>Ga0137366_10004485_pt1 | contig 10928 bp, 12 predicted proteins | sample SagtaG_8_FD_104938 | JGI IMG/M metagenome (GOLD analysis project Ga0137366, IMG submission 104938) | Vadose zone soil microbial communities from Sagehorn Ranch, Mendocino, California, USA - Sage1_L_60_16 metaG | ecosystem: Environmental > Terrestrial > Soil > Vadose zone | place: USA... | reverse complement strand
TCCAGTGCGTAGTGGTAAAAGCGATCGCGCCGGGAGATGCCGGACCGCCACCGCTCGGTGAAGTCACATCATCAGCAGCGGAGCTCACACTAGAATCACAGTGAAAAGGCCTGCCCAAAGCAAGCCTGCAGATGGTCACAAGGAGGGACGGCTGCCGCCTTCGCCGACGCTACGGCGGGCCAAGTGGGCAGCCGAAAGCGTTCGGGGCTGGGAAGCCGTCGCTCCTTGAAACTGGGCGCGCCGACCTTACGCCAATTACGCCGGCAACACGGTCGAGAGCGTCACTTCGCTGTCGATCGTCTCTTTAACGACGTTTTCTACAGCCGCGCCGACTTTTGATCCGTCACGATCGAGTATCCAGACTTGCTGGCCTTCTTCGAATGGGCCACGAGCCATCACCTTGAGTAAAATGCCCTCCTCCGTGGCCGGATTGTCGAGCACGTCGATGCAGATTGCTTCGGTCTTTCCGAAGCTCGCCAGCAAAGTCAGGCTGTCATCAACTTTTGGCCTTTGCATCGACAGTAGATCCCTGGTTCCCCGTTAGAAATAATCGGTGCTCGCTCTTCTGCCGGGCGTGTCCACGGGTCGCAACCGGATGATTTGCTTAAAGTGTCTCGACCAATTCGCGCGACTGCGCGACAGGCGATTTGATCTTATCGCGCTTAAGGACGCGATACAAAAACCAGACAATGAAACAGTTCGCTAGCAGAATGAGCACGCCCACCAATCCCGGCCGATGCCAAAGATGACGGACCTCAAGTGGAATCAGCGCACCAGTTGCGAAAATCATCAGTAACTCCGCCCAGCGCTGTTCCATATACACTCCGATTCCCTCGGTAAAAAGAACTGCCGAATAAGAGAGCGCGAGAAGACCCGTCGCACGCAGCGCGCCGCCGGCGAGCACGGCTTGCAGTTTGTGAAGCAAATAAGAGACCCCCTTGCTGTGCTCCAGCAAGATTTCATCCGCGGTCCAATCCGAAATGGCATCCATCCAACGGGTGCGCGCGTTGAGGAAAAGCAGTGAAACACCAAGCAACAGCAACAGCACGCCTTTGCCGATTTTGAAGAGCGCGATCAGTTTGAGATAACGATGGCGACGCGGCTCCTGCAGAATCGCAGGAACGTGCGCCGGGTTACTCATTCACCAACTCTTCGTCGAAAGTCGATCATTCCGCAATCACCGGACTCTCCCGGCAGCAAACCTCCAGCTTGTTACCGTCCGGGTCCTCGAAGAAAAACGCGTAGTAGCCAGGACTGTAATCGGCGCAGACCTCAGGCCCTTCAAGCGTCTTGCCGCCTGCTTCGCGTACCAACTTCGCCAGCCGATCTACTTCCTCGCGTGTATCTGCCCAAAACGCGATGCGCGTGCCGTTTGGCTGATGGGTCTTATCCTCTTGAAAACAAAAAAATTCCCGTGGCCCCTCACTACCGGCAGCATAAAAAGTATGGAAATCTTCACCTGGGCTTTCGTGAACAAATCCAAGCTGCGGCAGGAATTTTCCGTAGAAATTTCTTGCCACCTGCATGTCTTTCACCCGCAAATCGATGTGATCAAGGCAGCGCGTTTTCATTTTGTGATTCTCAATTGGTTCGCGTCGCAATTCAATCGTTGTGATGCAGGATCTCTTCGCAAAGCAGTTGAAGGCGCTCCGCGCGGCTTCGCTGGATCGGCATCTTCGCGAGATCAGCAGTTCGCAGGCGCCGGAGATAGAAATTGAAGGCCGGCGACTTCTGAACTTTTCCTCGAACGACTATCTCGGGCTTGCGAATGATTCTCGACTGCGCAACGCGGCAATCGACGCCATCAATGAATTCGGCGTTGGCGCAGGCGCTTCGCGGCTGATCGGCGGGACGCAATCGCCACATCTGCGTTTGGAACGCGCGCTCGCGAAATGGAAGGGGACTGACGCTGCGCTTTATTTCAGTAGCGGATACGCCGCGGCGCTCGGCACTATTCCAGCGCTGGTTACGAAAGATGATGTTGTCCTGCTCGACAAACTTTGCCACGCGTCCCTTATTGACGCCGCAAAGCTGAGCGGCGCCATTCTGCGGATCTTTCCACACAACAATCTGAAAAAACTGGAGAGTCACCTGGAATGGACTGGGCGCGAACATGCAGGCAAGCGCGTTCTGATTGTGACTGAGTCTATCTTTTCGATGGACGGTGATCGCGCGCCGGTGCGCGAAATCGTCGAATTGAAAAAGCGGTTCGACGCGCTCTTAATGCTTGATGAAGCGCATGCGGTGGGCGTGATCGGTCCGCATGGCCGTGGTTTGGCCGTGGCGGAGAAGTTGAGTGACGACGTCGATGTCCAGATGGGCACGTTGAGTAAGGCGCTCGGGGCAAGCGGCGGCTACATCTGCGCCTCGCAAAACCTGATCGAGTGGCTAATTAATCGTGCGCGCTCTTTCATTTATTCCACCGCGCCGCCTCCCGCGATCGCCGCGGCTGCCCTAGCTGCAGTGAATTTTCTTTTATCTACAGAAGGAGAGAAACGAAGGCTCCAGCTTTGGGAAAGAATCAGATTGCTACGCAAGCTTTTGCTGTCGTTGAATGTTGGACGTGGGGATACCAGCAGCGAACGCCCAGTGCCCGACGCCGAACGCTCAACACTCAATGAAAACTCCGGCAGCGCGATTTTCCCTTTGATCGTAGGCGATGAGCAGGCGGCGCTGGATCTGGCCGCCGCACTCAAAAGGGAAGGATTCCTTGTCCCAGCGATTCGCTATCCAACGGTAGCAAGGGGCTCGGCCCGTTTACGCATTACGGTCACCTCGTCACACGAAGAAAATCAAATCCGCACGCTTTGTGAAGCGATTAAGAAAATGAACAACCGGGCGAAATAGTTGTAGAGCGTTCCGCGAAACGCCGTCTGACACCCGCCTTCGCTCAGCTTCGGCGTGGCCGGCAGACGCCCTACAATTTCTCATTCACCCAGAAATCGTTCCAAAAGTGGTCTCAGCTTTTCTACCGTTGCTTTCGGCCAAAGTTTCCGGTCAGTCACCAGCGCAGTATCCAACGCGAAGTGCTCCGGCCAGTTCGGCTCCGTCGGTATTTGGGGGACCGCGCTCAGAATGATTTTCTTCGCCGTCTCTGCATTCGCTAGTAAATGGCTGAGAACGGTCTGCGCCGAGACTGGTTCTTCTTCCACCTTCCAACAATCGTAATCGGTGATCATGGCCATGGTTGCGAACGCAATCTCCGATTCGCGAGCTAATTTTGCTTCCGGAAGATTGGTCATCGCGATGACGTCAAAGCCGTTGCGGTGATTAAATTCCGATTCCGCGCGCGTCGAAAAAGCCGGGCCGTCCATATTCACGTAGGTGCCGCCATTGTGGACGGTGATTCCGAGAGACCTGGCTGATTCAGCCACAAGCTTCCGCAAGCTTGCACTGATCGGCTCTGCAAATGCAACGTGTGCCGCAATGCCATCACCGAAAAACGTATGAGCCGCGCGCTGACTCGTGCGATCGTAAAATTGCGCGGGTAGGACCACATCACGTGGCGCATATTTTTCCTGCAAACTGCCCACTGCCGCTACCGAGATGATCCAGCGAACGTTTAACAAGCGGAGCGCGTAGATATTGGCGCGATGGTTAATTTCATGCGGCAAAATTCGATGACCGCGGCCGTGCCTCGGCAAAAAATAAACCCGACGCCCGCTTAATGTTCCCCCAACAAGTGTGTCCGATGGCGGCCCAAACGGCGTATCCATTTTGAGTTCACTCGCATCACGTAACTCCTCCATCTGGTACAGGCCGCTGCCACCGATAACTCCAATTGCTGGACGCTCGTTCTTCGCGATCGGCATGCCGGGATTTAAGACACGAATTACACGAATTGTCACGAACCTCGTAGCGTTGGGTCAATTTGGTATGAATTCGTGAAATTCGTGTCGTGTCTTGGACGAAGGCGACGTGGCCGTGTATTATTTTTGCCCGTCCATGCCGAAATTTTTTATTAAGACTTACGGTTGCCAGATGAACGAGCGCGACTCGGAACAGGTGGCGCATTCGCTCTTGGCGCGAGGATATGAGCGGGTCTCAAAAGAATCAGAAGCGGACGTCGTGCTCCTGAACACGTGCAGCGTGCGCGATATGGCTGATCAGAAAGCGCTGGGGAAAATGGGAATGCTTGGGCGATTGGCCAGGGAGCGGCCGCACGTGGTGTTCGGGTTCCTCGGCTGCATGGCTCAAGCGCGCGGTGGCGAATTACTGAAGGGATTGCCGCATGTCGATCTTGTGGTCGGCACGCAGAAATTTCACCTAGTGGCCGATTACGTGGCGGACCTGGTGGCCAAGAAAGCGGCGCGCCCCGAGGCCGCGCCCTACCAAAAGCGCGTGATGGATGATTTGCGGTTTTCGATCATAGACGTGGCTGAAGAGGCTGGTTCGCAATCGACTATCCGCGAACAGCAACTCGCGGCGCGGCAGGCGACGGCATTTGTCTCAATCATGCAGGGATGCAACATGCATTGCACATTCTGCATCGTTCCGCAGACGCGTGGCGCGGAGCGCAGCCGTTCCATTAACGACATCGTGAGTGAAGTTCGCGATCTCGTTTCGCGCGGCGTCAAAGAAATCACACTACTCGGACAAATTGTAAATCTGTACGGTCGCCACGAATTCCCGAGGACCGACAACAAATCTCCCTTTGTGCAGTTGCTTGAAGCCGTTCACGACGTCGAAGGCCTGCAACGATTGCGGTTCACTTCGCCCCACCCGCTCGGTTTCCGCGACGACTTAATCGATGCCATCTCGCGTTTGCCAAAACTCGCGGAGCACGTTCATCTGCCGGTGCAATCTGGCTCCAACAGAATTCTCAGAGCCATGCATCGGGCCTATACGGCAGAAAAATATGTCGATCTTGTCCGGCGAATTCGGCGGGCGCGTCACAGCATTGCGATTACGACTGACATCATCGTCGGATTCCCTGGCGAGACCGAAGACGATTACAAGCAGACGCGCGAATTGGTCGAGGAAATCCAGTTTGATAACGCCTTTGTCTTTCGCTATTCGCCGCGGCGCGATACACCGGCTGCCGACATGCCGGATCAAATCGACGAGTGCATTAAGGAAAAGCGGAATCAGGATTTGTTGCGAATTGTGAATGAGTCAACGCGACGCGCCGGCGAGAGATTAGTCGGGCGGTGTCTAGAAGTTCTCTGCGAAGGACCGAGCAAAACAAATCCGGCGCGTTTAATGGGCCGCACGCGCGGCAACAAGATTGTCGTGTTTGAAGGCGGCAACGAATTGATCGGAGAACTGGTGGACATTGAAATCGAACAAGCCAATGGCTTCAGCTTGTACGGCATCCCCACGTAACAGCTCGTCGCACTTTTTGGGTTGCGTCGGCGAGATCGCAAGCTGAAGATTCGCCCGCCGCGCGGCGGTCGAAATTCGCCGTGCCGGACTTGCTCGACCAGTGACTTACCATTTCTCTTTGCACACTGCCGGAATTGTCGTCGGCGCATTTCTGATTTTGATTGGTTTGCTCGGACTAATAAAACCGGAGCTCGCGAGTGTGCTGCAGCGCTTCCCGCGTTCCAAGATTGCGGGAGTTGGTTTGCTCAGCACCTGTCTCGTCTGGACAGTTTGGCTGCTCGCCACGATCCAGATGGGCGAATTCTCCGGCTTCCGGCGCCCACTTCTTATTGCCTTGCCAATCGGTTACGTGCTCGTTTTGCGTTTCGTCGACGAATTTCTCGCCGTACGGGCCCTTGGAATTCTGTGTTTGCTTGCGGCGGAGCCGCTGCTCGACGCGGCCTTTCTGCATTACGAACCCAGCCGTTTGCTAATAACGGTTTTCGCTTATTTGCTGATTGTTGCCGGTTTGTTTTGGGTCTCGATCCCGTACGTCCTTCGCGATCAAATCAATTGGACCGCGCGAAGTGTTTTTCGCTGGCGCTGTTTGAATGCTGTCGCTTTTATCTATGGCGGCGTGATTCTCGCGTTCGCCTTCACGCAGTATTAAGCGGAACATAGGCATTCTGCCTGTGCGCCCAGCGGAGATGTTCTCCGATACCTCCCTCCCAATGGGTTGCAAACCCATTGGGAGCACAGACTGAAAGTCTATGTTCCGACAAACATGAACCGGATTCTCGTCGTCCGCGGTGGGGCAATCGGCGATTTCATTCTCACCTTGCCGGCGCTCAAGGCGCTACGCGACGCTCATCCGCATGCCTGGATCGAGATTCTTGGTTACAAACACATCGCGGCGCTTGCGGAAAACCGGTTTTACGCGCAAGCGGTGCGGTCCATCGAATACGCGCCGCTCTCGAGCTTTTTCGCCAGGAATTCGGAATTGTCAGCGGAGTTGGCGAATTATTTTGCCAGTTTCGATTTGATCATCAGTTATTTGTATGATCCGGACCGGATTTTTGAAAACAATCTGCGCCGCTGTGGCGTTGGAAATCTGCGTCGCGGACCAGCCAGGATCGTCCAAACCGCTGACCATGCCGCGCGCCAGCTTGCCCAACCGATCGAAGAGCTCGGAATCAGAGTCGGCGATCTTACTGAAAAAGTTTTTCCTTCAGTAGACGATCGACAGTTCGCCCGGGAGTTTCTCCAAGATTTAGAACAGCCGATGCTCGCGATTCATCCGGGAAGCGGCAGCACGGAAAAGAACTGGCCGCTGGAAAATTGGATCGAGTTGTTTTCAAGAAGCGGCGGTTTTCCAATCGTGGAAAACAAAGATCCACAGCCAGGAAACTTTTCGTCCTTGATCGTCATTTCAGGTGAGGCGGACAAAGCAGAGACGGAGGCATTGGAAGGCGCGTTGAAGAATCGAGGCATTCGTTTTGCCAGGAATCAACCGTTGACCCATCTGGCCGCTGTGCTTGAACACTCGATCTTCATCGGACACGACAGCGGAATCTCTCACCTCGCCGCAGCCGCAGGCGCAAATTGCATTCTGCTTTTTGGCCCGACCGATCCAAATGTATGGGCACCCGGGAACAAAAACGTACGAGTTCTTCGCGCGCCGGCCGGGAGGCTCAGTAATTTGGAAATCGCACCGGTCGCGGCAGCTGTCGTTAGTGCGATGGCGAGCTAATCAAGCGAAACGTCTGCATTTGCAGCCGCAGCGTTCAGTTTTTACTCGGCGTAGCCGTGTGGAAACTTCTGATGCCACGCCCATGCGCTCTTGATGATGGCATCCAGTGACTGGAACTGTGGTTGCCAACCAAGTTCCTTTTTGATTTTTTCCGAGGAAGCGATAAGCCGCGGCGGGTCGCCAGGTCTGCGTGGCTTTTCAACCGTGCCGATCTTTCGCCCGGTAATTTTGCGACAGGCCTCAATAATCTCCTGAACACTGGAGCCGCCTCCGGTACCGAGATTGTAGAATCCGCTGCTGGACGCGCCAAGAGCCAGAATGTGCGCACGGGCAAGATCGACGATGTGGATGTAGTCGCGAATGCATGTGCCATCGGGCGTTTCATAGTCCGTGCCGTAAATCTCGACATTCGGGCTTTGAGCGAGCGCGACCTTCAGCACCGCAGGAATCAAATGCGTCTCAGGCCGGTGATCTTCGCCGAAGTTCTCGGTAGCGCCGGCTGCATTGAAGTAACGCAATGAAATAAATTTCAATGCATATATCTGGTCGTACCAGCGCAGAATTCTTTCGAAAGCCAGTTTAGATTCGCCATACGGACTGATCGGCCGCCGAATCGCGGTCTCGTCGATCGGAATCCGCTCGGGCGGTCCGAAAATCGCGCAGGTCGATGAAAAAATGATCCGTTGAACACCTGCTGCCACCATTGCGTCGAGCAGATTCAAGCCGTTGGAAATGTTATTGCGAAAATACTTTGACGGATCGCGCATGGATTCGGGCACGAGTGCGTATGCTGCGAAATGCATCACCGCATCTGGGCGCGTGCCGGAAAGCGCAGCCTCGATTTGGCTCCGATCCGCCAAGTCGCCTTGAATGAATTGTGCCCGGGAATCGAGAGCGCGCCGATGGCCCTCGATTAGGTTGTCGAAAATTGCAACTTCGTGGCCTTCATCCATTAAAAGCTCGGAGCACACGCTTCCGATATAGCCCGCCCCCCCAGTGACGAAGATTCTCATGGGCGGGGAAATTGCAGCGGGACTCGCGTTAAATCAAAGCGAACTGCGCGCGGAAGACGATTGGGCGACGGTTTTGCCCCTCTTTTTCTCAAGGGCTGCAACCATCCGCTGTACGCAATGATGTTTGCGACGCGGCGCGAGGACTTTCAGACTTTGTTCCTCAGAGCCCCATTGCAAAATGTCGATGTCAACATAGCGGACGCCCCATTGCCTCACCTCGCCCCGGCTTGGCTTGTACAGGTCAATCGTGTCCGTCCCGACCAACGCATTTCCATAATCGTCGATCACATATTCTTCACTTGTCTCGGCAAGTCGGAACCGAGTTCCGAGCGGATATCTTGACCAATCAGAGGCGGCACTCATAACATGGCGGCCGGAAAGGTACTCGCCCATTGCGTTGTGGGCTCCGCTTCCTCCCTCGTGTTGCGTATAGGCCGTGGTACGCACACGTGGCATGCGGCGCCCACTGGCGGCGAGAGTCGGCTTCGATTGCGTGGCGCAGCCGACGATCAAGCAAGCTGCAGCTCCCGCGAGCGTAAGGTTAAGGCATCTACGCATCGGCACTATCGCGCCCTCAATAACAGCCCAAGTAGCCAAGGGCAAGCGATAATTTACGGAAATTCCCTAGGGCTCTGACGCCGGCTACGCGCTAAGTCGCAGTCGTTTGGGAGAACTGAGTCGTGCAATGCGGACACCGCGTTGCCTTGATGGGGATAGTCATCGCGCACGCAGGACAATCTTTTGACACCGGTTTGGCGTTCGCGGCAGGACGCTTCATCTGGTTGACTGCCTTTACGACGAGGAAGATGCAGAACGCAACAATGATGAAGTTAATTACAACGGTGATAAAATTACCGTAATTCCAGGTGATCGCCTTGTGAGATAACGCGTCAGCCGGAGTGGCGAAATTGGTCATGCCGTCCGCGCCTGCCTTTAGAACGACAAACTTGTTTGAAAAATCGAGCCCGCCCATGGCCAAACCTATCGGCGGCATCAAACATCTTTTACGAGCGAACTCACAATGCCTCCGAACGCCGCGCCGATGATGACGCCGACGGCGAGATCAATGGCATTACCTTTGACCGCGAATTCCTTAAACTCTTTCCACATGCTGCTCATCTAATCAGCTGACGACGATGTTGACCAACCTTTTGGGGACGACAACCACTTTGCGCACCGTCTTGCCGGCGATTCGATCCTGAATTTTCGGGCTCGACAGCGCAGCGGTCTTTAATTCCTCTTCCGTTGCGGCGACGGACATTTTGATTCGATCACGGAGTTTCCCATTTAGTTGAATGACGATTTCCACCTCATCCTCCGCGAGAAGCCGGTCGTCATACGCCGGCCACAATTGTTCCGTGATGTCGCCGGACGCCTCGGCGAATTTGGCGTTTAACCTTTCCCATAATTCGGAGGCGATGTGAGGCGCAAACGGGTTCAGCAAAATCAGGAAGGGGCGCATGGCTGATAATGGAATCATTTCGACATTCGTAAACGCGTTCACGAAAATCATCATTTGTGAAATGGCGGTGTTAAACGAGAACGATTCAATATCCTCAGTGACTTTCTTGATGGTTGCATGGAGCACCTTCTGCTGTGTTTTGTTCGGATCGGCGGTTTTGATCTTGTCAGACAATTGCCATTCGCCTGCCTGATTCTCAGTCATCAGCAGTCGCCACACACGCGCAAGAAAACGCGCGACGCCTTCGACGCCGCGGGTGCTCCACGGTTTCATTTGCTCCAGCGGACCCATAAACATCTCGTAGCAGCGAAATGCGTCTGCACCGTGCTGATCGATCACGTCGTCGGGGTTAACGATGTTCCCGCGCGACTTCGACATTTTCTGGTTGTCCTCGCCGAGGATGATTCCCTGGTTCACCAACCGCTGAAACGGCTCGGGCTTCGAGACGTAACCCAGATCGAATAACACTTTTTGCCAGAATCGAGCGTAAAGCAGGTGTAACACCGCGTGCTCAGTTCCTCCGACGTACAAATCTACGCCGCCAGGTTTATCGGCGCCCATCCAGTAACGATCCGCCTCTTCACCAACGAATCGTTTGTCATTGTGCGGATCGCAGAACCGCAGGTAATACCAGCATGAGCCTGCCCACTGCGGCATGGTGTTTGTCTCGCGCAGTACATTGTCGGAATGCCGGATCCACTCCTTTGCCTTTGCCAGCGGCGGTTCACCGGTACCGGTCGGTTTGTAATCGTCGAGCGGCGGCGGAACCACCGGCAGTTCCTTTTCATCCAACGCGCGATGTTTTCCATCTTCCCAAATAATCGGGAACGGCTCGCCCCAATAGCGCTGACGCGAGAATAACCAGTCGCGCAGCTTGTAATTGATCGCACGTTTGCCCAAGCCGCGTTCTTCCAGCCACGCAGTGATCTTCTTTTTCGCTTCGGCGCTCGTCAGGCCGTTGATGATCGGTGAGTTGACTGCGGTGCCTTCGCCGATGAATCCAATTGCCGGTTCATCTCCTGTTGGCTGAACAACAACGACAATCGGCAGATCAAATTTTTTCGCGAATTCGAGGTCACGTTCATCATGCGCCGGCACGCCGCCGATTGCGCCGGTCCCGTAGCCAAGCAGCACGTAATCAGCGATCCAGATTGGAATCTTTTCGTTTGTCGCTGGATTGATTGCGTAAGCGCCGGTAAAAACGCCGGTTTTTTCTTTCGACAGATCGGCACGTTCGAGCTCACTTTTTCGCGCGGTTCGTTCGCTATATTCTCGTACCGCGGGCCACTGTTCTTCGGTAACGATGAGGTCGACCAGCGAATGTTCCGGCGCGATCACCAAAAACGTGCCGCCATAAAGGGTGTCCGGTCGCGTAGTGAAAACGCGAACTCTGTAGCTG
>Ga0137366_10004484_pt1 | contig 10928 bp, 7 predicted proteins | sample SagtaG_8_FD_104938 | JGI IMG/M metagenome (GOLD analysis project Ga0137366, IMG submission 104938) | Vadose zone soil microbial communities from Sagehorn Ranch, Mendocino, California, USA - Sage1_L_60_16 metaG | ecosystem: Environmental > Terrestrial > Soil > Vadose zone | place: USA: California... | reverse complement strand
GCCGTGGCGGACAAGGCGTAGTATTTCGAGCACGCCAGAAGAGCCTCAATCGCATCGTCGCGCTCAAAGTCATCGGATTAGGCCATTGGGCCACCGAAGCACACCTCAAACGTTTCCGTCTCGAGGCCGAAGCGGCAGCCAGATTAGAGCATCCTGGTATCGTTCCAATCCACGAAGTCGGCGAGCGTGATGGCTCATGCTACTTCAGCATGAAATTCGTCGAAGGCGGCCAACTCGATGAAGTAGTCAGGCGCAAGCCGATGTCGATCCGGCAGGCGGCAGAATTGATAGGAAAGGTGGCGCGCATCGTGCATTACGCCCATGAGCACCGCATTTTGCACCGCGATATCAAACCGGGGAATATCCTCCTCGATGCAAAAGGCGAACCGCATCTCACTGATTTTGGCCTTGCTCGATTGGTCGAGTCCGAGAGCACCGTCACGCGCACGATGGAAGTTTTGGGCACGCCCAGTTACATGGCGCCAGAGCAAGCAGTGGGAAACAACGCGGCTGTAAGCAGCGCCACAGATGTCTATGGGCTTGGCGCAGTACTTTACCAATTGCTGACAGGTCAGCCGCCTTTTGCCGGTGGAACAACCTACGAGACGATCAAATTGTTGCTGGATACTGAGCCGCGGCAACCGCGCCAATTGAATCCGAAAATAGATCGCGATCTCAGCACGATTTGCCTCAAGTGTCTGGAAAAGGACCCGAAGCGGCGTTACCCATCCGCAGTCGCGCTGGCTGAAGATCTCGAACGTTGGCTAAAACATGAACCGATTCAGGCGCGCCGCACTGGCATTTTCGCGCGAGGAAAGAAATGGGTGCGACGCAATCCAACCAGCGCACTACTTGCAGCGTCCCTGATCGGACTCGCGGCAGGTGGAGCCTGGATCGTTTTGAAAAGTGAATTTATCCGTCATCCGGTAACAAACGGAGTCGCGGTCTTGCCATTTGAAAATTTAAGCGAGCAGAAGGAAAGCGGGGCATTCGTCGATGGCGTGCAGGACGACATTTTGACCAAGCTGGCGAAGATTGCCGGCCTGAAAGTCATCAGCCGGACGAGTGTGATGGATTACCGCGGCAAACGGAATGTGCGCCAGATCGGTAACAAGCTGCGGGTATCTCACGTTCTGGAGGGCAGCGTCCGCAGGACCGGCACGCATCTTCATCTGAACGCGCAGTTGATCGACACGCGGACCGATACCCACGTCTGGGTGGAACAATACGACCGCGATTTGAATGACCTGTTCGCAATCCAAAGCGAGATCGCGCAAAAAGTCGCCGCGCAGCTTCATGTCAAAATTACACCCGCTGAGAAACAGGCCATTCAGCGCAAGCCGACTGGGGATCTCGTTGCTTTCGATCTTTATTCGCGCGCCAATGATATTCTTTCGGGGAAAAACAGCCGACCACAGGATTTCGCGCAGGCTGTCGATTTGCTGAACCGGGCTGTCGCGCGCGACCCATCGTTTCTGGAGGCGTATTGCCAACTGGCTTTCGTTCATGATCAGCTTTATTTCGACGGGATCGACCGTACCCCGGCCCGATTGGCCATGGCGAAGGACGCGATCGATTCCGCTTTTCGTCTGAAACCGGATTCGGGCGAGGCGCACCTTGCGCGAGCGGTGCACCTTTATCGAGGCTACCTCGATTATGACGGCGCGCTGGCCGAACTGGAAATTGCCCGCCAGACGCTCCCCAATCATGCGCGAATATTCCAACTGATGGGTGCCATCCAGAGACGGCAAGGGCACTGGGAAGCGTCCAGGCGAAATCTCGAGCGCGCTGCTGAGCTCGACCCCCGCGACACAGACACGCTCGAGGTGCTTTCGTCCGATTACGCGCGGTTTCGCCGCTATGCGGAAGCAAAGACCTTGCTAGCCCGCGCAGTAGCTGTCGCCGAACCCGACAACATCTCTATGAAACTAGCTCTTCCGGAGTGGGAACTGGATGTCAACGCTGATACTCGCCCATTGCGTCAGGCAATCGATTCGCTTCGGACGACAAATCCCGCTGTTGGAACATCACATATCGCTACGAGTTGGCTCACGTGCGCATTGGCCGAACGTGATGGAGTTGCCGCCACACGAGCCTTGAGCGCGCTGAATGAAAATGGAATTTTCTTATGCGATCAGGTTCAATTCAATCGTCGTTTTGTCGAAGGCCTCATCGCGCGCATGACAAACGACGAGCGCAGAGCACAGCTGGCCTTTGTCGCTGCACGCGCAGAGCAGGAGAAAATCGTGGAGGCGCAACCGGATTTTGGTCCGGCTTGGTGCGTGCTGGGTATGATCGACGCTGGCCTCGGCCGGAAAGAGGAAGCGTTGCGCGAAGGCCGTCGCGCACTTGAGCTTCTTCCGGCGGAGAAAGAAGCACTCGTCGGCCGGTACCTCGTCAGATACTTTGCAGTGATTGCAGCGTGGGTTGGAGAGAAAGATCTCGCCTGCGAACAGCTTGCTGTCGTCGTCCGGCCGCCTAGCAACGTCAGTTATGGCGAATTGAAACTGATGCCGTGGTGGGATCCGTTGCGCGGCGATCCGCGCTTCGAAAAAATCGTCGCCTCCCTCGCGCCAAAATAATTCTCGGGTAGCAGGCGTGCCGCCCGCAATTTCTCTAAAGCAGCCGACACGGCTGCCTCTACAGTCATCCAGTCGACGCGGTGTGCTGAGCCCAGCCGAAGGGGCGGCTCGCCGAAACAATCTTTGTAACAGAAGGCAACAAAGAGAACAAGACTGTCTTTCACTCGTGGGGAACCAAACAGAGTCTCCCCTGTCTTTCCTTTCCGTCGGTTTGAAAAAGTTCCGACATTTCGTCGTAACCTCGTGCTGGTTTCCGTTCTGTACATCGGTGAACGGCCAGAAATGATTTTCTCACAACGAGAAGTCACGGAAGGCCAAAACAATGAAAGAAAATAACACTTATGAAAACAAAATTACTTAAGAGCATAACAAGCTGTTCACTCTTGACGTGCGCGTTGGTCAGCCTGGTCGCTGCAATGGCGGTGGGCACGTCCGATACCGCGCGGGCGGCGCTCGGTCCGCAACCCTGCGGCGTGTACATGCTGAGGGGTTCCTATCTATTCGCCACGCACGGGTGGAACATCGTCGGCGGTGTTGCGCAACCAAAAGCCATCGTAGAAGGGATCGATTTCAACGGAGATGGCACGCTTGTCAGCCCGTTCGCCACGGTCAGCATTAATGGCACGATTATCCATTCCAGCGGATCGCTAGGAACCTATGTGGTCAACGCAGACTGCACGGGAACGCTCACGTTCACCGGAGGTGCAAGCTTTGACATATTTGTCCAGCCAAGCGGCCAGCAGCTTTGGATGATCCAGACCGGTCCAGGCTCACCAGTGTTTGAGGGAACAGTAACACGCGTGCCGTAGTAAAAGCTTTTCGGCTGTTGCGACGACATTCGACCTGTGACTGATCAGGGGGTTGGCGCGTTCCATCCGCGCCAAACCCGTTTACGACAAACAAACATAGTTGTAGCCGCGTTGGCTGACCGCGGCTGCCGGAGTTAGCGACTCCAGCTACAAATCGCCGCTTTTCAAGATAGTCGCGCCAGCCTGTTTCATTTCCTCAAGCGCTCGTTCGATGTCGCCAATCTCAAGCTCAATTCCGCGGCAGCCATCGAGGATGACGTGCGTGTTTAGTCCGAGGTGCCGAGCATCCAGCACGCTGTATTTGACGCAGTAGTCCAATGCCAGGCCCATAAGGTAGATGTCCTTGATCGATCGCTTCTTCAAATAATCAGCAAGCCCGGTATGCCGTCGATGGGCATTGTCGAAAAACGTGCTGTAACTATCAATGTTTCGCTCGACGCCCTTGTGGAAAACGTGAGCGATTCGGCTCGTGTCGAATGCGGGCGCAAACTCGGCGCCGTACGTGTTTTGAACGCAATGCACCGGCCATAGGATTTGTCCAATGCCGTCGAGAATAATGCGATCGCCAGGCTTTTTGCGCGGATGATTTGCGGCGAAACTGCCGTGATCGGGCGGATGCCAATCCTGCGTGGCAAGAACCAGCTCGAACCGTCGCTGCAATTCGTTCGCAAGCGGGATGACTTCGTCGCCATGCGGCACAGGTAATGCACCTCCGGGCAGGAAATCATTCTGAAGATCGACGATGATTAGGGCCTTCATGTCTGAAGTTATCTCGAAATCGAGGCGATTGTAGGGCGTCTGTGTCAGACGCCGCTTCGAGCAATCGGCGTTTCACAGAAACGCCCTACAATTCCTTCGCGCGCGAGATCAATGTGGATCGTAACTCGTGTAATGATTTTTCGAGGCCGACCGGATAACCGGGCGGATTATCCAAGCTCGCAATTTCTGGCGGCAGACGGCTGAGTTGGTGGCGGGTGCACTCGCGCGAGGCGGCAAGATCGGGCACTTGATAGATCAGCTCACCTTTGCGGAAGATGGGGACGAGCAAGTCGCTGTATTCCATGTTGGCAGGAATCTCCGTCTCTTGCTCGGTTTGAAGATCTACAATTACACAGGGTTTGCTTACCCGATGATCGATTTCGTAAATCGCATCCGCGATGAATCTGCCGTCTGGCTGCTGAAACCGTCGAACCTGCAATAAGCCCGGGCATGAAGTCTTGGCAGCTTCATCGGAAAGTTTGATGCGATATTGCCATTGACCGCCCGCCTGCGCCGAGGCTTCGGCGGGCAGGCCGGGGCGCCGCACGGCGCCGAGCTTATAAATGCCGCCCAGAGCAGCGTCCGGCTGGCCGGTAGTAAGCTTTGTTCCCACGCCCCACATGTCGATCTTCGCGCCCTGCCGTTTCATGTCCGCGATGACGTGTTCGTCCAGATCACCCGAGCAGACGATCTTTGCGTTTGTGTAGCCGGCCTGATCTAGCATTCGCCGCGTTTCGATGCTCAATGCAACGCGATCTCCAGAATCCAGCCGAACTCCAATCATTTCGTGGCCATTCTTGCGCAACCCTCTGGCTACCTCGATCGCATGGCGAACGCCCTCGAGTGAGTTGTAGGTGTCCACCAGAAAAACGCAATTGTTCGGCATCGCGCTGGCATATGTCTCGAATGCTTCTCGCTCGCTTTCGAAAAACATGATCCAACTGTGCGCCTGCGTCCCGCTCACTGGGATTCCGAACCGCTGGCCGGCTTGCAAATTCGACGTACCCGCGCAGCCGCCGACACAAGCCGCTCGTGCAGCGGTCAAACCGCCATCAACTCCCTGTGCGCGGCGTAAACCAAATTCGATAACAGGATCATTCTCCGCGGCCAGACATACCCGCGCCGCTTTTGTGGCGATGAGACTTTCGAAATTCAGAATGTTAAGCAAGGCCGTCTCCAGGAGCTGACATTCGATTATCGGACCCCTCACTCGAATCAGCGGCTCATTCGGGAAAACCAGCGTGCCCTCGGGAATTGCATCGATCTCACAGCTCAATCGCAAACTGTGCAAGTATTCAAGAAACCCGTTGCTGAATAGTGGTTTGCCATCGTTCCCGCGTTGAGACGCGAGATACTCAATTTCCGTTTGGTCGAATTGGAATGCCCGCAAGAAATCGATCGCTGTCGCAAGCCCGCAGGCAACGGTGAATTCACCGCCAAACGGGTTCTCCCTAAAGGTGACGTGGAATGCTGCCTCGTACTCCTGCACTCCGACATTCCAATAGCCACATGCCATGGTGACCTCATAAAGGTCGGTGGTTAGGGCAGAGAAACTGCGTGCTAGAGGCTTCATTGACCGTCTAACAATCTAGACACCCCTCGTGGGTTCGCGAGTGCTTGGGTAACACACGCGTCTCGCGCGCGTTGGTTTCGGCGACACGCCGAAACAGCTTTCGTGTCAGTTTCGATAGCGAAGATGACTCGAACGCACAAGGAAAGCGTGCGATCGCAAGGACGCGCTCGCCAACACGCGAGACGCGTGCGCTACCCAGAGAGACGACCACTGGGACTGTGCATAACGTTTCCCAGATGAGTGGCAATGAAGCGAAGATCAACACAGCCTGAACGCAGTTTTCCGTTCCTGAGAGTCAATGAGCGGGAAGGCAAACCGCGGAAGCGTGGTCTGACAGAAATTCGCGGCCCGTACTATTCAGTCATCGGCCGGCGTTACCTGGAGGATTTGTTCGAAACGATGAGTGCCTACGTCGATTCGCTCAAGTTTGCCGGCGGCTCGTTCACTCTAATGCCAGAACGGGCAGTGCGAGACATCATCGAGCTTTGCCATAAACATGATGTGCTTGTTTCAACCGGTGGTTTCATTGAACGCGTTCTCGTGCAAGGCAACGACGCTGTACGGAGGTATGTCGCCGAATGCAAAAAGCTCGGATTCGATACAATCGAGATCTCGGCTGGGTTCATCTCGATCCCGACGGATGATTGGCTTCGATTGATCGAATTGGTGCGCAAATCGGGATTGAAAGCGAAACCGGAAGTTGGAATCCAATTTGGGGCCGGTGGCGCGACAGCGGCTGGGGAACTAAAAGCCGAAGGCACGCGCGATCCAAACTGGGCGATCGCGCAGGCAAAACGATTTCTGGATGCCGGCGCTGACATCATCATGATCGAAAGCGAAGGCATCACTGAAAATGTCGATCCATGGCGCACAGATGTTCCCGGGAAATTCATCGATCAGCTAGGAATGGAAAAGCTAATGTTTGAAGCTGCCGATCCCGATGTGTTTGCGTGGTACATCAAAAATTATGGCGTCGATGTGAACCTGTTTGTCGATCACAGTCAGATTGTGCAATTGGAATGCCTTCGATCCGGCATTTGGGGAACGAAAAGTCTGTGGGGAAGGGTTGTGACGTATAAGGGCAAATGACGAAGCACGAATGACGAATGACGAAACAAGCAGGAATGCTCAAATGACGAAACACACGCGAGCAACCCGTTTGGTCATTCGGATTTTGTCATTCCTTCGTCATTCGTCATTTCACTGCGAGATGCGCGACGAACCAGTCACTCGCGAGTTGTGCGACTTTTTCCAGCGCACCCGGTTCTTCAAAAAGATGTGTCGCGCCTGGAATAATCTCCAGCTTTACTTCGCAGCGCATCCGATCACGCGCCTGCTCGTTTAATTCGATGACGATGTCGTCGTTGCCGCCAACAATGAGCAGAGTCGGTGCCTGCACTTTTGGCAAAGCGTCATCCGCCAGATCGGGCCGTCCCCCGCGCGATACAACGGCGCCTGCGTCCTGCGGAGCATCGACCGCCGCCACCAGCGCCGCCGCGCCGCCTGTGCTGGAGCCGAAATAGCCAGACCGCAAATTGCTCGTTTGCTCTTGCTGCTTTGCCCACTTTGTCGCATGGACGAGGCGCTCGGCCAGCAAGCGGATATTGAACCGATGCTCTCCAGTCCGCATGTCGATCGCTTCTTCCTCTGGCGTGAGCAAATCGAAGAGCAACGTCGCGAGTCCGGCTTCGTTCAGTGTGCGCGCCACAAATTGATTCCGCGGACTGTGACGACTGCTCCCGCTGCCATGGGCAAAAAGAACGAGGGCGTTCGCGTCTTTAGGAATATTTAAATTTCCGGAGAGAACTGCGCGGCCGGCGTGAATTTGCACTTCGCTCATCTCTTACGCGTGCTTTGGGCCATCCGACTTTCTCAGGATACCCGCGAGGCGCGGCCAAGCAACTCGCGCACGTCTTCATCGGTTGTCTGCGAGAAATCGTCGTAATATTGGCCGACAGCCTGAAAGAATTCAGGAGTGCTGAGGCAGATTGTTTCGTCGGCTTGTTCTTCGATCTCGTGGCAGGTGTCCGGCGGACCAACCGGCACTGCCACGACAATTTTCGCGGCCCCACGCTGTCGCAGCGCCTTTACCGCGGCGCGCATCGTGGCGCCCGTTGCTAATCCATCATCCACCAAAATGATAATCCGATCGCGCAGTTCCGGCGCTGGACGTCCCTCGCGATAGATTTCTTCGCGCCGCTCCAGTTCTGCGGTCTCTCGCACGGTAACGGCCTCGATTGCCTGGTCCGCGTGCGGTATCGCACGCACGACATCTTCATTCAAAACGCGCACCCCGCCCGAAGCGATTGCACCGGCAGCCAATTCCTCGAAACCAGGGACACCGAGTTTGCGCACAATAAAAACGTCGAGTGGGGCGCGCAGGCGCTTTGCAACTTCATTGGCAACGGGCACACCGCCGCGGGGCAAGCCGAGCACGATCACGTCATCGCGATCTGCGTATTTCTCCAGCTTTTCCGCGAGTTGCCGCCCTGCTTCGATTCGATTTGGAAAAGCTCGGTCCATGCGGCTAATCGCGCCGCCTTAAGCTGTCAAAGCGAGCGATTGAAATAACGACTGCATCCTATGGGAAAAAAATATGCATCACATCTCCTTTTAATTCGCTTTCCGAACTTCTATCGCGTGTTCTCAAATCCAGCTTTGCATTCAGCCGCTCGCGACCCTGTTAGATCGCGCCCACTCTTTTGTGTCTCCACCCACTTCAGGTGCCCTTCGCCGGGTTCCTGTCTGGATAGGGAGGGACCGGAGGCAGGTCGTATCGTTTGGTCTTCAACTCCTCTTGAATCTCCTGGATTGCTCGATCGAGCTGCTGGTCTTCCCCTTTGAATTCTTTCCCGGGATCGTTATCGACTACGATGTCGGGATCGACGCCGTGGCCTTCGACGATCCATTGTTTGCCGTCTTTTGAGTACGGAGCGAATTCCGGTTTGAAGAATTGTCCGCCGTCGGCAAGCGGCAGCGATTCGCGAATACCAATAACACCGCCCCACGTGCGTTTCCCGATCAGCTTGCCGAGCCCGAGCATCTTAAAGCGATACGGAAAAATATCGCCATCGGATGCGGAGAATTCGTTGGTCAACGTGACCATCGGACCGACAAACGTTTGCGGCGGGTCGGTCTGAGGCATGCCGTTCCGCGCCATCCCGACCATCACCAGCGCGCGCCGCAACCGCTCGATCACCAGGGGTGAGACAAAGCCGCCGCCATTGCCGCGAACATCGACAATGAGCGCGTGTTTGCGGATTTGCGGGAAATAAAACTTGGTGAACTGGTTCAAGCCGGGCTGGCCCATGTCTGGGATATGCAGGTAACCGACTTCGCCGCCGGTTTTCTTGTTTACGTAATCGATGTTCTTTTGCACCCAATCAAGGTAGTAAAGCGGCGCTTCATTGTCAGTGGGCACAACAGTCACGTCGCGTGCGCCGGCATCAGTCGGCTTGGAATTCACGCGCAGGATCACTTGTTTGTCTGCGGTGCCAATGAGTGCGTCGTAAAGATTGGGCAATGTGGAGACCGGGGTGTTGTTGACCGCCAGAATGTAATCGCCCGGTTTCACGTCCACGCCAACATCTGTGAGTGGCGAGCGGGTTTGCTTATCCCAATTTTCGCCTGGCAAAATGCGTTCGATGCGATAAGCGCGCGCGGCCGGGTCACGCGAAAACTCGGCACCGAGCAGGCCAAGCTTGACGCGTGGAGTATCGGGGCGCTCACCGCCGCCAACGTAGGTATGGCCGTTGTTCAACTCGCCAATGAGCTCGCCTAATAAGTAGGTCAGATCATTCCGATGATTCACGAACGGGAGCAATGCAGCGTATTTGTCTCGCATTGCCTTCCAATCGACGCCGTTCATCGTGGGTGAAAAGAAGAAATCGCGCATTTGCCGCCAGCATTCGAAGTAGATTTGGTTCCACTCGGCATGTCGATCCAACTGCGTATCGAGACTCTGGATCTTGTGCTCGTGATCCTTGGTCTCGAGCTTGTCCTTTGGCACATCGATGATGGCGTAATCTTTTTTCATCTTCACCAGCATCTTTTTGCCGTCGAACGTGATTTGATAATTGTTCACGTCGCCCAGGACGGTCTCCTTGCGATCGTCCACGTTGTAAACGCAAAGGTGCGATTTCCTGTCTCTTTCGGGGAATCCTTCGTTGTCATCTTCACCGATGTCATCAGCCGCTGTGCGGCGTAGGTAAAAGATCCGCCCGTCATCCAGCATTCGGATGTTGCGATAATTTCCCGGTGTAATTTCCAGGCCAAGGATCCGGTTCTGGATTCCATCGGTATCCACTTTCACAACAACCGGCTTTTTTGGCTTTTCTTCCGGCTTCTTCCCACTAGGTGTTTGTTCCGGCTTTTTCTCTTCGGCTTGCTTTGCCTTTTCCTTTTGTCGTTTTTCTTCAGCCTTGCCGACTTCATCGCTCTTCGGGGCGAGTGGGTTGGCGGTTTCTTTGGCAAGTGTGACGAGATAAACCCGCTGCATGTCGCGATACACGTTCGCAAATTCCTGGTCGCCAAACGTCGGTTTGAAATCGCGGGCCGAGCTGAACAGCACATATTTTCCATCGTCGCTGAAGACTGCCTCGCCAGAGCCGTACCAACTATCAGTGACAACGGTCTGCTGTTTGTTGCCGAGCGAGTAAAGGTAGACACGAGGCATGTCGTTCTCTTCCGGGCGCGCCCAGATGATCCACTGACTATCCGGCGACCAGTTGTAACCTTGGATCTCGCCGTATTTGTCTTGATCGACCAGCGCGACTGCTTTGGTTGCAACATCGACATAACGCAATCGTTGGAGCCGATCGCTCCAGAGCAGCTTCTTGCTGTCGGGCGACCATTTCGGTGCATAGTAATAGGTGTCGGCGCCGCTCGTGATTTGTTGCGGTTCGCCTTTGCCATCTTGTGAGCGGACGTAAAGTTCGTTCTCGCCTGTCACATCCGAGTTATAGGCGATCCATTTTCCGTCCGGTGACCAAACCGCGTCGCGCTCATGCGCGCCCGAAGTCTTCGTCAGGTTACGAGGCGTTCCGTTCTTTGCCGGCACGGAAAAAAGGTCGCCGCGCGCGACTGTGATAGAGCGCTCGCCGTCCGGCGCAAGGTTCACCGTTTCGATATGTTTGGCTGCATCCACAAGCGCGGAGCGGCCGATCGCAAAATCTTCCTTGATCTCGATAGGCACCGGTGTCGCCT
>Ga0137366_10004480_pt1 | contig 10934 bp, 8 predicted proteins | sample SagtaG_8_FD_104938 | JGI IMG/M metagenome (GOLD analysis project Ga0137366, IMG submission 104938) | Vadose zone soil microbial communities from Sagehorn Ranch, Mendocino, California, USA - Sage1_L_60_16 metaG | ecosystem: Environmental > Terrestrial > Soil > Vadose zone | place: USA: California... | reverse complement strand
GCTGCCTCCGCATCCCGCTGGGCTGATCTGGAGCAGTTATTCGGCGAGCGTGGAGCGTGCGGTGGATGTTGGTGCATGTTCTGGCGCGTGCCCCGAAAACAGTTTGAGGCGCAGAAAGGCGAGGGAAACAAACGAGCCTTGAAGGGCATTGTCAATGCGGGGAAAAAACCCGGCATAATTGCTTATGCCGGTAAAGAAGCAATTGCCTGGTGTGCCGTCGCGCCACGTGAGACTTATGTTGGGCTTGAGACGTCGCGGCTCCTTAAACCCATTGACGATAAACCTGTCTGGTCCATCTCCTGTCTCTTTGTTAAGAGACCTTACCGCAGACAAGGTGTCTCGGCCCAGTTACTGAAAGCCGCGGTTGATTTTGCCGTTAAGCAAGGCGCGACGGTGGTCGAAGGTTATCCGGTTGAGCCCTCAATGGATAAGATGCCGGATCCGTTTCTCTGGCATGGCCTCCCCTCGGCGTTCAAAGCGGCCGGTTTCAAAGAAGTCTTGCGGCGATCGAAAGCGCGACCAATAATGCGTTTTCAGATACAGAATTAGAACAGGCATCATTCCCCCCGCGATGAAACGATTCCATCTACTTTTTGGCCTTGCGATAGTGATCATTTAGGGAATGAGGTCAACTGTTTAAGGCGGCAGCGAGTTGCCGGGTTTCTGCCTGGCGCTTGACGATGACCAGAGTGATGTCATCGGCGGCACGAGTACCCTGAGCAAACTTTGTCAACGCCGACTCAATGCGATCACGAATTCCTGCTGCTGAGGCATCGACATTTCGGGATACAACCTCATAAAGTCGTGTCGGTCCAAACTCCTCACCAGTCGGACTGTTTGCTTCTGTAACGCCATCCGAGTAAATCACTAGTACGTCACCGTATTGAAGTTGCGTTCGCCCCTCGCGATAGTCCGCGTCGCGCTTGATTCCAAGCGGCAGTCCGCCCGACGCGAGCTGCTCTACGGTGCCGGCTGCGTGAATAATTAACGGTGGATTGTGGCCCGCGTTGAGAAACGACAGAGCACCCGATTCCGGATCGAGCTCGGCGTAGAACAAGGTTATGAAACGATTGGGTGGAATGTTGTCTGCCAGATAGCGGTTCACTGCCGAGATCGTTGCTACCAAAGAATCGTGCGAACCCGCTTGGGCGTGAATTGCCGCATGTAATGAAGACATCAGCAGGGCGGCGGCAGTTCCCTTGCCCGAAACGTCACCAAGGGCAATTACCAGGCGGCCATCATCACGCTTAATAAAGTCGTAGTAATCGCCGCCGATTTCGTAACACGGAAAACTTATGCCTTGAAATTCATAACCGGGCACCTGGGGCGGGGCTGTCGGTTGAAATCTCTGCTGGATTTCGCTGGCGAGTGCCAGCTCGCGTTCGAGGCGTTCTTGTTCCAGGCGTGACTCGACCAAACGAGCATTCTCAACGCGAATTGCCGCCACGGACGCCAGGGTCGTCAAAACCTTCAAATGGTCTTCAGTAAATCGACCCTCAGCAATTGGAGAGTCTGCGTAGATAATACCGAACACTTTGTCCGCGACTCCCAGCGGTACCGCCAATACGGAACGGACTCCCTGCAGCACAACCGTGCCGCTGGCAAACCGCGGGTCGTGTTGTGCGTCGGAAGTCAAAACCGACTTTCCGCGGAAGACCACCTCTTCAAGCACGTTGCGACTAACACGAATTTCCCCGACTTCTCCGACACGATCGCGCAGCCGGGCTACCGCGACCCGCAATTCTTCGCTGCCCTCAGAGCGCATCATCAGTAGACACCGATCGGCAGGTACAGCTTCGAAAACGAGCGAGACAATCTGTTCGAGCGTTTCACCCAAAGTCGCGGAAGCCAGCAGAGTGATTCCTACTTTGCTTATCAGGGCAAGCAGATCACCGGTTCTCGCGGTTGCCGCAGCCGCCACGTCTTCAGGCTTTGTGCGTGCGCCTTCGATCGCCTCAAGCAAACCCGAGGTCGTGCGATCTCCCGAAGCCAAGGCAATGGTTGCTTCGGGCAGCGACGTCGTATTGTCTGTGATCATCGTCGCGCCCATGCTGGAGTTGTAGCTGCCGTCGTCAAAAACGATCTCTGTTTCGCCGATCTGAATGCGACCGCCTGGTCCCAGAGGAATGACACCTTCAACACTCGATCCGTTGTACAGCGTCCCGTTGGCGGAACCCAGATCTTGCAAGAAGTACTCATCGCCTTCGCGTCGCACCTCCGCGTGCACCCGTGAGGCGAATGGGTCGGGAATACAAAGATCATTTCTGGCAGAGCGGCCGATGGTGATGCGCAAACGCCCTAAGGGAAAATGATCGGGCGCTCTGTCGGGGTATTTGACGATTAACTCAGACATGGAAAAAGGAATTTAGCAGACCAATGACTGACCAGACTCACGCACTGCGGTGCGACTTAGCGGTTCTGATAGAAGCAATAGTGGCTTCACGGACGACTATAGTCCCCGCAATCAAGTCGTGCAACGCGCGACCGCGAGGCGTCAACGCCGCAAGCAGAAAACCGATTCCAAGCGGGAGAAATGATACCGGATAACCGATGAAGTGGCGAAGCAGCGCCCGACCAACGCCGATATCTATGCCGTTGACGCGTTCGATCCGAAGACCGGTAGCCCACTTGCCGGCCGTGCGACCGGTAAATCCCGGGGCAATGCCAAGATTGAGCACTGCCGCCACAATAGAGATAATCATTCCTACAGTTTCAGCCGAGCCGCCCGCGCTTCGTGCCCCACCGCCAAACATGCGCGCAAAGATTGTGCTTAAAGCGACGATTGAAATTAGCAAAACGTAATCGATTAGCAACGCTCCGCAACGCAAAGAAAATGGCGCATGGAACCGCCGGCCCTCTCGGGAGGCAGCGCGACTTCTCAGATTCGTTCGTTCTAACGTGGTTTCCTCTACGACAGTCATTTGAATTTGCCCGTTGTCAGTAATTGATTGTCATTAGCTGTCCGTTGCGTCCGCTATCTTCTGGCCTCGCGTTCCTGGTCTTTGAAGGCGAACGGTCCGGGCAAGATCTACAAAGGCCGGGGCCAAAACAGGAATGCAGTTGACCCACTGACAACTGATTTACCCAACAAGAAAATGTAGCGTGGTTTCGCCTAGCCTTAGCTTATCGCCGCTATCGAGGACGCGCGGCTGGCGGGGCGCGAGCCTTACTGAATCATTGATCACAGTTCCGTTGACCGATCCGAGATCTTCCACCAGAAAAGTCTCACCTTCGCGCCAGATCCGTGCATGCCGACGCGAGACCTTGGTTTCAGAATCAAAGCGGGAAAGATCGATCTCAGGGAAAATGTTCGAATGTGGATCGGTGCGACCGACGAGATTGCTATCCTTTTGGAGGATAAACGAAGCGTCGAGCTCAGTCGTTCCGGCGACAACAAGCTTAGCGGTCGGATGCGAAGCGCGGAGCATGGCGCTGGCCCCTACTACGGAAAGCGGCTGCCGTGCCCCGCAGTGCGCGCAAAAGACATCGTCGGCAGCGATTCTACCACCGCAGAATCCGCAGTAGACCGTCTGTACTTGCACGGTCTCACTGCCAAGTTGGGGCGCCGGTACTCCATAACTAACTCGTCCAGCAATCAACTTTTCAAGATGGGTGGCGAGCGCATCGCGCATTTCTTCGGCCGAGCGAAATCGATCCTCAGGTTTGTACTCAACGGAGCGCATCAAGATCATTTCCATTTCCGTTGAAAGGGACGGCGTAATCTGACGCGGTCTGGGATTCTTAGTGAAATCGAAGATCAACAGTGGATTGTCCTGCGGATCCGCGCCCGTCAGGAGGTGGAACAAAGTGGCGCCGAGGCTGTAGATATCAGAGCGCGGCTCGACTCGGCCGCCAAATAGTTCCGGCGGGGCGTAGCCCATCGTACCGACTGCAGTAACACCCTTTTCCTCTTGTTTGACCCAACGGGCGATGCCGAAATCGATGAGCATTACCCGACCAGAATTCCCATCGATCATAAGATTCGCAGGTTTCAAATCACGGTAGATGATCGACTTGGGACGAGAGTGCAAATACTGAAGTACATCAGCTACCTGCATGCCCCAGTCGGTGACTGTCTTTTCATCAATACGACTCGTGCCGGCACTACGCAGCCGTGAGGCCAAATCGCCGCCCGAGATGTACTTCATCACCAGATAAAACCGACCGGCGGGCTCGTCGTAGAAATAGTCGTAGATGGTCGGTATCGAGGGGTGCTCAAGCGATGTAAGCAACAACGACTCGCGCTTGAAATCCCCAATGGCCTTTTCATGCTGGGCCGGATCGAGATGCGCTTCAACCATTTCTTTGACCGCGCGAGGCGCGTCACCAAGATTCCGATCTTTGGCAAGATATACGGCACCCATGCCACCGCCACCAATCCGGCGGACAATCTCATAACGGCCATTCAAGAGCGTACCGGGCTCCAGCTGTTTGATGGCCGGCTGATGCCCTCCGGTGGTTCCTTTGTTCGACGTCGAGCTGGTACGCGAGACGCGCATACCGCCGGTCGAAGATTCCTCCGATGATGTTGACGAAATTGTTTTATCGGATGGAGTTTCAGCAGAAGAGCTCACGGAGGCTGAATCCTCCGAGCGGGACGCAGACCCAGCCATGTCTGACTCAGGGTCTTCGCTGGATACGCCAGGAGAAGACACTTCGGACCTACCGCCGGTGTTGATGGTTTTAAATTCAGCGCTAGTGGGCGGTACTTGCGCGCCGCAATTGCCGCAGAAATGTTCTGCGCCCTCTACGGCTGTGCCACATTCACTACAGACAGCCATTGCGATTGATCGCTACTAACCAATCCAGATTGTTTACGCGATCGCACTAACTAATGTTAACAATAAGACGATCGCCGCATCGGTTTACTTAACTATGTAAAAGCGCAGAAACGTCTTGCCCACGATGATTTCATCACCGTCACGCAGTGGCTGACGGTATCCGGGCGGCAACCTTTTGCCGCGGTTGACAAACGTTCCGTTGGTAGATCCCTGGTCCTCAAGAAAATACTGCCCATCTCCCAAAGTGATTCGGGCATGGCGGCGCGAGACCTTCGCCTCTGGGTCGTCCGCATCCAAGTCAACGTCCGGAAAGATACCCCCGTCGGCATCCCAGCGACCTATTTGTGAATCCGAGTCGCTAAGCATGAATTGTTTGCCGACTGAACGGCCGCGCTCAATTACAAGCCGCGCATGAGGCTTTGTTGACGAATTCAAAGATGAAGAAAGACTGATCGCTGCCGCTGCCTGACCGGGAACAAACTCGGGCTTTTTGCTCGGCGCTGGTGCGCGTGAACCATTTTGCCCATCCGGTGCTTTCGATAAACCGGAGGTATCAGATATGTTCTGACCGAGATTGGGTCTGAGTGGCGCCCCACATTCATCGCAATATTGCGAACCCTCAAGATTTTCTGTTTTGCAGCGGTCGCAGGTAATCATCTGGATCTTAGCGTCTCGGCAGCTCACTTAGCTTGGACATCGGGTGGCCTCTGACCTAGCGAGAGGTCAATCATTCTAACGCGAAGTGATCGCCTTCGCCAACGCCGAATTCCCGTGTCAGTAGCAGTCCAGCAGGGTGTCAGTTACTATTCTGCCCTTTCCGCCCGCTGATTGGGAGAAAGAAACGGCGAAGCGAGGTCTATCGGCTTTTTCTTGAGCCCTGGAAACGGGTGGTAACCGGTCGTTGTGGTTGACACATCTCTCGAGAAGCGTGGCGTTAACATATTTTCCAGTAATAACCAGCAATTTTGGGCCGCGTGAGTCACCGCTGCGGTTGCTCTAAGTTGAAACTGTTTGCTAATTTACACGTAAGAGCTAACCGAGCAGACGGGTTTGCCGCAGCGGATTTCTGCGTAGATTACTACCTGGTCTCGTATCAATAAAATTAAGCATCTGATCGAAGGAAGGGAAAATGGCTTTAAGTCGGAAGAAAAAGATCATCATCGCGGTCTCGGTGGTTGCGGTTCTTGGACTCGTAATTATCATCAGCGTCTTTGCGACCCGCAAAGATGAGCCCGAAGTAACAACTATCAAAATCGATGTTAGACCGGAACTGCGGCAGACCGTAACCGCCTCAGGCGAGGTCCGGCCTGTCCGTTACATCAAACTTACCAGTGAGGTTCCGGGTCGGATTGAAGAGATCTATGTAACCGCGGGCGACCAGGTTATTAAAGGCAAGCCACTTGTTCGGATTGATCCCACACAACTGCAATCCAACCAGGAAGCCCAGTGGGCTGCAGCGCAAGCTTCTCTGAATGATGTGCAGAATGCGCGAAACGCTGTCGCCTCGGCACAACAGGGTTTGGTGGTAGCAGAAGCTTCAGTTGCGTCAGCGCGCCAGCAGTTGGTTGCGTTGCAAAACGGCGTCGAGCGTGCTCAGGTAGATCTAAATACAGCGCAACGCGAACTCAAAAGTAACACTGACTTGATCGAAGCAGAGGTCGCTTCACGATTTGAATACGACGCCGCCCGCGATCGTTACGACCAGGCGAAGATCGCTCTCGAGACCTCCAAGGCAAATCTTGAATCTCAGAAGATCGCGGTTAAGGAAGCTGTCGAACGTGCCAACCAGCAACGAATCTCGGTGCAGGAGGCCAAAACGAGCATCAAGTCGTCGGAGATGCGCGCCAACCAACAGCAAGCAGTTCTCCGCGGCCAGACTAGTCAACGAAATAAAGCGACACAGGTGTCGCCGCTGAACGGCGTCGTCGCTGACATCCCTACCCGCGTTGGTGAGTTCGCGGTTGCCGGTCTGTCGACTACACCTCTAATGACGATTGCAGACATGTCAGGCATTAACGTGGAGGTCAATGTTGACGAAACTGAGATTTCTAATGTCGAAGTGGGCCAACAGGCCAAAGTGAAAGTGGATGCTCTTGGCGAGAAAGAGATCAAGGCAGTGGTGCTGCAAAAAAATCCGCTCGCCATCGCCAAGTCAGATACTCAGGGTGGATTGTCAAATCGCGTTAATGTGCAGGAAGCCAAAGAGTTCAAAGTAACAGTTGAGCTGCTCGATAAAGAGATGACCGATGAGATTCGTAACGCTCTTCGGCCGGGTATGAGCGCGACTGCAACCATCACCACGAAGGTGAAGAACAACGTAACCGCGGTGCCGCTCGAGGCGATTGTCGAAAAGTCGCCTTCACCATCACCCACGCCCTCGATAGCCGGCAACGCACCGGCGCAACAGTCCACTGACAAGCCAAAGAGCTTGAAAGGCGTGTATATCATCGAGGGCAACAAGGTCCGATTCATTGAAGTGACAACGGGTATTACCGGTGAGGCAGATATCGAAATCACCAGTGGGGTGAAGCAGGGGATGGAAATTGTCAGAGGACCAAGTCGCGTATTAAAGACGCTTAAAGACGGAATGACTGTTAAGCGCCAACAACGGCCGTCCGGCAGTAACGCCAATGCAAACGGGACCTAGCTAAATGAGTGACACAACATACGCGCCCTCGGTAACCGAAAAGATCTTCCAACAAGAAGAAACCAATAGCCGTCGACACGATACGTTGGCGCTGATTTCCATGCGTCGCATCTGGAAAACCTACCAGATGGGAGCTGAAGCGGTACATGCTCTGCACGGTGTCTCGTTTGATGTTCACAAGGGGGAATATATCGCGATTATTGGCCCATCAGGCTCGGGCAAGTCGACCTTGATGAATTTGATCGGGTGTCTCGACACACCTTCGGAGGGCGAATACTGGCTCAACGCCAAGAACGTGTCGGAGATGGATGACGACGAACTGGCTCGCATTCGCAATCAGGAGGTCGGTTTCGTGTTCCAGACCTTCAACTTGCTCGCGCGGGCCACCGCTCTGCACAACGTCGAGTTGCCACTAATCTACGGAGGGATCGGCTCGGCTCAGCGACATGAGATGGCCAAGAAGGCGCTAAGCGCTGTTGACCTTTCCGACCGCGTAATGCACCGGCCAAACGAACTCTCAGGAGGACAACGACAACGCGTGGCGATCGCTCGTGCGCTCGTCAATCATCCTTCGATCCTGCTCGCAGATGAACCGACCGGCGCGCTCGACACGCATACCAGCAGTGAAATCATGGACTTGTTCGAACGTCTGCACGCCGAGGGAAACACAATTATTGTCGTCACCCACGAACCGGACATCGCCAAGCGCGCTCACCGCATACTTTCAATCCGAGACGGACTGATCGAAAAAGACGAGAGAGTCAAATAGGAGGCTGTTGATGGAGCGACGTGGCGACGACCAGATAAAGCCACAAAGCTACTCGTCCGGCCGTCGCAAAGCATTTCCTCCCCGTCTTCGTTCTCTATCGAGCGTGAGGCTGGCAGCGTTAGGTGAGGCATTCCTCGTCGCCACTGCCAGCCTGCGTTCCAACAAACTGAGGACAGCTTTAACTTTGATGGGAATTGTGGTCGGCGTCTCAGCAGTAATCGCTGTGGTGACGATCATCAAGGGTCTGGATAAAACGGTGGCCCAAACATTTTCCTCCCAGGGCTCGACTGTCTTCACCGTTTCAAAGAATCCACAGATCATCAAGTCGCGCGAAGACTTCATCAAATTTAGTAAACGTAAAGACGTTACTCATGAAGACGCTGAGGCTATTACTCGGCTATGCACCTCATGCTGGCGAGTCGGCGTGGCAGCTAATGCAATCGAGACCATCAAACACGCGGATCAAAAATCCGAGGGCGTTCGGGTTCGCGGGGTAGATCCGACCACGATGTTTGCTATTGACGGCGTCAGCATCGATGTAGGACGCATTTGGACCGACAGTGAGGCTAGTTCTGGACACGAGATCTGCGTAATCGGTCCGGACTTGCTAAAAAATCTGTTCGGTGGAGCACCGGCAGACAAGGCCGTGGGTCAGGAATTAAGAGTTGCCGGCCGCCCTTACACGATTGTTGGCGTGTTGGAACCGCTCGGGTCGATATTTGGATTCTCTCGCGATAATGTGGTCTATATCCCATACTCGACCTATCAGAAATCGTATGGCTCAAGAAGATCGCTGGTCGTTTTTATTCAGGTGCCCACAGCTGAACAGCTTGAGGCCGCAGAAGATCAGGTGCGCACAGTCATGCGCAACCGTCGGGGAAGACTGTTTGGCGACGAAGGAGACGAGGGGTTTGCGGTCGAGACTCAAGACGTATTTCTCAATCTTTATGCCAGCGCCACATCGAACATTTACATAGTTACCATCGGGGTGGCTGCGATCTCCCTTGTAGTCGGCGGCATTGTTGTGATGAACATCATGCTCGTCTCCGTGACGGAACGGACGAAGGAAATAGGTATTCGCAAGGCAATCGGTGCTCGTCGAAAGGACATATTGACGCAGTTTCTTATAGAGGCAGTGACGGTAACGGCAATCGGTGGCGCCATTGGCGTAGGGACAGGCTTTGGCCTGGCCTACATCATTTCAGCGTTAATTGGTTTCCCGCTGTTAGTAAGTGTGGCGTCTGCTGTATTGGGAGTCGGAGTCTCATCTGTCGTGGGAATCATCAGCGGTCTGTGGCCGGCGTGGAGAGCGGCGCGCTTGGATCCCATTGAAGCGCTACGCGCCGAATGAAAGCGGCAGGAGCAGGAGGCAGAGTAGGCGGCAGGGGCAGTAGGCAGGAGCGGGCGGCAGCCAGTTAAGAACGTCGTTGAATGCAGAGTTTTGCTGCCTACTGCCTCCTGCCATCTGCCTACTGCCGACTGATAATTATGCGACTCGAGGACGTAAAAGAATCGGCCCTGATGGCAATCGATACGCTGCGCGCAAACAAACTGCGCTCGTCGCTGACGATCCTCGGTGTCAGTGTGGGAGTTATTACGGTAATCTTTATGGTGTCGATCATTCAGGGCCTCAACAAAGCCTTCGCGGATCAGATCGAATCGCTGGGTTCGAACACAATTTTTGTCGCGAAGTTTGAACCAAGCTTTGGACGTCCGCCCGGTCCAGAAGAACTGCACCGCAAAGATTTAACGATGGACGATGCCGAAGCGCTGCGACGTGAGGCGCCTTCCATTGCCGGAGTCTCGCCGATCCATAGAATGATCGCCGCGACTATGCGCTACCAGGAAAAACAGACGGATACGCCGATTCTCTTCGGCGTTACGCCTTACTACGAATTTGTACACACGCAATATGTAGCCAGCGGCCGCTTCATCAATGATATCGACATGCAGGATCGTTCGAATGTCTGCATCATCGGAGTGGATGTGAAGCGCGCTCTGTTTCCCTTCGAAGATCCCATTGACAGGGAGGTGCGCATTAACGGGAATCCATTCCGGATCATTGGTGTGATGGAACCGCTAGGCAATTTCTTCGGTCAGTCGCGTGATAACTCACTCTTCATTCCAATCAGCACCTTCGACAAATATTATCCGGACCGTCCTTTCCCCGAAGTGGTGTTTTTCATCATCGTGCGACCGAAGTCGCGTGCCTTCGTGAAGTCTTCGATTGATGAAATCACCGACATTCTCCGGCGTCGAAGGCACGTGCCGCCGAACGAAAAGAATAACTTTGGGATTTCGTCACAAGATTCGCTGCTGGATGTTTACAACCAACTGACGGGAGCCACGGCCCTGGTATTGACGTCCATTTCCTTTGTCGCTTTGATGATCGGCGGCATAGGCGTAATGAACATCATGCTTGTATCCGTCACAGAGCGAACGAAGGAAATCGGCGTACGAAAAGCCGTAGGGGCAACTCGCTTGAATATCTTGTCGCAATTCTTAATCGAGGCCGTGGTTCTCACAGCCATTGGCGGGCTGGCAGGACTCGCAGTCGGTGAGCTTGCCAGTGTTTTGATGAACAAGTATTCACCATTACCGGCCTTTGTTCCACTCTGGGCCATTGGTGTAGGGGTTGGCATATCGGCAGCAGTGGGAATCGTCTTTGGCCTCTGGCCGGCCTGGAAAGCCGCCCGCCTGGATCCAATCGAGGCTTTGCGCTGGGAATGAAAGTATT
>Ga0137366_10004477_pt1 | contig 10935 bp, 8 predicted proteins | sample SagtaG_8_FD_104938 | JGI IMG/M metagenome (GOLD analysis project Ga0137366, IMG submission 104938) | Vadose zone soil microbial communities from Sagehorn Ranch, Mendocino, California, USA - Sage1_L_60_16 metaG | ecosystem: Environmental > Terrestrial > Soil > Vadose zone | place: USA: California... | reverse complement strand
TCGCCTCGCCAGCGATTATTGACGCAGGCGCGATTTCGGCGGTCGAGGAGACTGAGACCGGTAGCCACGACGATCGCATCGGACAGCGTATTGGCCCTTACGAAATCCTTCGCGAAATTGGTCGTGGCGGAATGGGCACCGTCTTCCTGGCCGTCCGGGCCGACGATCAATATAGCAAGCAGGTCGCCATCAAGCTCGTCAACCGCGGCATGGACACCGATACGATCCTGCGCCGGTTCGTAATGGAGCGTCAGATCCTTGCCAATCTCGAGCACCCAAACATTGCCAGGCTCCTTGACGGCGGCACCACCCTCGATGGTCTTCCCTATTTTGTTATGGAACACGTCGAAGGCGAAACAATCATTCACTACTGTGACCAGTATCGACTCAATACGTTGGAACGCCTTCAAATCTTTAGCCAAGTTTGCTCAGCGGTCCAATTCGCGCACCAAAACTTGATCGTGCATCGCGATCTCAAGCCCAGCAACATCATCGTTACCGAAGCCGGAACGCCCAAGTTGCTGGATTTCGGCATTGCCAAATTGCTTGGCTCTGATCTGTCTGAAGCAACTGAGACCATCCGTCGCATTCTCACACCTGAATATGCCAGCCCGGAACAGTTGCGTGGTTTGCCAATGACCACGACCAGCGACGTTTATTCACTGGGAGTAGTTTTGTATGAATTACTAAGCGGCCATCCTCCATTCAATTTTGAGAGTCGCGCGCCTGAAGAAGTTGCGCGCCGGATCGCCTCGGGGGAACCGGTCAAACCCAGCGTGATCATTACCCATATCCGCAGCGCGCGTCAGACCGGCGATGAAGAAAATCTCTCGCTAACCCCGGAAGCAATTAGCCGCACACGGGATGGCAACGTTGACAAACTACGCCGAAGGTTGGCGGGCGATCTGGATAACATCCTGCTTAAGGCTTTGCGCAAAGAGCCCCAGCGACGTTACGCGTCAGTGCAGGAACTGTCCGCGGATATACAGCGCCATCTCGCAGGACTGCCCGTCCTAGCCCGTGAAGATACATTCGCGTATCGAGTCGGCAAATTTGTTCAGCGAAATAAGGCGAGCGTTGCGGCGGCAACTGTTGTAGTCATCACTCTTTTCACTGCCAGTATTGTTACTACCTGGCAAGCTACCGTAGCAAGGCACGAGCGCGCCAAAGCAGAGCGAAGATTCAAAGATGTGCGGAACCTGACAAATTCTTTCCTATTCGATTTCCACGACGCAATCGCGGATCTGAACGGCGCCACTAAAGCGCGAGAAATGGTGGTCAAAAAAGCGCAAGAGTATCTGGACAGTCTGGCGCAGGAAGCGGGTGAAGACCGTGAACTCCTGTGGGAACTCTCCACTGCGTATCTAAGACTCGGCGACGTACAGGGACGACCAGGGTTTTCCCGCACGGGCGACACGGGAGCGGCTTTGCAGTCTTATGAAAAATCGCTCACAACTCGGCGGCGTTTAGCAAGTCTTGAGCCGAATAACGCGCAATATCAACTTGGCCTTGCTGAAACTCTTTCACGCTTCGGTCCCATCTTTCAAGTGCTGGGAAAACCAGACGCATCGGTTGAAAGAATGCGCGAGGCAATGGAAATTACGGACAAGCTCTTGCCGCAATCGCATGACTTGGCCACGTTTCAAATCGCGTTCAGGAACCCGGCTTTTCTCGGTGATGCGCTGTCTGAGATGGGCAATTACGACGAGGCATTGGCGATGTATCAAAAGTCTTTGTCAATTGCCGAACACATGAGGCGCGAATCTTTCCCCGACAAAGACGTCAAGCTTCGTTTCATAGTGAGTAGAGAACGGCTCGGGTTTATCTTTGGTATCAAAGGTGAATGGCAAAAGGCGCTCGAGAATCATCTGGAAATGTTGGCGAATACGGAAGAACTGTCGACGCTGGAACCGACAAGTTTCGACTATGCCCGAGGCAAGGCGACAGCTCTGGATCATGTTGGGGATTCCTTCCGCGGAGTTAAGAATTATCCAAAGGCGCTTGAAAACGGACAGCGCGGCCTGGCGATGTATGAAGGAATTCTTCAGAGGGATTCGCAAAATGCGCGAGCCAAAAAGGACGTCGGCGACTGCTCGCATCACGTTGCCGAAACTCTGCTGAGTTCGGGTAATTATCGTGACGCGTTGTCTCTCTTGCAGCACACAGTAAGCATAAGGCGCGGCCTCGTCGCCCTCGACGAAAGCAATGTCGAATACCCGGACGACCTTGCGAACAGTTTGACGTTGACCGGCGAAAGTCTGTTGGCAAGCGGTGATTTCAATAAAGCGATCGAAGTTTTGCAGGAAGCACGAGCAATTAGTGAACCGATTGTTTCACTGCACAGGCAACGAATCGATTATCGTCGCGAACTGGCCCGGCTCTACACCGATTTAGGCGCCTCACTCGCTGCCTTGAAAGAGGGGAACGAAGCTGAACTTTGGTATCACAAGGGTCTTGATCTATGGATCGAACTGCAAAACCAAAACGCTTTGTGGGCGAAAGAAACAAACATGCCAAAAGAGGTCGCGGACACCATTTTCAAAATCCACGCCGCAAGCTCCAAAACAAGATGACATAGATCATTTGTAGGGTCGTCACTCCGGGCACCCCGGGTCGCGCAGGCTGGGCGCCCGCGCAGTGTAACCCTTTTATGGTTTCCTTTGAGCGTCTTCAAGCCATTCCTTGACAGTCCTTACTAGCGCTCTCTATCATCCTCGCCTGCATTCGAAAGCCCAGACCATCGTCGCCTGGTGGATCAGAAAAGAGAGGCTGTAAGCGTGATCAAGCTAGACATTATCAATCGCGTCGCTGACAAAACCGGCGTGCCGAAGATGAAAGCTGAACAAGCGGTGGAGGCCCTTTTCCACTCGATGAAGGAAGCGCTCACGCGCGGCGAGCGTATTGAATTGCGTGGCTTTGGTGTTTTCGTAGTTAAGCCTCGAAAAAGAGGAGTTGGGCGCAATCCGCGCACAGGCGAAGAGGTGGCCATTCCATCCGGCAAGACGATTCGCTTCAAACCGGGAAAAGAACTGCAGGCGCATGAAGATGGTGAGACATTGGCTACTGAATAGATTTCTGAATCCGGGTATTGAGTTTTGGTAACAGCAAGCTTTGCTTCAAGGCTAGAGATTGGAACCGAGCAACATCCAACCTCTAGCCTTTGATCTTGAAGAACCAACATCATGGCAGAATCTCTTAGGACCGTGTCGTCTCTCGATGCTCTTCATTGGCAGCCGCAAGCACTAAACCCTGCAACTCGAGAATGGCTGCTGCATGGTTCTCTTTTCCTGGTAACAATAGTTACGACCACGATCGCCGGGATCATGCTTACCGCTCCCGACTTGCCGGATGTAGCGGCGCCGCCTCCATCGACTCCCCTTGACTACTTCCTTTATGTGCCCATCTCCTATTTTCGCTCCACCATGGCCTTGTTCAGCTATGCGGCGACGCACCCGGGACTTGTATTAAGCGGCGCGTCCTTTGCCGCCTCTCTTTTGTCAATACTGCTGGCTCACGAAATGGGGCACTATCTCGCCTGCAGGCATTACGGTGTAAGCGCGACGCTGCCGTTTTTTATTCCCGCTCCACCTTTGTTTTTGGCTGGAACCTTGGGCGCATTCATCAAGATTCGCTCACCAATTCCCTCGCGTCGAGCGCTCTTCGACATCGGTCTAGCCGGGCCACTCGCTGGATTTGTTGTCGCGTTGCCGTTGTGCGTGGTTGGAATTCTGACTCTTCAGCCGCCTTCGTCCGTGAGTGGCGGCTCTGAAATCATCTTCAACGATCCGCTGTTGTTTCGAGGGATCGCGAGAGTATTACGCGTGCCGCTCGATTCCAACTCGCCGATCAACCCTTACTACATGGCTGCCTGGATCGGCTTATTGGTAACGAGTCTGAACCTGATGCCCATAGGTCAGCTTGATGGGGGTCATGGAACCTTTGCAGTATTTGGACAGCGAGCGCACAAAATCATCGGTCGTGCTGCCTTTATTACAACTGCCATTCTTGCCGTGCTCGGCTGGTTCTGGCACGGCAGCCCGAGTGGTTTTCTTTATGCGGTGCTCTTGGGGATCATGTTAAAGGTGCGACATCCGCAGCCGGCAGAAGCGGAGCCGCTCGGAATTAAACGGATCTTGGTCGCAGTCCTAACGTTGATCGTGTTCGCGCTGTGCTTCTGGCCGTTTCCGATAACGCTTACTTAGCCGCTTGCGCGGGGGAGCAAGCGGAACACGCCCCCGCTCAATATGAACAGCCACTCAACATCGACGTAACCACGCAGCTTAGAGAATTACTTACGTTCCCAACATGCAAATCCTCTGACCTTTAGTCGCTGCTTCAGTGTTTGGATCTCGATCCGAAGTCATGCGGAACTCGCTGCCGGCAATAGTCCCTTTATCTCTCGCACGACCCGCTCCACTTCTTCCTGCCCGGCTAGCGCGATCATGAAGAACTTGTAACCCTGATGGAAGCAGATCACGCCGTTGGCGAACAACCAGACGCCATCGAGAAATGGGTTACCACCCAGCAGCCAACTTATCGGCGCGCCCGTAATCGCACCTGGCTGAAAAATCTGTGCCCACATTGCAGCGCCAGCGGCACAACTGAACGCACCCAGCAATGGGGCACCGACATATTTTGTGATCTTGCGTTCAAACTCCGCTCGCTCACGCTCGGCTTCCGTGAGTTCACCTTTTCCAATCAACTCCTCCTGCTTATGCAGATAGTTGTCAAACTTCTCACTGGCCTTACGCAGACCATAGACTGGCAAAGCGGAATGTGTCAGCCAATGCGGATGGGAGCCTAAAAGAACCGCATCGAGACCGGGAAACGAGGCGCCCATTCTGATCCCCAGTACCAGTGAAAATGAGACCACTGTTGCCTTGCCTGGGTTTTCCTTAATCCAGTCGCGAGCCTTGATAAGCCCTGCCGTGGCCGCAGATGAAGCACGCGTAAACTTTGCTCCCGTGTCGTAAAACTGCGAAGCGCGGTCGTAATAGATCTTTGCGTCGCCGAGCGCCCCGCTGGCTCTTTTGCTCGCGTCGCCCGCAACATTGCGGACTGCTTCGCCGGCCTTACGGGCGCCGCGAATGGCATCATCGGCAGCACGTCGCGCAGTTTCGCCGAGCTCTGCATCTTCACTCAGACGATCAGCCTCGACGCGCAAACGCTCTGCGCCGTTAGCCATGGTTTCAACCCCGCGTTTGGCTGCGTCTCCCGCCACTCGGGCACCTTCTTCAACAAGATTCGAGATCGCAAATTTTTCGTCCAGTTCACGTGCTTTCCGCAGCGCCGCCTGCTGCCATTCGTCGATCTTTTCTTTGTAATCAGCCATCACGTACCTCTGAACCGTAGATGGGCAGCGGCTGCTGACCCGTTTCGATTACTAATCGGCTTGTACGTCTCCAGCCGTCGCTGAGTTCGATTTTATCGGCTCTTTTAGGACCACCCGGTCGCGACCCGCTCGCTTGGCATTATAAAGTGCGGTATCCGCAGCTTCGAGCAAATCCTGAGCTGTTTGCGCGCTGGACGGGCATTCTGCAACTCCGAAACTGGCAGTAATATGACCCGCCTCGGGAAGGGGTATGGACTTGATGGCTACTCTCAACCGCTCCGCGACGTCCATTGCGCCCTGCTGCTCTGTCTCCACAAGAATCAGGGCAAATTCCTCACCTCCAATGCGCGCGGCCAGGTCTATACCGCGCGTACCATCACGCAACGCTTTTGCTAATCGACGAATCGCGTCGTCTCCGGCCCTATGCCCGAACGTGTCATTTAGATTCTTGAAGTTATCAATGTCCACCATCAACAGACAAAACGCATGTCCATATCGCAAGGTGCGGTCTACCTCGGCATCCAACTTGGTTTCAAATCTGCGGCGGTTGGCCAGCCCAGTCAGATGATCCGTAAACGCATCCTCCTGGCAACTGTCCAGGTATGCCTTGAAGTCCAGTAGCGTTCTTGTCCGCGCCAACAGCAGATCGAGGTCGCCGGGATCTGTGATATACCCCAACGCGCCAGCCTCGGAGCCCCGAAGTGAGTCTTCGGCTCGGTATCCCGCCGCCGTTTGCATGATTACTGGTATGAACCTGGTTTGTGGATTACCCCGGATCCGCCGCGCCAGTTCGTAGCCATTCACTTTCGGCATCATTACGTCGGTTATTACCAGATCCGGCGGGTTGGACTCGATAACGACAAGCGCCTCTTCACCGTTAGTCGCCGTGCGGACATGGTAACCCGCGAGGCGCAAGGCCGTAGCGAGTAAGCTCAATTTATCGGGGCTGTCATCGACAACCAGGACGTTGAACCGTTGTTGCATAAAAACCCAAATTGGACTTCCTTATTATTCTTGCGCGACTATTATCTTCATGCTAAAGTTCGCGCATTCAATTGTTAGTATCGTTCCAACACTCCAAATATAGAATCCGTAAAATTACTGAGAGCGTTTACCCCAAAGAAGATCACGCGGGTTTCCTTACATGTAGTAAAACAGACCTGCGATAGGGCCGCCTTGAATACAAGTGATCACCCTGTAAGAATCGATTCAACTGAGAAGCTTTAACTCGGCTCCCAGAGGGATACGCAGATGAAAACCGTGCACCAGCTGAAGCGTGCGCGTGATCTAACTTCCGAAGATCGCGCTGACATAATTCGTCGTTCTGATTTTGGCTCATCACTCAACGAGACACTCGTCTTCGATTTAGTCCAAAATGCGGTCGTGCTCGACTTCCGCCGACGACGCTTTGTTTATCGAGCCGGCGAACCGGCGGATTCTTTGTATGCGATTATCCACGGCCGAGTTAAGCTTTGTCGCATAGAGACCGATACGGCTCGCGAAGCTGTTATCGACATCCTGCCTGAGGGCTCACTTTTTGGGGAATCAGCTCTTTATTCAGTCGCGGGGCAACGTGCAAACTCCGCAATTGCCTACGAAAACTCGCGGCTCTTGCGAGTCCAATCCGGGGATTTCAAACGGGCGATGACTGAGGACAACAGGCTCCATGATTACACGTTCCGTTTGATCGGTCAACGGCTTGAACATGCTGAGCGGCGGCTCGCGGACTTCGCCTTGAATGCAATTCCGGCCCGCCTCGACCGTTTGCTTGCAGAGTTTTCGGCCCGTTACGGCGTTTCTGAACCGGAGGGAGTGCTGATAGATATTCCGCTGCCTCACCGCGAAATAGCTTCAATCGTGGGTTCCACCCGTGAAAGTGTGACCGTCCGCTTGAATGAAATGCGTCGTGAAGGTACGATCGAGTTCGTCAATCGACGCATATTGATCAAGCGGCCCGCCCCTTTAGTCTGACGAAACGCGCGGCCCCTCCCATAACTTCATGAAATGCCCAACCTGCGGGAAGCCAGTCGAGTGGAAAGACAATCCCTTTCGTCCCTTCTGTTCTGAGCGCTGCAAACTCGTGGACTTAGGACGCTGGGTTGAGGGGGAATATCGGGTCCCGGGTGAGCCATCACCCAACCAGCACAACGAAACGCCCCCAACAACACAGGATCCCGTGAACGACAATCAATAATGCACTCCCCTGTCCGTGCCAGCCGAACCAGCCCCTGGCAATCACCGCGAGACAACTAATCGTGTAGAATAGGTGCGCATATCACGAATGAAGCACACATGTTGGTCTCACGCGTTCGCTTAGATCGGTCTCTGGCTCTGGCAATTCTGCTGCTCAGCGTGCTGATGCCAGCCGCTTGCACTCGCAAAGAAGCTATTAAGCCTAAAGAAACCCCCATTCTCTCCGGACCATCGAACACCACTTACCCGATGCCTCCTTTGAGAGGAGACTCTGTTACCAGGCTGGGGTGGGAACTCTCCGATGGCGAACACGACGTGTTGGCGGACTACAAAGGAAAGGTGCTGGTACTCGATTTTTACGCAACTTGGTGTGGACCCTGTCGGAGAAGCATTCCGCAGTTGATAGAACTGCAACAACGCTATGAAAAGGATGGCTTGAAGATTGTGGGACTCAATGTTGGTGGGCCAGACGATCTGGAAAAGGTTTCCGACTTCGCGCGAGAATTGCAAATTCAATATACCCTGGCCGTCCCTGATAATGCCTTGATCAGCCTGCTGCTTTCGGACAACGGGAGCATTCCCCAGACTTTTATCTTCGATCGGAAGGGCGTCCTCATAAAGCGTCTTATCGGCTACGGACCTGCAAATGAAGAAGAAATCAAGCGCATTGTAAAAGGCGCCATAAATTCTTCTGCTGTTTAGGCACTTACGCTGGAGACGACTTGAAAAAGAATTCGCAGAATAGTGTCAACGGAGCGGGTGTCTACTAAGTACTAATCGAATCAACATTGAAATAAGATCAACCAACAAGGCTCAACTGTGAGAAAAGCAAAAATCCTGATCACCTTAGGACCTGCCTCGCGCGAGGGCGAGGTTGTCGAACAACTGCTCGCTGCGGGCGCCAATGGCGTTCGCATCAACATGTCGCATGGTTCACACGAGGAGAAAGCCAAAGATATTAACCGGGCCCGTGCGGCGGCGAAGAAGATGGGTGTGCCTCTGGCCGTGCTTGTCGACCTCTCGGGACCTAAGATCCGCACGGGCGAACTTGCCAACGACCAGCCCGTGCACCTCGAAGCGAACGCTGTGTTCATCCTGACAACCAAACGTGTCGCTGGTGACGCAAACCAGGTCTCGACAAACTATCCCGACCTTCCTCGCGTCGTACAGCGGGGCAGTCGCCTGCTGCTCGATGACGGAGCTATCGCGCTGATCGTTGAGAGCACAACCGACACCGACGTTGTTTGTAGAGTAATTAACGGCGGTTTTCTCGGCTCGCGCAAAGGAATAAACTTGCCCGGTGTTTCATTGCCGATTGATTCCCTGACTGAGAAAGACATCAACGATTTAAAATGGGCGGTCGAGCAAAATGCCGATTACATCGCCCTGTCATTTGTTCGAAGCGCCAACGACCTGGTGAGCGCCAAGGACCTCATCAAGGAGGTGGGCGGACGGGCGCCACTAATTGCGAAAATTGAAAAGGCTGAAGCGATAGATCATCTCGACGAAATCATTGCGGCCGCTGATGGACTGATGGTAGCCCGAGGTGATCTCGGCGTAGAGACGAGTGTTGAACTGGTACCCGTCTATCAAAAGCGTATTATCGAAAAGTCGATCCTGGCCGGCAAGATGGTGATTACGGCGACGCAGATGCTCCAGTCAATGGTAACCAGCCCACGTCCAACGCGCGCCGAAGCGTCCGATGTCGCAAATGCCGTCTGGGACGGTACCGACTGTCTCATGCTTTCAAATGAAACGGCGACGGGTTCCTATCCGGTCGCAACTGTGGAAACGATGGCCCGCATTATCGAAACCGCAGAGTCAGGCAGAGAGGTCCAGCCTGGTACCTTTGCGAAGTGGATCGGCAAACAGTCGGGAAGGGTCAGCCGAGCGTTGTGTGAAGCTGCTGCTTTCGCCGGAGCAGAAATGGGTACTCGGGTCACTGCAGTGTTTACGGCGTCAGGACTAATGGCGCGCCGGCTCTCGGCATTGCGTCCCGAACAGAGAATCATTGCGCTGACGCAATCTCAAGATGTGCTCTCACAGTTGACCTTGATTTGGGCGGTGGAGCCGTTGCTCACACCGCCGGCCCAATCTACAGAGGAGATGCTGAAGTACGGAGAGCAAACCTTGATTGAAGCTGGCGTTGTAGAGAGAGGCGAGATGATTGTCGTGATGGCCGGAAGGCTTTCTGGGCTGGGTCTTTCCAGCTCGGTGACCATTCTTACCATCGGCGGCAGTGTGGGACCAACACGTTAGTGAGCTTTCGGTTCAACATATCGGCTGGAGAGTTTTTTGATCTAATCAGGCCGGCCGTTCTTGTAATCTCCGCAGTCATCTCTATCTGGGTGCTGGCCTCCGCACGGAAACGCTTTCCGTTTTACCTGTCTTTGCTGTGGGCACTAGGGATAGTCACACTTCCGCTGATTGTCCTCCCGCTCTATTTCGTTTCACTGCTGCTGAAGCGACCACGAGTTGAAGCAATTGAACACGAGCGGTATTCGCGATCGTCGGCAAGCCACGTTAAGTGGCGCTTTGCTGTTCCGGCGCTTTACGGTTTCATCGTGTTGTTTTCGATCGGAATCTATTTGTACCGCGACAACGAGACTGTTGATGCCCACCTCGCTCGGGCCGCTCAAGCCAGGCTATACGAAAACAGGACCAAGACAATCAATGAATACAAAAAGGCGTTAGCGCTGGAAGACAATCCACATACTCATAAGCTGCTGGCGATAGAGCTTGCCGCTGCCGGGAACTGGACGGAGGCCGGTTCCGAGTTTCGGTTGGCTGAACTGGGCGGCGAGCCTGACGATTCAATTCATTTTCGCCTTGGTTTGGTGCTGGAGCAGAGCAACCACGGCAGCGAAGCGCAATCGGAATTTGAGAAGTTTTTGAAGACTGCAAGTTGCCGGGAGGAGCCTGCTGACGACCGATGTGGGGTGGCCCGGGCCAGGATCGTAGCTAAAAAGTGAATTTGGGGAAATCGGGCGGAGTTAATCTGCCTGCAGTATTCCACCTACCGGCTTGTCCTTTTCGCGCTCGTCGGCCAACTGTGCTGGGGTCCTTTGAGGATCGCGCCAGTTGTCAAGAATTCCTACCTGATGGACACATTGCAGCGTGCAGGTTGGCGCACACCATTTCTCGGTGTTGTATTCCCGATCAAAATCTTCCATCGTGTATTGCTCGATGGGGATGCCGGGATAACCGCGCTGTTGCGAACACCAGTGGACGAGGCCTTCTTCACAAATATAGAGGTAACGCGCGCCGGCACGACAGCGCCAGTTGTAGGGCTTGCCTTCGGCAATGCTGTCCTGAAACCAATTCAGTCGCGCGTGGTCCTTATTACCAAGCTTCTTCACCTGCTGAAAGATGTCTTTTTCACGCGGTGACAGCGGTTTCAACGTGCCGTC
>Ga0137366_10004475_pt1 | contig 10937 bp, 10 predicted proteins | sample SagtaG_8_FD_104938 | JGI IMG/M metagenome (GOLD analysis project Ga0137366, IMG submission 104938) | Vadose zone soil microbial communities from Sagehorn Ranch, Mendocino, California, USA - Sage1_L_60_16 metaG | ecosystem: Environmental > Terrestrial > Soil > Vadose zone | place: USA... | reverse complement strand
TCGCGTACTGAAACCGGGTGGACGGTTGGCGGTGTCGGATGTAGTCACTCGCGGCGAAATCAACGATGCGATTAGGAAGAGCGTGATGTTGTGGGTGGGCTGCGTGGCCGGTGCGCTGGATGAGAATGATTATCTTGCTAAGCTGGCGGCTGCGGGATTCGAGCAGATCTCGATGGAGCCGACGCGAATTTATCGGGTGGAAGATGCGCGGGAATTCCTCGCATCTGCAGGCGTTGATGTGGAGGCAATCGCGCCGCAAGTGGACGGCAAGTTCATGAGCGCGTTTGTGAGGGCGGTGAAGCCGGCCACGGCGTGCTGCGGACCGAGTTGCTGCGTGTCCGGCTGAAGCCGGCTTAGGATCCAATCCTGCGGCTTACGCGGCGTTAAAGCGCGGTCGTTAGAGGGCTAGTTATAAAACGCCGGATCGGGCTGAACAGTTTGCTGAAAAACGGCAGCGGGAGACCTCAGGGGCTAAAGCCCTGACAGAAAAGAAAAGCTTTATCGCAGCGCTGAAAGCGCTGCAGACGCAACGAGTAGACCCAACCCTCCCCTAAAAGCCGACTCTCAGCCTATGTAAGCGTTCTTCTTCGCACCAGCGGAATCCCAATCAGCACCACACCTGCTAAGACCGCCCACGCGCGGTCTTTTTTGCTACTCGTGCTGTAACTGATGGGCCTTAGTTTCGGGGTACAATCAGTGAAAAGTGAACACATCTCAGAACTCCGGTTCGCCGGATCGGCCCAACTGTGCTGGTTCGGGCGCGAGAGATTTACCTGTCTTTCCTGATATAACCCTGAGCATGGTGAAGAAGTCGGCATTCTATGTCATTGAGGAGAATGACATTGCGGATGAGAATGCGCTTCACCAGCTTCTGTCGTTGTTATTTGATTTTCCGGAGCGGGCGTTCTATTACTTCCACGAAAAGGGTAGGCCTGTTGAGGCGTGGATCGCACGAGGGCGGGACTGCGACCAGATTCTCCTGAACGAAACGGAGTTCTTCTATTACAGGCATCCCAAGTTTCAGCGCGATTACGTCAGAATCGTTCCCCGAGACAGTTATACCTTTGAATGGGAGCGTCAAGTCGTCGAAAAAGGCCCGATGTTCCTGCGGACCAAGCTTGAGCTCACACCCAGAATGCGAAGGCAGATGGAGGTCGAGCACAAGATGATCATAGAGCAGGGGATGAGACACGCAACGCCAGAGCATCCGTTCCTACTCAGGCCGGCTTTGTGGGGCTTCGGAATTGATCTTCACAAGGCGTGGCCGTGGGTGAAAAGCAAACTCCGCAAGCTTCGATGGCACGCAAAAAAATCCTCGACGTAGAGTTCGAGGATAGTTTGTCCCAAGTCCGTGACCCAAAGCCTTCCGAAAACCGCGTGCCTGCGCAGCTTTTCCTCACCAATCACACGCAAATTCGAGACCCTAAATTCGCAAAAAAGCTCGCGACCCAGCGATACAGAATTTGTGACCTTGGATTCCTGAAAAGATCTACGGCTCATGCACTGCAAAAACGCTGTTATGGCTAGTATTCAGGCGCCCCGACTGAGCACGTGGGGAAAAGCCGTTATTGGTTTCGAGAGTTCCAGAGGCCTTCGTATGCTCTCCCAGCTCACGCCAGCCCTTCGGCATGCTAAGAATGCGATCACCTCAGCATAGTTCTCCAACGCCACCGTTGTTCCTACATTCAACCGGTTGGCTGCCGCTCCTATTATGCATTTGTTAGCCTTGACAGCCAGAAGTGGCACACGGAATTGATGCGCAGCCCGCGCAGGCAATCCACCAGCGCAGTCAAATGGGACAATAATGGCACATAGGTCGCGGACGCCTATACCACCATGCTGGACAACCTGTGCCGCCTGGCTCAGACCGAACAGCAAGCACGGTAGGCCGCTCCCTGACGCGACTTCAGAAGCGGCACGGGAATCAACGATCGCTGAGGAGTCGCCCAATCCCTCCACAAATGCAGGAGCGTGTGCACATGGTAATCCAGTTTTCCATGTTATAAACCTAGAAATGAGCGCCTCCACGCTCCCCACCGGGTTAGGTCCGTTTCCCATGTAGTGGCGATTCACTTCCTCCTTTGGAATTCCTGCGATGGCAGTTACGACTGCTAGCGCATTAGCTCCTTCTTCTTGAAGACGCTGTGCGGCGTGAAACAAGACGTCAGCGTTTTCCACTTGACCTGTATAATGCCCAAATTTCGACCGCGATATCCAGGATTGAATCTTCTCTTCGCACTCTACATATCCAATGACATCAACCCCGGCCACTGCACGAAGCCCGTTAATCGCGTTAATTATCCGCGATCGAAGCTGTGCTTCCAAACGGTCAATAACCACGCCGATCCTCGCGTGATGAGGGCGGGCAATTTGAGTTTTCCCCTTGAAAAATTCATCCAATGTGAACCCGTCAACGCAGACGGTTCGTTCGCTACCGGCGTAGAAGTCTGCTGCATTCACCACGTTCGGGTGCACAATCACTAAGTCTGCAACGGCTCCGAGCGCCTTCGCCACCGGGCCGGCGTCTCCAATGAAGCCGCCGATATCCGCTCCAACGCCTGTCGGAATGACGAGCGACACGATGACTCCGTTGGCACCAGATTGCCCAGATTCGATTTTAGGTTTTGGGGGCTCCGCTGAATCACCGGAAGCCGTGGCAATTTCGATTAGAGCCTCGTGGCCCGTTAAACTTACCAGGCCCCATCGCAGAACTGTGCCTGAAACCTGTTGCGACTTGAGCAGTGCATCGATCGCTTCCCAGATTGTGCAGTGATCCGGAACTGCTACCGGGACAATTTGCGTACCGAGCTGCATGAACCGTTCATGCTCCCTTCGCCAAACTGTTTTCGAATGCAGAGAACGCAATACTGCCCTCGATAAGCGAATTACGTATTCTCAAAAAGCGCTGGCGACGGTTTGTGTCTTGGATATACCACATTGCGGCGAGGTTATCTCCGCCGAACGACAACGTTATTCCGATTGCTTCTCCATCGTCGATAACAGTGAAATCCCGACTGATGTCTGGAGGAAACCGAAAACCCCTATTGTCGTCGTCGAAGAATAGGCGTACGTTAACGCCTGACTTGGCCTGGCTTGCCATTACACTCAGGGCGTCCTGAGAAATTTCTTTTCTGTTATTGAAGACAAAAACTCGCGTAGTCACAGCGTGGCTTTTTCGATGGGCGTCCATCAGCTGTTCTCCAAACGGCCCCATCCACGTTGACAAATAATCAGGAATGCTCGTTGAGAAGACTGTGCTCTCAGCGTGCTCGTAAAACCGCAGCAATAGCTGATTGTACTGTCCGTGAGTTTGAACTTGGCCATTCGACCAGTCCGCGACTTGAGCTCTAAACGTACCGCACTCCTCAAGGAGCGCTCCCACAAAACTCTCGTTGTTGAAAGTAAGAGCCTTCTTAATGCCCTTTTGGATTGCATTCAAGATGTCGTCGAATCTCTGATTGCCAGTCGATGCAAGTACCGCGCTTGTCGAGTCGGGTAAGGGGATGGAAACAGTTGGATTGGGCGCTTGCACTTTGAATATCACTATGACCGCAGCAACCAAGCCTGCGACGAAGCACGCCGAGGAAACGTATAGCCGTTCCGGATGTCGCTCAACGGCGGCATCAATTCCAGCAACAAGACCGAACAGGAAGAGAAGCGCGCAGATTGCAAAAATGAGTAGGTATGCGGGTTCTTTTTTCAATCCCCCGACAATGGCATCTAGGAATTTCCACTTGGATGATTCATTTTCATTTCTTTTAGCCATAAGTGTCCTTTCGAGCCGGTTTTGCAACTCGCCGGGTAGCACGACATGGGCTGCAAATGCCCTTTCAAGTGCTGAACGCCTTTCTATGCGGACACGTCTTTTTACAGGCAGGAGTCGCCGAAAATTGTGCTCTCTGACTGCGGCGAAGTCAAGAGACATAGTGGAGCGACTATAAGATAGTCCGTTTAGAAACTCTGCGTAGCCCAGCTGAAAGTTATGCGGACCTGCGCCTTGGCAGCGAGGACGGCTTTGGGGATGCCAAACTCAATGCCTGCACTAGAGACTAGCCGATCGGCCTCCACCGACTGAACCTTCGGGCTCGCCGCAAAGATTTGCTCCGCCGCGGCAAACCACGTCTCGATGCGGTGCTCCTCTGTCCAGGTCCGCAACGTTAGAATGAAAAGCTGCCGTGACAGACGTTGCATTAACGAACGCGCTCTTTCTTTGATGCTGCGTAATGTGGCTCGCGCTAGAATGCAATGTTCGAAAACCTGCATAGCTCGGAGAAAGCACTTTTCATAGAATTCTTGATTGTCCACCGGATGAGCAGCACCTCGTATGAACGGTGACTAAGGTCTCTTTCAATATAAGAGCGTAGGATTTCGGATCTTTCGCCTTCATGGTCGCCAGTAAAGATTTTCCCGAGGTATTCGCTATTCGTGCGGCAAATGCCGGTCAGGTCGTCTGATATCAATTCGAGAGCAACGAAGGGATACTGGCGTTCGATTTGCGCTTCTGGAAACAACTCCTGCAAGGAGGCGACATCCTCTTGCGCGTCATCCCACGATCGCTTTTTGTGCTCGAGCGGATCAGAACGCCCGTCATACTGTCTCCAAATTGTGCACGTGCCGATATGAGATTCACGGTTGAACCTAACGACGATTCCCACGGTGTCTGTGGAACGTTTGGTGTGCGAAAGGTCGTATAGGTCAAAACCTGCGTGTTGATCCTCGTAGAAAATCCAATCGTAGCTGTCGTCGAGCAGTCGTGCCATGCGGGAGTCAGGCCGGTGCTCGGCGCTCAGACGCGATGCCATGGCCTTAGCTTCGAGGTCTGTGTTCACCGCCAAATCAAAGATGGAGAGAACGTCTATTCGTACCAGGTCCATTCTTGCGCACCTTAATGTAGTCCGCACTCGGCGAACTCTAATCCAGGGAAGGGCGTGATGATCCACCCAGGAACGGGGTATTCAAATCGACTCACTCCGGATACCCGAACGCGTGATGCGGTCTTATAGCACAGAAGTAGGCAGGTTCAGCGTTTTTATTTATTTGTTACAAGAACGGAACAGGCTATCTACTCTCGCTTCATCTATTACCAATTTGATTTGTTACCAAATCAGAACAACAACGTTACAGTGGCGAGGTTAAGAAATATGGACGGGCACTGCACGTTTTTTCATTGTCTTGGGTTCGGATCGGTGTTATAAAACGCATCTTCCCCATTCTTCAATATTTTTTCAAAGAGGAGGCTCACACCATGAAACGGGCCTTGATAGCGATTCTCTTCGTAGCCCTTGCAATTCCAGTAGCAGTCAACTCCCAAGCCAGCGGCACAAGGAAGCTAAAGCCTCCCTGCAGGGCGACACTCAAAGACTGCCCTGATGAAGGCTGCGGCAAGGATTTCGACGCGAATCTGAACCGACGCAAGAATGTTCGCACGGACGATCAAACGCCCAATCTTCGAACGTTAACCTGGATGAAGAAGTTGGATGATCCGGAGAGTTTTTCCCAGGGAGGCAGTCGCGAAGAGCTGACCGCACTGGGAGAGGGGCAGAAGGTCACCGTCGCAGCGTACGTGCTCGTTGCCAAGCCCGAACTCGGGGGCGAATCCTGCAACTGCGGCCTGCACACTCCAGAAGAAACGGACAATCACCTTGTCTTGGTCTCAAAAACAACAGTGGACAAGTTTCCGTTGTCGGGCGATGCAACGAAAGACAAAGCCATATTTCACTCTCGTGAGCTGGAGTCGGAGACCGCAGAATTCACGCCACGGGTAAGGCTCGCCCACCCCAATTTTACGCGGGAGGAACTTCAGCCCCTCATAAACGACACGCCGCAAAAGGCGCTTTTGGTTCGCGTAACCGGGCTGCTCTTGTTCGACTCAGAGCATTTCATCAAGAACCACCTTGTTCGTGTCAACAACTGGGAGATTCACCCGGTTTTGAATTTAGAAGTGTGCTCGACAGGCACTGAGTGTAAGGCGAACAAAGACGACGGTTGGAAATCGCTTGACGATCTGCCTTGAATTGTATCTCCCTGCTTCCACGGATCAACCTTCGTTAAGAGTATTGCGGCTGTCTATATGGCAAAAAGGTTGGCGATTACGATTGCTGGAGCTGTCTCGCTCGGAAGCTATGAAGCGGGGGTTTTGTATGAGCTGATGCGGGCGATCCGCACGAACAACGAAGCCGCACAGACTGAAGACCAGAGAATATATGTTGACGTCATCACAGGGGCATCCGCTGGGGGAATGACTGCAGCGATGGTCTCCCAGCGCCTGATGTATGACGCCGACGCGCTGGAAGGAGAGACCAGCAACGTGCTGTATAGAGCTTGGGTCGAGCGTATCAGTCTGATGAGATTAGTCCGAATGCGATGGAAGGAAAAGAAGTGGCATTCCCTCTTTTCTTCTGACCTGATCAACTCCATCGGTCAGGAAATGCTCGTCAAATCCATGCAGGAGCCTGGCAGCGGTCCGCACGAGGCAGTCGAGCGAATCGACGGCGTACCCCAACCTCTCCGCGTTGGCCTGGCGCTCACCAACCTCAACGGGATCGACTACATGATTCCGATTGTCGGCAACGATGACGGCGGTTTCAATTACACCAATTCCGTGGACCAGATGACATTCAAAGTGACGGTCCATGGGCAGGGGGACACCGCTCAGTGGGAGAGGATGCGTGATGCAGCGGTTGGTTCCGGTGCATTTCCCCTCGCCTTTCGTCCCAAGGCCGTTGACCGACAGGCGGATGAGTACGGAGAGCGCCTTCCCGACGACAAGAGTCTCCAACTGGAAGGTAGGAGCTACGTCGTTTGGGCCGGACAGCCTGCGGCAGAATTCGCCTTCTCGGACGGCGGCGTGCTTCAGAACCAGCCGCTGGGGATCGCGAAAGATCTTGTCGAGTCGGCAATAGATGAGCGCAAGACCCGCAGGGATGCGTCTGCGTTCAACGACGCGAGGGACCGCTTGTACGTCTTTGTCGCTCCGCATGCAGTTCGGTCCACGGCCCGTGACCTTCGTGCCGAGAAGATCACGATATGGGGCGAGCTGAAACAACTCGCCCGTGTCTATATGCGACAGGCCATGTTCCACGACTGGATCATTGCGGAAGGGGTCAACCAGAGGATCAGGCTTCTGGACACGCGTGCATCGCAGCTCGCTGAACTCATGGTCCGGGGGTATCTGGATGTCGGCTCGCTCCTTCGGGCTTCTAGCGATCTCAACTCCGCGCTCATGCCCAATCAGGACCAGGATCGCCTAACTCGCCTCCGCGAGCAGTACAAGGTGGAATACAAGAAAGTACATGACGCGGCTGACCTGCAAGCGGCGGAAGCGTTCGTTAGCGCATTGGCGACCCTCGAAGCAGCGGCCCACCTCGAAGAACGAGACAAGATGAAGATCGTCGCGGTCACCGCCGATGAGCGAAAGGAACTCGCCGGTTCTGGGCTCGCAGCCTTCGTGGGATTCTTCAATCGGAGCTTCAGGGAACACGACTATTGGGTCGGACGCAAGAAAACGCGTGAGTATCTGCAACGCAAAGACGTGAAGAGCATCCTAGGAGTCGCGAAGTGGCCAGAAGAAGAATCAGAGTGGAACAAGGCGTTTCCGAATCCCACTACCGTCACGCTGCCGCTCGGCGTTTTCCAAGTTTTTCGATCTGCCGTGATCCCCGCAATCATCATGGTACTCATTCGCCCTACGTTGATCCTCTTTGCGTCACTCATAACTGCCGGAATCTGGTATGTGCTGCATCGCTAGGGGCGGCACTCCCGTAGAAACGCACTCAACTGCACGAACTTGCAACAGAACACCATGATCCAGTGAAACTGTTTCTGCCAAAGCTCATTCCAAAGAGCGCCGTAAAGAAAACGAGACCGCACCATGCGGTCTCTTACTGCGAAATCTCGATTCGCGATGTTCTTGAGTCGGCAAGTGAAGAAGCGTAACGGAATTATGCTGATGCAGTCTCGAGCTTTGAGGTGCGGGCCTCGTGCTTCTGCAGTTGGTCTGTATGCCGGCGGAGCTGTTCTGCACCGACAGTATTTTCCTGTTGGAACGCCTCGACGCCCTTCATGATGCCGTCTAGCTTAGATATTACGGGATCGAATTTCTGGTCCAGCTTTTTCTCCATAAGCTCGCCGACGGCTTCCAGAATGACGTTTGCCTGCTCGGAAAGGCGTTCATCCAGCTTCTTGTCAAGCTTCTGTTCGAACTTGCCAAATGCGGCGGTTAAGTCGGCTTTAGTAGCAAAACCGTTTCTGTTGTTTGGGTCGTTTTCCATCCTCATGGCTTACACCTTAAGTGTATGTAGACGCGAGAAACTGTCAATGCATGGAAGAGAGCGCTGCGGATGAGTCCCTCAGGAGAGCAATAATTTCTGTCTAATGCAGGCTGTCGCAGGATCGATGAGTTTGGTGGACAATCAGGTTCGAGGGAAAGAGGATTTGAACTCCGACGCCTTGGTCCCGAACCAAATTTTAGTGACTATTGAATGCTGTAGAATTTTGCGGTTTCCAACTGATTAATGTTGAACCTGTTGCAGGCTGCTCGTTGAGAGCAACAAACCTCTGTTGATCTGTTGATCCCGGATGCTTTCCGCCCCAAAATCGTCTACAAGACCAAGCGGTCCTGGCATTTCGCATTCTCAGTTGCACACCGACGCGCTTCGTGGCAGAACCCGACAAAACACAACAGTAGAGCGAGATTCTTGAAATAAGCAACAATTCGCGCTTCCACAGCTATCCATCGAATGAAGGCCAGTTCAGCAAACAACGTCAGAAAACTGGCGAGGACCAACCGTCGTGTCGACGCCGCGAACTATATCCGAGCTGAATCGAAGAAAGGATGCTCGCCCCGTTGTGAGAGGGCTTGCGCAAACCGCGCCAAGGCGAGGATTGCCAAGGCCACAAGGAACAATTCCATGCGTATTCATGATGGTAGGTTAACATGGGCCACTTGGCACCTCTCCTACGTCCAGTCCGACCGGCAATGGCGTCAATTTTACGGTGACAGTCGCTAAGTACATGAGTTCAACGCTGCCTTCCGAATACCGACCTGTGCCGAAGAGCTTGGGGCCACAGCGGAGACTTATCTACTTGGTTAGCATTTCACTATCCATTTGCCTAATAGGAGCGACTTCGGAGCGAGCGCGTAGGACGAACGTGAATGATTTCGTTGCCTACTGGAGCGCAGCATCGCTTATTACTCACGGCCAAAACCCGTATGCAAGAGATGCAGTTTTCAGGTTGGAAAAGGATGTTGGATTCACGGGTTCAACCCCGCTAATAATGCGCAATCCGCCCTGGATTGTGCCGATCGTCGCCCCGCTCGGTTTCCTTTCCTTTGGGGTTGCGCAACGGCTCTGGTTGATCGGTGGCTTATTTGCAATTCTGATATCACTCAAGTGGCTTTGGGAGCTTTACCGAGTGGCCGGTCAGACCGGACTTCTCACATCCCTTGCGATCGCGACCTTCTCGCCAATCGCGGTAGCTCTCACCATCGGGCAAATTAGTCCGCTTATTCTGCTGGGCATCGCTGGGTTTCTGCGGTTCGAAAAAAAAGGAAGGCTCGGTTTGGCTGGAATTTTTCTCGTGCTCGCTGCGCTGAAACCTCACCTGCTATTCCTTTTGTGGGGCGCCCTTCTTTTGTGGTCGATCTGCAACCGCTCAGTAAAAATACTAGGAATGTTCGCTTCGACAATAGTGACGTCGAGCTTTATCGCTGTTCTGTTCGATCACTCGATCTTTGCCGAATATGCCCACTTAGTGACGCGGGAAGGAGTTCTGCACGAGCTAACGCCGACCGTGGGCGGCGTTCTTAGGCTGTCGCTTCGGACGTATGTGCTTCAGTTGCTACCGGCCATGATTGCTTTGGGATGGTTCCTTTTTTATGCCTGGGGGAAAATCCGGCAGTCGCAATGGAGATGGAGCGAAGAAACTCCTTTGTTGCTCGTGGTCTCATTGCTGACGACGCCTTATTCGTGGTTGTTTGACCAAGTGCTGCTCATTCCGTGCATTTTTCTCGGCATCAGTAGACTGGCAACTGTGCGCCACCGCCGAGTCACGCGCACTATCACAGGTTTGTATTTAGGGGCAAACGTACTCGTGTTGGTGCTTATTCTTTTGCATCGCTCGGGATTTTGGTACACGTGGACAATTCCAGTCTGGTTCACTCTGTTCACCCTTGCATCCCTTCAACAAGGCGGAGAACCTGCAGAAGCTCCGGCGGGAGCTCCTGGATCCTAGGACTTGATTAAAACAGGCTTAACATTTCTGGCGACTTCCATCATGGGCGGGGCTACACAGCCTCACTAAAGCCAACACGAGCGTTCTGCTTTTTTGTTAACGCTAAGCTCGCAAGGGCGTAGACGACGGCGACAAGCAGGAGCGCTCGCATTCCAATCAAGAGGGATAGATTCTCCAGCAAACCCCCAAGGACCGCGCCCAGAACGTTGGCTCCTAAGGCGGCACTCGGCGATGCTGCCGAGGCGAACTCTCGTGAAAACAAGAGACCAGCAAAGAACACGGGTATCGCAAAAACACCAGCTGCGATAATACCTACAGTTGCGGGATGAAAGGGCAACGCAGAAAACGGCATGAAATAAGCGACTGCCAGTCCAATAAACAATCCACACAGAATCAAACGCCTGGAAATCGCCCTGCGTGCTGCGGCAATGTCTATTCAGGGCAACGAAAAGCATACAACGGTCACTTCCTTTTGGAGTGGCCGTTTTATGTTTCCCCATAACTCCGCCGGGGCCATCGTGCCGATTGCGGCGGCACCCCTGGGCGCTCCCTTTGCCGCAGAAGGCGAGCGGCAGGCGACGATCCGTGAGCTGATGCCGTACTTCCTCGGCTACGGCAAGGTGGAACTGCGCTGGGCCGCCGGGACGCTGGAAAAGTACGAGGACGCGATGAAGTGGGTGATCCGCGGGCTCGGCGACATTCCG
>Ga0137366_10004467_pt1 | contig 10943 bp, 7 predicted proteins | sample SagtaG_8_FD_104938 | JGI IMG/M metagenome (GOLD analysis project Ga0137366, IMG submission 104938) | Vadose zone soil microbial communities from Sagehorn Ranch, Mendocino, California, USA - Sage1_L_60_16 metaG | ecosystem: Environmental > Terrestrial > Soil > Vadose zone | place: USA: California... | reverse complement strand
GGCTTCGTCAGCGCATATTTAATCCTGATCGCGACCTTCTTCCCCTTCTCAAGCTGAATGTGACCTACCTTTGCCTGCACACTCTCGGCGTCCACGCTGAATACGTGTGCGACTGTCTTGCCATCAATGGACAGTTCTGCAGAAGTACCCTGCGCGCGCACGCCGATGTTGTACTCGCCGCGCTCTGTCGGCGTCAGAAATCCGCTCCACTCAACTCGTAGAGGATACTTTCCCGCGGCCTCCTGAGGAATGTCTTCCGCCTTCAATTCAACGCTCGCCACCTGCTTCGTCGCCAGCACGGTCGGCGGAGGTCCGAACAAGTCACCCATGGAAAACTTCGCTGTCAGCCCTGGCTGGCCTTCGGCTGTAGTCACCATTGCCGCGGGAACCGGCTCTCCATCGTTCCGCAGAAACTGTGTTCCCGGCACAAATGTGATTTGTGCCTCCGGAAATTCCGCCTTCAACCCTTCCAGCACCGTCGTGGTGTGCGTCGGAATACCGTTGTAATTGCCAAGCTGATACTTCCACTGGTCCGCCAACGGGCCCACTACCGCGATCTTCATCGCGCCCTTTTTCAGGGGCAGTGTGCCGTCATTTTTCAGCAGCACCATCGCCTTGTTAGCGAGATCGAGCGCCATTTCGCGATGGGCCGGACTATCGAGTTCCTTTTCGTCGATCTTCGAATACGGGACCATCTCCGGCGGATCGAACATGCCCAGCCTCACGCGTGCAGTAAATAGCCGGATCAACGCCGTATCGATCTCGCTCTCCTTCAGAATCCCTTGCTTGATGGCATCGGCATACGGCTTGTAGTCGTGGTCGTCTTTTACCTTGGCGAGGAAATCTATGCACTCGTTATCCATCCCGCGCTGAACCGCCAGCGCCGATGCCTCCGGCTGTGTCTTCGTGAAATGATGGCCTTCAAAGACGTCAATCACCGCGCCGCAATCCGAAACTACATATCCCTGAAACTTCCACTTCCCGCGCAATTGGTCCTGCAACAGAAACTCATTTACGCACGCCGGTTGTCCGTTGATGCTGTTGTACGCGCACATCACCGAACCGGCTTTCGCCTCGGTCACTGTGGCTCGAAATGCCGGGAGATACGTATCCAGTTCGTCGTGCTTACTAACTTTCACATCGACGGTATGACGGGTCGGCTCGGGTCCGCTGTGGACGGCATAATGCTTAGGCGTTGAGATCACGCGATAGTACTTCGGATCGTCGCCCTGCATTCCGCTGACGTACGCCACACCCATGCGTGAGGTCAAAAAAGGATCTTCTCCAAACGTTTCCTGGCCGCGCCCCCAGCGTGGATCGCGGAAAATATTGATGTTCGGGGCCCAGAAATCCAACCCCTCGAAAATATTGCTGTATCCGCCGTTTTTACGCATGGCTTGCGCATTCTTAATGCGCGCTTCGGTTCCGATCTGGATACCCATCTGGTGAATGCGATCGGTGTCGAACGTGGCCGCCAGCGCTGTGGGATTGGGATATTCCGTGATACCGCTCGTATTCGCGACCCCGTGTGACGCTTCGCTCCACCAGTCGTAGCTTGGAACATTCCAACGCGGAACCGCGCGCGCTTGATTCACCAACTGCGTGACCTTCTCTTCCACCGTCATGCGGTGCACCAGGTCAGCAGCCCGCTGCTCGGCGGGCAATGTGGTGTTCAAATATGCAGGTTGATCAGAATTCTGGGACCATAACCGGCCCGCACCTAAGAAAGCAATGATGGCAACAAGAAGTTGAGAGCTGGCTTTCCGCATTTCTTTCCCCCAGATCGCATGGTTGTTTTGCAGCAAACCGATTATCTTACAGCGGGCCGTGCCCTCATTGCTTGCAAACGCGGTCAAGAGATAGCGAGCTCGACAGCCCCCTCCAGCCGCGAAGCAGCATAAGCATAAAGCCCAGTGTAAGAGTATGCGTGAGAACTCACACTCATCTAGCGCGATGGAATGCGATGTCAGAAATCAAGCCCCACAAAGTGTGCGTGAGAACTACCTTGCTGTCAGCACGTGGAGTGCGTAACCAGCAATCGAGCCCCGCAGGGGCGGACGACCTTAGCCCAGCGCGGAAGCGCTGGGTAAAGTGGAAATTTGACGTAAGTCCCGTAGGGACGGACGAACTTCTCACCACACTCTGGAAATTCGAAGCTTGACCGACAGTGAAACAGTTTTCTGCAGCCTGCCAATGCAGGCAATCTGTCGCGATCATTCCATTTGATATTTGCTCAAAACCTCTTGAACCTCCTCATCGCTCACGCCCCACTCCCCCGAGCGTTCTTCGATAAGCTTGATCAGCCCAAGCACCGCGACAGGATCATCCGCGGCATACTCCTCCTCACCTCGGACTGCAACAACCTTCGTTGGTCCCTCCCCTGTCACGATCTTGAACCCCAGTCTCTCCAACGCAAGCAGGGCGGGGACAACGGTATTACCCGCTGCAGCAGCAGCTACATTTCGCAGCGCTCCTGTCTATCCACCAACCAGCCATCCATACTGCCCCTCCGTCAGCGGCACCACGCTCAACCTTCCCTGCCGCACCAGCGGCGATTCCGCAAACTGCTTGTTCGCCTTGATCTCCGCCAGCGGCACCGGCTTCGGTAACGGCTTCCCCGCTTTGATCTTCACCCGAGGGTTCTTCGCGTCCGAGACGTCCACGGAAACGACACTTGCAGTTCCCACCGCGCTCTTGTCATCGCCGGTGTGATAAATGATCAACTCGTCTTTCGGCTGCATGGCACGCAAATTCTTCCGCGCCACCGGATTCGTGACGCCGTCCCACACCGTTTCTTTGTCGCGCTGCAAATCAGCAAACGAATATGCAGTAGGTTCCGTTTTTAGCAAGTAGTTCATGTCTTCGTCCTTAACCGCTCAATCATGCTGCGCCGACATTGACAATTACCAGACGCTCGGGAGGGGGCCCAACTGAGCCGGCGGAAAGAAATTCCTGTTCTGATGATCTCAGGAAGGGCACGATTTCATTTCGGCTGCGGTTTTTGCTCCGCCGGCGCAGTATTGTCCTGCTTCGGATGCTGTTCGTAAATCGAATACTGCTTCGCCGGCCGCTTCAGTTTGATCGTAATGTCCATATTCGGCTCGCGGATCTCATAGTCCTCGCCGTAGGTTTGAAATCCGGGGGCCAGCACCTGTACCCGCAACTTGCCGTAAGGAACTCCGTCGTAGCTGGCCTTCCCTTCAGGACTCGTCTTCAATTCCAGCCCGTTGGGGACCTGCTTGCCGCCTTCATCCACGGGATGCATCACCACGGCTGCATTCCGCACGGGCTTGCCATTTTCATCACGAATGACGACGAAATTCAACGTGGCCAGAGGATCTTCCTTCTTTTGCTTGGCGGGCGCTGATACCACCACGGAAAGAACCAGTAAGCCGAGCGCACCCCAACGAAGGAACCTATCCATAATGTGACCCCTCGCACGTATTCTAATTGTCGAACAATGCCGTGTCATCCTGCTCTGTCCCGGTTCGCGCAAAGGCCTGAGCCCCTCGCTAATCCATTGTCTGTACTGCTCACTTAAGAACAATCCTGTTTCCTAAGCACCTCCTTAGGGAACTGCACCGATTGTGCAGCGGCTCTGCTGGATTCATTGTTGCTGATGAGGCCAGTTCCTCAGGAGGCAACAATGAACACACTCTATGTCGCAGAAGCCGATCGCAATATCGGCATCGTGGATGTCACCTTCGGCGCGGGTGCTTGCTCCTTGACGGAACAGTTAAATTCGCCAACGAATGATCCCAATACCGAGACTCTGGAGTCCATTACTGCATTTCCGCCACGTCCGTTTTGAGCAGCAGCTGGTTTCTGCCGCTCAGGGGGGCAGGGCTTTCGGGGGAGAGCCCATGCCCCATTCTTCTTGCCGCGGAGCGGCCCCAGAATAGTGCGCGCGCAAGCTGAGACCAAGGTGGACGGGGGTGCCCCACTTCTCCCCGGTTTTGGGAGAAGTGGGAACATGGATCTCGACTCAACTGGTACCCCATCCTTTCGCGTTTTCGTGAAAGGGTGAGAGTCAAGGTCACTCAGACCTGATCCCATTTATAATCCGGGCAAGGTTCCTGAATGACCAAACGTATTCTTTTTCCTTTCGCCATTTTTCTTGTATCTATTTACTCACTCCCTCAAGCCTCGTCGCCTGCATTCGACGGAGTGGAACGGTGGAAGACTTCACTGACGCCCACAGGCATGTTTTCGTTGAAGACGTTGTATTCGACCAATCCTCCCGCGCAGTTCGTACCCAAAGGCCAGCAACCTGCACCCGACATCACTCCTGAAACCGATTTCTGGGAGAAACTGGTCTCTTCCATGACCGGATTCCAGGTCGCCACCGTCGAAACAAAAGACCGCAACGGCCTGCACATTGTGACCCTCGCCGTTTCCATGAAGATGAAAACTGCGAACGGCCTGCGCAGCCGCTACGTCACCGAGCAGCAAGGTTGGCAAAAGCAGGGTGACGCTTGGCGGATCGTAATCGCGACCCACTCCGATGTCGTCAAAATGCCGCCCGCTTTAAAACAAAATCCTCATCTTTATGACATGGCCGCGAATGCCCGTACCGAAATCGACTCTGCCGTCGCTAAGGCAAGAAAACTTCATCAGCGCGTTCTCCTGGTCTTTGGTGCGAATTGGTGCTACGACTGCCACGTACTCGACCAGGCATTTCATCAGCTCGACATCGAGCATCGGTTGGCGAAGAGCTTCCAGATCGTGCACGTGGATATCGGAGACGATGGTAAGAAGAACAACGACGTGGCCACCGATTACCAGGTCCCTCTCGCGAAAGGCATTCCCGCGCTGGCCGTGCTCGACGCCGATGGCAAACTGCTCTATTCGCAGAAGAATGGCGAGTGGGAGTCCGCCCGCTCCATGGATCCCGCCGACATCATCACGTTTCTAGACAAGTGGAAGCCATAGGACCAAACAGCGAATGTTGGTTCCCAGCGGCATTTGGAGAAACCCTGTGTCCCGAATTGTTCGCCCTTTGATCCTTCTCGCGATTTGTGAGTTTCTCGTCCACCCCGGCGCCACTCTATGCGCGCAACAATTTCCCGAGAACGCTTACCAGGAACTGCATTGGCGAATGATCGGCCCCTTTCGTGGCGGCCGCACTCGTGCTGTTGCCGGAGTAGCCAGACAACCGAATGTGTTCTATATCGGTGCTGTCGATGGGGGAGTCTGGAAATCCGAAGATTACGGCCGCACCTGGGTTCCAATGTTCGACAATCAGCCCACGCAATCGATCGGCGCGATCGCGGTTGCGCCATCGAATCCCGACGTTCTCTACGTGGCCAGCGGTGAAGGACTGCGTCGGCCCGATCTCTCGATTGGAGACGGTATCTACAAATCTACGGATGCAGGCAAAACGTGGACACATCTCGGACTCCGCGACGGCCAGCAAATTCCCGCGCTGGCAATTGATCCCCACGATCCCAACCGCCTGTTCGCGGCAGTGCTGGGACATCCTTACGGCCCGAGCGTGGAACGCGGCATTTTCCGCTCCGCCGACGGTGGCATCACTTGGGACAAGGTCCTCTATAAGGACGAAAACACCGGCGGCTCCGAGGTCGAAATCGATCCCGCGAATCCCAATGTCGTCTACGCGTCGCTGTGGCAATCGCGCCTCGGTCCCTCGGAGGATCAGAACTCGTTTGCCGGAATTGGCGGCGGTCTCTTCAAGTCCACAGACGGAGGTAACACCTGGCGTCAGCTAACCAAGGGCCTCCCAGCCGATCTCGTCCAGATCAATGTTGCCATCGCGGCGAGCGATCCCAAGCGGCTCTACGCGACGGTGTCTACCACTCATTCCCACGCCTACGGGACCGGCGAAGGGGTGGGTTTCTACCGCTCCGACGATGCCGGCGAGAATTGGTATCGCGTTACCGACGACCCGCGCCCCGCGATGAAGATCGGCGGCGGTGATCAGGCCGTTCCGAAGGTCGATCCCAAAAACGAGGACGTCGTTTACAGCGCCAGCATCGTTACCGTGCGTTCGAAGGACGGCGGCAAAACCTGGGACAGCATTCGCGGCGCCCCCGGCGGCGACGATTACCAAAATCTCTGGATCAATCCCGAAAACCCCAAAATTATCCTTCTAGTTGCGGACCAGGGTGCCATCGTCACAGTCAACGGCGGCGAGACATGGAGTTCCTGGTACAACCAGCCCACCGCACAGCTGTTCCATGTGATTACGACGAACTCGTTCCCATATAAGGTTTGCGGAGCGCAGCAGGAGAGCGGCTCCGTCTGCACCGAAAGCCGCGGCAACGACGGCGAAATTACCTTTCGGGATTGGCGCCCTGTCGGCGTCATCGAATACGGTTATATCGCGCCTGATCCCCTTGATCCCGACCTGATTTACGGAGCGGGTCGAACAGAAGTCTCGCGTTTCCACTGGAGCACCGGGCAGGTCGAGAACGTTACGCCAATTCCGGTACGCGATGGCTTCCGCGTGGATCGAACTGAGCCCCTCATGTTCTCGCCCGTCGATCCGCATCTTCTTTATTACGCCGCCAACGTGCTGTTTGCGACCAAAGATGGCGGCCGCAACTGGCAGGCGATCAGCCCCGATCTAACTCGAAAAGATCCCGGAGTTCCGGCGAGCGTGGGCGATCAGGCCAAACTCAATCCCAACGGCCCAAAGCAGCGCGGCGCCATATATTCGCTAGCCCCCGCATTTCACGATGGCAACACCCTCTGGGCCGGAACCGACGATGGCATGTTGTGGATCACCCGCGACGCAGGCAAGAACTGGAAAGACATAACCCCACCCGACGTGACTCCGTGGAGCAAAGTAACCCAGATCGCGGCGTCACACTTCGACAATCAAACCGCATACGTTTCCGTGAGCCGCTTCCGCATGGACGACCTTCGCCCCTACGTTTACCGCACGCACGATGGCGGCAAAACGTGGAGCGCAATCACTTCGGGCTTGCCCGACAACTCGCCCGTGAATACCGTGCGTGAAGACTCCGTGCGCAAGGGCTTGCTGTTTGCCGGGACCGAGACCGCCGTCTTGGTCTCCTTCGACGATGGAGATCACTGGCAATCTTTGCAGCTCAACCTGCCACATACCTCCATGCGCGACTTGTGGATCCACGACAACGATCTGGTCCTCGCCACTCATGGCCGTTCGTTCTGGATCCTCGATGACATCTCGCCGCTGCGGCAGATGAGTTCAGCAATCGAGAAATCCCCAGCGCATCTTTCTGATCCTTCGCCTGCCTTTCGTGTTCGTCGAGACACCAATACCGATACTCCGCTACCAGCCGACGAACCCGCAGGCGAAAATCCTCCCGACGGCGCAATCATCGACTATTCTCTGTCCGAAGCATCTTCCGATCCGGTGACGCTCGAAATCCTGGACGCTAGGGGCAAACTGGTCCGCCGCTTCGCCAGCACCGACCAGCCAGAACGCTCCGCAGCCGACCTGCAGAAGGAAATGATTCCGCCGTACTGGCTGCGGCCGTGGAAAGCTCTGCCGGCAACCTCCGGTATGCATCGCTGGGTTTGGGATTTGCGCTATCCCACACCAGCACCAGTTTCGACCGAGCATGAATATCCAATATCCGCCGTGCCGCACGGCACTCCGCGCTATCCCCTGGGTCCCACCGCAATGCCCGGACGCTACATGGTGCAACTGACGGTTGACGGCGTCACCTACACGGCCTCGCTGCTGGTAAAGATGGATCCGCGAGTGAAAACGTCGACGGCGGCCCTGCAGAAGAAATTCGATCTCGAGACGCAAATGGCCGATGCAATGACCCGGGGTTCTCGGGCAGTCGGCGAAGCGCGGTCCGTTCAAGAGCAACTGACCGAGCTATTGACAAAAATAAAGACAAAGACAAAGCTCGCCGATTCTGCACCTGCCGCGCTCAGCAGCGCAGCAGAATCGCTCAATGCCAAGATCTCCACGCTGCTCGACGGGCCGAAGGACAAACTGGACGAGTCGAACAAATCCGACGAGCGTCCCTCGTTGAGCGACACTAATAGCACCGTCATCGCACTCTACAAGGAGATCGAGAAGGCCGACGCGGAGCCCACACCCGCGCAGGAAAAAGCTTCCGCCGTAACTCGTGCGACGCTTGCGAAAGAGCTAGATGCCTGGAGCCAGCTTAAGAGCGGAGATATCCCCAGCTTCAACGAGCAGCTGCGCTCAGCCGGGCAGTCGGAGATCGACCTCAAAAAAGCGCCGGAGCAGCAAGAGCACGGAGAGAACGAAGAATAAGCGGCGGCATCTATTGATGCTTTGCATAATATTGTGACACTCCATCCTCATTGTCATTTCAACCGTAGCAGGATTGGTCGCGAAGCGGACAATTCTGCGGAGTGGAGAAACCTCCTGTTCTGCGTGGCGGAAGAAAGCAGGGCCTGCCCTGAGCGAAGTCGAAGGGTTCCTCCACTTCGCGACTGTTAATAGCCCCGGCGCTTCAGCGCCGGGAAAAGTGGAATGGGATTCCCAAGTGCCGAAGGCACGACCGGGTTTCTCACACAACCTCGTAAGTGCCGAGAAGGCAAAGTCAGACAAACCGAGTCCGCTTCAGCGGACGCTACGCGTTTCGTAACACTCGTTTTGGGAGAAGCGGCATACAAAAAAACTGAGGGCCTAAAACGTTCCCATCTTCACGCGCAATACCTGCGGCACAGAAGAAAAGTTCAAGCCCCAGCCGGTCTGGTCGCCATTCCATATGCGGATCGGATGAAACATGCCATCCTTATAGGTACCTTCCTCCGCGCGAAGAAACTCGCGTTGCTTTCCGGATGCGCTGTCGGCAACGCGAAAATCAACGCGGCAGAAGAATCCCGAAACCAGAAATTCGTTTTCGCCAAGTTGTGCGATGAAGGCGCGTCCGGTGGGTTCAGGATTTCCCGGCGGATCGTTTCCCGGCCCGAACGCTGGAAGTCCATACGAAACCACTGCCTGCCATGCGCCGAAATCGAGCGTCTGCGACGGCTTGCCCGTCTCCTCGGCAACGCCCTGCAACATGCCCTCGAAATTGAGACGCGCAATCTCGCGGTCCATGGGACCAATGAGTTCGTAGTTCAACGCAAACGGCGCCAATGATTCTTTATCCACGCGGCTCGCTCCTAGAGGACTGTTGGTGTAGCGCGTGTAGTCAATCCCAAACGGAGAAAATCCAATCGTCTGGTGCCCTAACGCCGAGATGCATCTTTGTTTCTGTCATGTCTGGCACAGCGCAGTCGAAACCCGCTTCAGCAGCCCCCATTCCGCAACTCGTGCAGAAAGACGGCCGATACAACGCGAGTGTATGAATTCATATGCAAGAGAATACACGGCGGGGCACGGGTGCTGACAGCTGAATAGGGTTTCAATTCACGGAAAGACTCGGAGGTTGACTTCGGAAGAAGTTCAAAAGGAAAAAGCCCCACCTTGCGGCGGAGCTCCTTCTCGTTCTCTAAGTTCTATTTGCTCGGACTGGTTGTGCCAACTTCCTTTTGAAAGGTTACAGGATTGTGCTGCCGCTTACCGCTTGCCTGACCCGTCGCAAGGTCCTTCGAGTTCTTGATGTTGGAGTGGCTGTTGTTGATCGCCGCATCGGCATGACCATCGCCGTTTACGTCTCCGGTAGCGACTTTGCTCGGCCATTGGTTGGTGCTGCCATCGCTAGTCTGAGTGGTCTGGGTCCTGGCGGGCGTCTGCCAGTCGTCCTGCGCAGTTGTTTTGCTGGCCGAAGGTTTCGTCACTACGATCTCGGACACTGACGCTGCCGATGACTCTCGGTTGCTCTGACTGCCACTCGCCTGCGGCCCCTTGCTCGGAGCAGCGTCTTCATCCGTCACTTTTCGGATGATGACCGGATGATACTGACGTTTGCCGCTGGCCTGGCCCGTGGCGATATCTCTTGGAGCCGTAACCTTGTCGCTGGAACTGGAATTAAGGCTGGCATTGCTGCCCGCTGGCTGGCTGACGATCTTTCCGCTTGCCTGCCCAGTGGCCAGGTCGCGTGGCTTCGTTTCCTTTGCGTTGCTTGTGACCGGCGCGCTCGACTGCGCGAACACCGCCGCTGATGCGCATGCCAGCGCAGCAATCAAAATCTTGCTCTTCATGTCTTTCCTCCGTTTTGCAGATTGAATCCGGTGAACACTCGAATGGACAAGGATTTCGCGAGTGCTCCGCCTCCCACGTCAGGCGGATTCAGTGATGTTGGAGGCTTAAGACTGTGGAGGCAAGTTACCGAGGTACTGTTGCAGAGACCAGCAACGGGAGAAAGCCGAGACGCCCCGTTGTGCGCTGGGCCCCTCAAGGCATTCGCCCGGGTTGCGTGGACGCATAGGCCTGACAGACGGTACAACAATATCAATTGCTGGATTTGTCGTGGAAAGCGGAATTCACACTTTCTTGTCAAGCCCCAGTTTCGGCCCATTTTCCCCTAACTCCGTCATTCCAACCCGAAAATAAACTTCCAAAACATGGCACAATTGCCCCATGCGATTTGCTATCCTGAATATATAGCTAATAGTTAAGTACAGAGCGCGCCCTATAGCCGCGCTCTTTCTATTGGTGAGGCACTTTACGGCGCGTCTGGGTCGCGTGCCGAAATTCCGAGGGCAGTCGAGGGGATATTTAGGAACGAACCGTGGACAAATCATCCAAACCAGCAGTCACGTCAGCGCCATCGTCATCTTCTCCAGTAACCAATCGAACCCCAGCCTCCTCCGATGCTGGGGCGCCCCACTCCTACCCGACTTTGGCAGAAGTGGAATCGAAGAGGTCCACCAACCGCCTGCCCAGCAAGCGCCGGGGAGAGGTGGCGGAAGCCGCATTCCTTCACAAAGCCGCCTCCCTCGGCTTTTCTGTCGCCAAACCATGGGGCGATAGCGATCGCTACGACTTCATCCTCGACAACGGAGGCCACTCCTGGCGCGTTCAGGTAAAAACAGCATCGGCCGTCGGAAGGGGCGCGTTC
>Ga0137366_10004461_pt1 | contig 10948 bp, 9 predicted proteins | sample SagtaG_8_FD_104938 | JGI IMG/M metagenome (GOLD analysis project Ga0137366, IMG submission 104938) | Vadose zone soil microbial communities from Sagehorn Ranch, Mendocino, California, USA - Sage1_L_60_16 metaG | ecosystem: Environmental > Terrestrial > Soil > Vadose zone | place: USA: California... | reverse complement strand
TCAGGCAAAGGGTGGGGTTGAGGTATACCGTTCCATCATGGCTCGTAGGACCGCGAGCAAACACCGGATCCGGGCCAGGGCCGGCTGGCTTACGGCAATTAACGGTCGGGCAGTCGTGGCTGCGGGAATGGCCATGCTCGTAGGTGCGTATCTGGCAGTCTGGTTTAGTTTTGCTCCCGCTCAGGCCCTGGTGCCCGCTCCGCCTACCACGCACGCTGCGCCGCCCGCTCCTCCTGCCACCCAGGTGCCCGCGCCCGATCCTGTTCTGGCGCCCGCTCCTGCCCCAACTCATCGTCCCGCCCATGTTCCTGACCGAAAACTTAGCATTTCGATTTCAGCCAATCACTTTGTGGACCAGGACGGCGCCACCGTTCGCCTTCTCGGGGTCAACCGCTCCGGCACACAGTACGCCTGCGCAGAAGGCACCGGGTTCTTCGATGGGCCGGCCGATAATTCTTCGATCGCTAGCATAAGGAAATGGGGCGCGACGGCGGTTCGTATTAACGGCAATGAGGACTGCTGGCTGGGTATTAATGGTGTGCAGGCGAAATACTCCGGCGCTAATTACCGCGCCGCGATCGGCGATTATGTGAATCGAATCAACGCGTACGGCATGTACGCTATTTTTGATCTTCATCACAGCGCACCTGGCACGATGCTCGCGACCGGCCAGCAACCCATGGCCGATCGCGACCACGCCCCCGCCTACTGGCGCGGCGTGGCCAATTACTTCAAGTACAACCACGCCGTGCTCTTTGATCTGTATAACGAGCCTTACCCAGACTCCAACCATGACACAGCCGCCGCCTGGGCGTGCGTGCGTGATGGTGGTGCGTGCCCTGGTGTCAACTTCACCGCGGCCGGCATGCAGGAACTCGTCCGCGCGGTGCGCGCCACCGGTGCCAGGAATCCAATCCTGATCGGTGGACCGCAATATGCTGGTGACCTTGATCGCTGGACCGCCTACAAACCTGCCGATCCAGCGAACCAACTAGCCGCGTCAGTCCATATTTACTACAACACGCCCGCTAACCCGGAGTGGGCGCCATGTGACTACTTGAGCTGCTGGACCGCCACGATGGCGCCACTTGCCGCGACGACTCCAATCGTGATCGGGGAAGTCGGTGAGCATGACTGCAACTATGATCTCATTTACGGTAGAGGGCTCTCACCCACCCAGCCGTCGCTTTTGGACTGGGCCGACCAGCATGGCATTAGTTACTTGGGCTGGAGCTGGATCGCCAACGGTGGAAGCAACTGCGCCGAAGAGCCGTCACTAATAAGCGATTACAGCGGGACACCGACCAGATTCGGCCTGGGGATCAGGAGCCACTTGCTCAGCTTGCGCGCAGGCGCCGGCCGCTGACGGAAGCCGCAAGTCACGGTCGCGCCGCGCGCGTCCGTGTCTGGTTCGTTAGACTTTCCCCGTGGACACGCGAGAGGCGGCGCAGCGGTGGGCAGACGTTTGGGAGCGCGGCTGGCGTGAGCACGACGCGGACGCCATCGCCGCGCTCTACGCCGATGGTGCGTTCTGGCAGCAGCATCCGTTCCGCGAGCCTGAGCCGGGCTACCTCGGTCGCGTGTTTGCGGAGGAAGAGTCGGCCGAATGCGAGTTTGGCAGCCCGATCGTCGACGGCGATCAGGCCGCGGTTCCCTGGCGGGCACACACCACGCTCGTCGATGGCGGCACCGAGGATCTGGCAGGCGTGTCGCTGCTGCGTTTCGACGCCAGCGGCCTGATCCTCGGACATCGCGACTTTTGGGTCAGCCGCGAGCAGGCGGGCTAAACGGCGGCGGGGACAGCGGAGGAAGACTTTGTACTCCGCAGTGTTGCGCCGACCCCCGAAATACTGGCCAGTAACAACATTGTGGAGTACAAAGCGCTCCGGCGGGGGAGTGCGTCCGGTGGTGCGCGAGCGTCAACGTCCCTGGCTCGTGCCTGCGGGCCGGAAGGTGGCGGCGAAGGCTCGGAAAAGGTGGAAGCTTGCGCCCCATTCGCTTGCTGGGGTGGACCAGTACAGGGCATAGGCTTGATCGGCGTTGGTCAGGACGTTTCGGTTCAGCACATGGATGAGCTGGCCGTTTTGGTAGTAGGTGAACTCCCAGTCGGCGGCCCGTTCGGCCTGGGCGTAGCGCACCGCTTGGAGGCGGATACGGCGGTAGCCGGGGTAGGTGCTGATCCGGTTGGCTTCCTGTTGGCGCCAGTCGGCCAGGGGATCGGGTCTCGGGTGGTTGGTCTGGTCGATGAGCAGGAACCTGCCGCCGCTTGGGTCCCGCAGGTAGACGAGGCGGCCTTCGCGTGAAACGTGCCAGCCCGCCGGCACCCCGATCGAGAACCCAGTCGGGTCGTGGTACCAGGAGAACCCGGCGGGAAGCGCGGCAGGTCCGCGGCTGCCCGGCGTGGCCGAGGGTGGGCTAGACGCCGCTTTCGTTCGGGTGCTTGGTTGGCCGGCGGAGCGGGTGGGGGATGGCTTCGCTGCCACCGGGGCTGCCCGATGACCTGGCGCGTTGTGCGACGCGACACCGATGGCCACCGCGATCGCCGCGGCTGCGGCGAGGCCGCCGAGTGCGGCTACGAGCCACCGCAGACGCGGATGGCTGCGCCGCGGTAGCGCGTCGGCGGGAGAGTCGGGCTCCGGGGCGTCCCGCGCGGCAACGTCCGGGCGGGGTTCAAGCCCCGGGATGAGCGCTGGCCGGAGATCGGTGCTCCCGGCGCCCGCCGGTTGCGGCCGTGGCTTGGCTGGGGCCGTCTTCTCGGCCGGCGCGCTGTGCGTGCGGGCCTTCGCGGGGGTGCTTGGCGTCTGGTCAACGCCGTCCAACGGGATGGTCGGTTCCTCCGCCAACTTGCTGCTCGGCGTCTGGTCAGTGCCACCCAAAGGCGACGTGGGTTCGCCCATCGGGTGGCTGGTTGGCCTCTGGTCAGCGCCACCGGACAGGGACGCGGGCTCGCCCAAGGCGGTTTCTTGCCCGGCGCCTTCCCCGGTGCCTTGCTCGGCGGCGACTTGCCGCAGCAGTCGCTCCACCTCGGCAGCATCGGGGCGCGCGCCGGGGTCCTTGCGGAGCAGCCCACTGATCACCGGCCATAACGGGCCGGCGTGGCTGGGGGCATCCGGGTCGTCATTGACAACAGCGGCGAGGACGGCCATCGTGCTGTCCCTGTCGAAGGGCCGCCGCCCCTCCACCGCCGCGTACAGCGTGGCGCCAAGGGACCACAGATCCGCGGCAGGACTGGCCTCTTCGCCGCGGGCGCGCTCCGGCGCCATGTAGGAGGGCGACCCGAACAGAGCTGCCGCTGCCGTCAACACCGGGCTGCCGCCAGCGATGGCCATGCCGAAGTCGGTGAGCACGACCCGGTCCCCGGGACCCAGCAGAACGTTGCCCGGCTTGACGTCGCGGTGCAAGACACCGATCGCGTGCGCGGCGCCAAGCGCAGCGAGAATCTGCAGGCCGACCTGGGCCGCCCGCCCAGGCGGCAGCGGGCCATCGTCGCGCACCGCGTCGCCTAGCGACCGGTACGGGACCAACTGCATCACTATCCACGGCCGACCGTCGTCCTCGACGACGTCGTACACGCCAACGATGTTCGGATGATTGAGCCGCGCCGCGGTCTGAGCCTCCCACAGACCATGCTGGCGAAGGATCTCTCGCTCCAGCGCGCCCAGTTGGGGCGGCCAGAGGATCTCCTTGACCGCCACGGCCCTGTTGAGCAACTCGTCATCAGCCAGCCAGACGACGCCCATTCCGCCGCGACCGATGACATCACGGAGCCGGTACCGCCCGCCGACAACGCGTCCCGGCTCAGTAGGACCCATTCCACCCGAGTACCCGGCCTCGGCACGAGCTAACGGGCACACATGCGGCCGCACGGACCCGTGCTGGGCGCTCGATCGGCGCGAAGTCCGCTGGCTGGCGGCGGCGTGTCGGTGAGCACGGGGGGCACGTCTGGGTCGGTGTCGGCTGGTACGAGTGGTTCGGGCACTGGCGGCAGCGTGTCGGTGAGCACCGGAGGCACGTCCGGCGCGCTCTCATCCGGCGTGGCCTCATCCGGCGCCCCTGCCGCGGCGCATACCGCGCTTGGTGAACAATGGCGACATGGCACCAGCCGAGGAGCACGGACACCCGGTCTTTAGAGTCGGCGGGATCTCATACCTTCGCATCCCGGCACAGAACCCGCACCGCTCCGCCGCGTTCTACCAGGCTGCCTTCGGGTGGAAGGTCTGGGAGGACCGAGATGATCCGAGCTTCGAGGACAGCACTGGTCATGTCATCGGCCATTGGATAGCCGATCTCCCCGTCGCGGGCGAGGCTGGTGTGCGGCCCTACATCTACGTCGAGCGCGTCAACGACACCCTTGGGCGGATCACCGCCAGCGGCGGCGAGGTCGTGACCGCTCCGTACCCGGAGGGCGATCTGTGGGTCGCCACATTCCGCGATCCCGCCGGCAACGTACTCGGGGTGTGGCAGCGCGGCCCACAGCTTTAGTCCGGCTCCACCGCGCGGGTGCTGATGACGGTGCTGCGATGACGTGTGCGACCGGCTGAGGAGCGCGCGCCGCTCATATGCTGCGCTCGCGCGCGTGCCAGTGCATTTCCAAGTTGCGCACGAGCGCAGGGCTCAGATGGCAGCGTGCCTGCTCGAGGGCGAAGGTCGCCATGTACTCGCGGAACAGGTCGAGCGGCTCCTGGCCCGCCCGCAAGGTGCGCCGGTTGGCGGCCGCGTTCACCAGCCCGGAGTTGGTGAGCGCCTCGATCCGCGCCGCGAGCGCCGGGTCCATCTCCGCCGGTTCCACCACCTCGTCGCAGATGAGCGCCGCGTCCGCCTCGCCCGCGGTCCACTCCCGGCCTGAGAGGATCGCCTGACGGGCGGCGCGATCTCCGACGAACCGGGGCAGCCGCAGGTTGGACGCCCCAGGGATGATCCCTTCCTTGCGGGCGGGCAAAAACAGGCGCGACCCGCGTGTCGCGATCACATGGTCCACAACGTGCAAGAGCTGGCAGGCGCCGCCGACCGCGAAGCGCTCCACCGCGGCGACCCACAGCTTCTCGGTTGCGCGTTCATCGCCCTCTGGGCCGTCGCCGCTGTGCGCCAAACCGCCCACGTCGCGCGCCGTGTGCGCGATGCCGCGGAAGATCTTGTTGACGTAGCCCAGGTCGCGCACCAGATAGAAGAGGTAGTCAATGCGTCCGCGGTAAAGGTGCGTGAGGTTGATGCCCGATCCGAAGACGCGCGTTCCCCGGTACCGAGGGTGGCGCACGATGCCACCACGTAGCACGCCCACCTCGATGGCCGGGTCGAGCAAGATCAGGTCGACGGCGCACTCTGTCGCGCCGAGCGTGGTCCCGTCCTCGGCGTTGAGATGCCGCGGGTTGCACAGCTCGAGAACGCCGGCCTGGCCGAGGCGGGTGAGCTTGACGGGACCGAGATCGACCGCGCCGGTAGCTCGCAGCTCGCCAAGATGCTGAAACGCCGCCGGGGTGGGCTGGAGCATAGCGCCGATCAGGTGCCGGCCGGCTCGCGGCGCGGCGAGGACGTGCGCGGCCAGTAGGCCCTGGGCGAATTCAATGCCCTCCTTGTCCGGCAGCGTTCGGGTACGCTCGGCATCGATCTCGCCCGGCGACGGCACCAGGCCGGGCACCTGCGCCGCGGCCTCGGACACGACCTCCTCCAGCCGGATCGACCTGGTACAGCCGTCGGTGAGCGCGTCATAAAGATCGGCTGCGTGGCAGCGCAGGAAGCTGTCGCGAGCACCGTTCATGACTTCGGCGATTGCCTGGCGTGCGGCGTGCTCGTCGGCTGTGCTGCCAGCCGGGGCGGGCAGCCGCCGACCGAGAGCCTGGCCGCGGATGAGGAAAAGGCTGACCGCGTTCGCTGCGGCCCGAAACGAGCCATGCGGCGCAGGCGCCGACGCCGCCCAGTCCTCCACATCGGCCGCAGACAGCCCCGCTCGCTCAAGAACCTCGGCCGCGAAGCGAGTCGTGGTCATCAGGCTGGCTCAACGCTCGGCGAGCGCCGCCGCGTCGGCAAGCGGCCGGTAGCGCTCGATCAGGAAGAAGCTGTCGGCCAGCCGCGTCCCGGCCACGACGAAGTAAGCCTTGCCGAGCAGCAGCTCGTCGGTGTTTGGTTCGACGCGCACCAGGTAGTCGCGCAGGATACGGGCGATGTTGTAGGCGCGGTTCCCGCCCCGGCCGTAGTCGAGAAGAGCCGCGCCTCGCCGAAGCTCGTCGTGTGCGCCGGGATCGGCGGGTTCGACCCGGAAGAAGGCGTACCGTTTGGGCCGCTCGGCGCTGGGCCGTGCGAGCCATTCGGCATCCAGACCGTTCTGGGCGACCGGGGTGTTGCAGCCGAACGGCCGGCCGGACCGGTCGAGGTAGAAGGCCTTGATGAACTTGCGTATGCCGAGCAGCGCCGCCGCACGGGGCTGGTTGTAGCCGCGGAACTCAAAACCGATCAGCGCGGAGACGTCGGGCGGGTGCCCCGCCGCGAACACCGCGTCGAGTTCGCGCTTGGATCTGCCCGCGAGCTCCAGGTAGGCGGCCGAGACACTGGCCATGACGGCCTCGCTTTCCAAGGATCGGCGCCGGTTCAGATCCGGTACCTGCCGCGCTGATCGATGAGCCGCTGTGCGTTGCGCGTGACCAGTGCCAAGATCGTCTCCATCGGATTCACTCCGATCGGGCTGGGAAACAGGCTGGCGTCGGCGACGAACAGCCCGCGCACGCCGTGGAAGGCCCCGAAACTGTCGACGACGCCGCGCCGCGGATCGTCGCTCATCCGGGCGGTGCCCATCAGGTGGACCGTGAACAGTTCGATCGACCGCTTGGGCACGGGGCGGGCGAGCAGGTTGTGCAGCCCGGCCGGATCGCGTACTTCAGGCGCGCCGTCGAACGGGAGCAGGACCCGGCGCGCGCCCGCGGCGAACATCAGCTCGGCAGCGCGCGCGACTCCGCGGACCACGCGCTCCGCGTCGCGGCTGGTGATCTGGTAGAACACCTGCGGCCCGAGGCCTGCAATGTTGCGGACCCGCCCTGCGCCAGTGTCCTCGACCAGGCAACCGGCTGTGATCATATGGTTGTAAGCGGCCATCAGCTCGCCGAGTTCGCGGCCATGGCCGGGCATTGTGGCCGCGATAAGCGACGGCGCCAGGTTGACCGCAGTCAGCAGGATCCCGTCGTCCATGAACTCGCGGACCTGGTAGGCCTGATGCACGCCATGCCATCCGGTGACCTCTTCATCGAAGAATGCGATCACCTTCGCGTTGGGGTGCAGGGTGAGGTTGCGGCCCAGTTGACCGGACCGGGACCGCAGCCCTGAGCGGGCCAGCAGCGCGGGAGTCTGCACCGCGCCGCCGGCCACCACGACCGCGGCCGAGCGCACCGCCAACCGCGGGCCGCGGCGCCCTCCGGGCCGAACGAACCGGCCCTCGACGCCGGTGACGGCGCCGCCGGACCGGGTGATCCGCTCCACCCGGCAGTCCGCGAACAGCCTGGCGCCGCGCGCCAGCGCCCGCGGGACGTTGGTCACAAGCATGGAGCGCTTCGCGCCCGTCGGGCAGCCGTTGGTGCAGTTGTTGCTGCCCGCGCAGTGCAGTTGATTGCGCAGGTTAGGGATGATCTTCCAGCCCTTGGCCTCGGCCCCGGCCCTCAGCAGCCGCATGTCCTTGCCGATCGTCTCGGGATCCTGCAACGCCACCGAGATCCGTGACTCGACTTTCGCGAAATACGGCGCCATATCGTGCTCGCTGACCGCGGTGACAGCTTCTTCGCTCGCCCATCGCTCCAGCACCCGTGCCGGTGTGCGCCACGACATGCCGCCGTTGACGACCGTGGAACCGCCCACACAGCGCCCCTCGGAGAACAGCACAGGCGGCCTGCCCAGCGCGAGCCCTGCGCCGCCGTCCCGGTAGAGGGTACGCATTGCCCGGCCGGTCTCGGCGGTGAACGACTCGGTCGGGTGATACCCGCCCTCCTCGACCATGACGACATCGACTCCGGCAGCCGCAAGCTCGGCGGCCATGGTCGCTCCGCCGGCCCCGGACCCGACGATCACGACGCCGCAGTCGACGCGGACGTCCGCCGTCACCTCACTCTGCCGGGTCAGCCCGGCGGGAATGCCCGCAGCCGTGCTCACGGCCGGTCCTCCTGCCGACCCGGCGTCGCGTTCGGGCGCGGGCCTGGTGGCGCGTTCGGGCGCGGGCCTGGCGGCGCGTTCGGGCGCTGGCCTGGCGGCGGTTCGGGCGCGGACCCGGCGTCGCGTTCGGGCCCGGACGACCCTGGGTCGGGTGCCAGCGCCGCCGCCTCACCAGCGCGGATCTGCGCCGCGTAAGAGGCGAGGCGGCGCCGTGACACCGCGGCGATGTAGGCGTCTGGGCGGTAGGCGAGCTGCTCTTTCACCTCGGGCAGTTCGTAGTAGCACATGACGACCAGCCCTTTGATCCGCTGGAGCGCCGTGCCGAGCCCGCTGCGCCGACGAGCCAGCACCGCGCGGAAATAGGCGTCGGCATCCTCGTCGCCCAGGTGGACGAAACGCCGTCCGTGCGCTCGCGGGTACACCCGCGCCCCTTGGTCGAAGACGACGAAGGCGATCAGGACTGACCGCCGGGCACCGGTCGGCAGCGCGCCGAGCAGCAGTTCAAACTCACCGAGCAGCCCTTCGGCCAATTTCGGTGCTCGCACCTGCGGCGGGCACACGACCCCGGCGAACCGCGCCACGATCCGCCGGGCCGGATCGCGGAGCCGCCATGTCAACGGGCTCGGATCTTGAGGCACGCGCCGCCCTCCTGTCTTGCCCGCTATCGCCGCGACGTGGGCAGGGATCCGTTGAGTGCTGTGCCACCAAGCGCACACGTGCCAGTCAGCGCGGCCGTTAAGGATAGATCTGTTGACCTCAGCGGGCCGCGCCGGCGTGCACCTGTCGGGTTCACACATGGAATCCGTACTGTGCGGCGTGATCACGCAGCTCTAGCCAGTTTTCCCCGAAGTGGGCATGGCCAGGGGCGGCTATGCCCATGCCGGTGGACGGGCATCCCGGGGTAGCCACGTTCGGCACGTCGTACTGCCGCACGTGACGGCGGCGCGGCCCCGCCAGGTCCAGGACCTCGGCCAGGTTGCGCGCCGCGGCGTCACGGATCGTCAGCGGCGCCAGGCCGAACCTCCACTCGATCATCTTCAGTATGGAGGTGTGGTCGAAGGTCTGGTGTGCCACGCGCCGCCGGGCCACGGGCGAAATCACCAGGCACGGCACGCGGAAGCCGCGCTGCCCGGTGCCGTCGGTGCCCAAGTCCGGTCGCGGATCCGGGCCGATCGGCGGGACGACATGGTCGAAAAAGCCGCCCCACTCGTCGTAGTTGATGACCAGGACGCTGCGTTCCCAGTTAGGGCTGGTGGTCAGGGCCTGGTAGATGGTGTCGAGGAAATACTGCCCGGCTCTGATGTCGGCGAGCGGATGATCGTCGTTGGAGGTGCCGTTTTCCTCGCCCAGGAACCGTGGGTCGATGAATGACACCGCGGGCAGGGTGCCCTGCTGCGCGCTGGTGTAGAACTGCGCGATCGGGTTTGAGATGGCGAGGTATTTTCCGCCCCACAGCGCGGTGACCGGCAGATCGCTGTAGTAATAGCTCGCTGGAATGTTGCCTTCGGCCAGCCGGTCCCAAATTGTCGGCATTTCTGCCAGGACCAGAGTGTTGCTGATGCGATCGGTCTGGGCCGCGTGCTGGAAGAGCCGGTTGGGGAACGTCGGGCCAAGCATCGCCGCGAAATAGTGGTCGCACACGGTCCAGTCGTGGGCGGCGCGGCGGTAGAAGTCTAAGTCCTGCGCCTCGTAGTAGCCGATGGCGAGCAGGTCGCTGGCGGCGCGCAGCCATCCGTCGCACAGGCCGTGATCCAGCTCAATCCGGCCACCTTCATAGGAGTGGTCAGGATCGATGAACCCGCATCCGATGGGCTGTCGCAAGTGGTAGGTCTCGTGCGCGACCCCGGCGGTGTCGAGGTAGGTCAAACCGCCCTGGCGGCCGTCGGCGCGCGGAAGCCAGCCGAGATAATGGTCGAACGAACGGTTTTCCATCATGACCACGACGATGTGATCGATCCCCGACGACTCAGGCCGGGGGAGGTTTCCCGCGCCGATCTCGGCTGCTGCTGAGGCTCGCGGGGTCCTGGAGATCAGCGTTCCGCCAGCGGCACCTACCGCGGCGCCAGCTATGAACTCACGACGAGTGATCTTCATTCAGTTGGATCCCCCCTTCATTGTGCGACCCACGAAGGTTGAGGCCGTTCCAGGCCGATTATCCGGCCACGGCCCGCCGAGCGGTAGCACCAGTCTGCCGACGTCCCAGGGGAAGCGGGACATCAGTCGCAGGGGAAGCGGGGACATCATGAGACTCCTACAGCGCGTGGTCATCTTAGCCGCGGTGGCGGTCGCCGGGCTCGCGCCCGCGGGCGCGACGACGGTCGCGGCGGCATCGGCTAAGGCCGCCGCGGCGGTCAGGGCCGCCGCATCGGCCAAGGCCGCCGCCACGGGCAGCATGCAGGCGGCGACCGCGGCGGTCAAGGTCACGGCTACCATCCCGGTGGGCAACGGGCCGATCGGGGTCGCCGTCAGCCCGCGCACCGACACCATCTACGCGGCCAACGGGTCCGACGGCACGGTGTCGGTGATCAGTGGGCGGACGAACACGGTGACGGCCACAGTGGGCGTGAGCGGCGGCGCGGTCGGGGTCGCGGTCAATCCGCGGACCAACACCGTCTATGTCACCAACCCTGGCAGCGACACGGTGTCGGTGATCAGCGGGCGGACGAACGCGGTGACGGCAACCGTCGGCGTGGGCGGCGGCGCGGTCGGGGTCGCGGTCAACCCGCGGACCAACTCCATCTACGTCGCAGATGAGGACACCGACACGGTGTCGGTGATCAGCGGGCGGACGAACGCGGTGACGGCCACGGTCGGCGTGGGC
>Ga0137366_10004460_pt1 | contig 10950 bp, 8 predicted proteins | sample SagtaG_8_FD_104938 | JGI IMG/M metagenome (GOLD analysis project Ga0137366, IMG submission 104938) | Vadose zone soil microbial communities from Sagehorn Ranch, Mendocino, California, USA - Sage1_L_60_16 metaG | ecosystem: Environmental > Terrestrial > Soil > Vadose zone | place: USA: California... | reverse complement strand
GTCGGCACAGCCGCCGATCGCGAGGCCGCCGAGCTCCGTGCGCGCGCCGCCGTCGCCGCCGTATTCTCGACCACGATCGGCGCAGTGAGCCGCGTCTCCGAGGTGGAGGGCCGCAGCGGTGCCGGCGTTGCGGCCGAGCAGACGGTCGCTCAGGACATCCAGGCCACGACCTCGCACGTGCTCGAGGGGGTCGAGATCGCCGAGGTGTGGACGGATCCGGGGGGCTCCCGGGTCTTTGCGCTGGCCGTGCTCGACAGGCACCGGGCCGAGCGCGCGCTCCGCGAGCAGCTGGAGGCGCTCGCCGCCGAAGCGGCTGCCGCCCGCCACGAGATGGATAGGGTCGAACCTCGGCTCCGCCGCGCGGTTGCCGCAGTGCGCATCACGAAGCTCGAGCGCCGCCGCGAGCCGCTCGTCTCGCACCTCCGTGTCGTCGGGTCGGCCCCTCCTCCAGAGTGGCCGGTCGACGCGGCGGCACGCTCCGAGGTCTCACGTGCGCTGCGGGCGCTCATCGTCTGCGTTCGGGTGGACGGCGAGGCGGCGGCCGACGTCCGCAGCGGCGCTGAACGGGCGCTCGCCGAGCATGGCTTGCACGTCGCCGGGGGATGCGACGGCGCCGATCTCGTCGTCGATGGGACGACATCCGTCGTGGCCGCCCCGGGCGATCCGCCGTGGCGCTTTTCGCGGGCGGTGGCATCGATCGCGGTGCGGGACGCCCGGTCGGGCGGGACACTCGCAAAGCTCGAGGAGTCGGCGCGCGAGGCGTCGGCACGCGAGGCGGAGGCCGCCCGGCGCGCCTGCGAGTCGCTCCGGCGCCGCGTCGAGGAGCGCCTGAGCGAGGCGCTCGACGCGGCCCTCGCGGCGCCCTGACCATCTGATCGCGCGCGCTCGTCTCACGGCGCCTGCGCGCCAAGGCCGGCCGCTGCTCCTCATCTCGCCAAGCGCGACGCGCGCGCCCGCCGGCGGAGCGCGCAGGCGCGCTCACCCCACTCTCAGTCGCGGAAGTTCTGGAACAGGATGGGGATGCCGAGGGCGGCGCTCCGCACCGCCTCCATCACCGCCTGCAGGTCGTCCCGCTTCTTGCCGGTGATGCGGACCGCGTCACCCTGGATCGACGCCTGGACCTTGAGGCCCGAGTCCTTCACCAGCGCCACGATCTTCTTCGCGTCCTCCTGCTTGATGCCCTTCTTCAGCTTCACGACCTGGCGCACGTGGCCGCCGGTGGCCGGCTCGATCTTCTGCGGATCGAGCCCCTCGAGCGGCACGCCGCGCTTGGCGAGCTTCTCGAGCAGCACGCCGTAAGCCGCCTCGGCGCGCCCCTCGGTGTTCGCCTTCACGAGGACCCCGCCCTCCTTGTCGCGCTCGAGGTCGGTCGACGTCCCCTTGAAGTCGAACCGCTGCGCGAGCTCCTTGCGCGCCTGGTTGAACGCGTTCTCCACCTCCATCAGGTTCAGCTCGGAGACGATGTCGAAGCTGGGCATGGACGTTCCCCCTTCCTACAGCTCGAGCACGACCGGCAACACCGACGGCCTGCGACCACCCTCGCGGCGGAACCAGCGCCGGATGGCGAGCCGGATCGCCTCCTGCACCTCGCCCTGGCTCTCGCGCGCCTGCGGCGTGAGCTCGTCGAGCGCCCGCAGCGCCTCGCCGCGCAGCGCATCCTCGCTCCCCTCGAATCCCGCCACGCCGCGCGCGAAGATCTCCGGCCCGCGTACCACGGCGCCGCTCGCCCTGTCCACGGCGACGACGACGATGCAGAGGCCGGCCTCGGCGAGGAGGCGGCGGTCCTTCACCACGAGGTCGCCGACGACGCCGCCCGTCGCGTCGCGGTCGGCATAGACGCGCCCGACCGGGAGCCGCTCGTCGAGGATGCGCGCGCCGCCGTCGAAGAGCTCGAGCACCTCGCCGTCCACGATGACGTGGCGGTGCGGCACGTCCTCCTTCTCGGCGTGGGCGGCGTGGCGGGCGAGGTGCCGGAACTCGCCGTGGATGGGCACGAACCGCTCCGGGCGCGCCAGCGCGATGAGGCGGCGCTGCTCCGCCTCCTGTGCGTGGCCGGAGACGTGCAAAGGCCGGAGGTCCTCGTACGCGACCTCGGCGCCGAGGCGGGTGAGCTCGTTCACGACGTGTCCGATGGCGACCTCGTTCCCGGGGATGAAGCGCGACGAGAGAACCACCAGATCCCCGGGGGCGATGGCCATCTCGGGGTGCTCGCCCCGCGCCAGCCGCGAGAGCGCGCTGCGCGGCTCGCCCTGCGTGCCGCTGGTGAGCACGCACAGCTCGCGCGGCGGGAGGTCGCGCGCCTCCTCGAGCGAGCAGAGCTGCCAGCCGGCGACCTTGAGGTACCCCAGGTCCATCGCGAGGCGGACGTTCGCCTCCATGGCGCGGCCGAGGAGCGCGAGGCGGCGGCCGAGCCCGCGCGCGGCGTCCGCGACCTGCTGGATGCGGTGCACGTTCGACGCGAAGCACGCGACGAAGACGCGCCCCCTGGCGCCCTCGAACGCGTGGTCGAGCGCGACGCCCACCGCCGACTCCGAGAGCGAGGTGCCGGGGCGCTCGGCGTTCGTGGAGTCCGAGAGGAGGACGCGCAGGCCGGCGCGCCCGAGCGCCTCGATGCGGGCGAGGTCCATGTTCCACCCGCCCACCGGCGCCTCGTCGATCTTGAAGTCGCCCGAGTGGAGGAGGACGCCCTGCGGCGTCGAGATGGCGAGGGCGCAGGCGTCCGGGATCGAGTGGGTGACCGCGATGAACTCCGCCGAGATGGGCGACGCGTAGCCGGCCCCGCGCACCTCGCCCGGCCGCGCCGTGCGGAGGTCGGCGTCCACGCCGGCCTCGCGCAGCCGCGCCTCGAGCAGCGAGCGCGCGAACGGGGGGACGTGCACGGGCGCCTTCACCGCGGCGAGCAGGCGCGGGAGCGCCCCGATGTGGTCCTCGTGGCCGTGCGTGACGTAGATCGCGCCCACCTGCTCCTTGCGCTCGGCGAGCCACGAGAGGTCCGGGACGATCACGTCCACGCCGATGGGCTCGTTCGGGAACATGACGCCGCAGTCGACGACCACGATCCGGCCGTCGGCCTCGACGGCCATGCAGTTCATGCCGATCTCCCCGAGCCCTCCCAGGGCGACGATGCGGACGGGCGGCGCCACGGCTCCTTCGAGTATCGCGCGCGCCGGTCGGGCGCACATCCGTTATGGTAAGGCAGCTCCCTTGTCCGACCCGGTCCTCGACAGCCTGAACGACGCCCAGCGGGAGGCCGTCCTGCACGGCGAGGGGCCCCTGCTCGTCCTCGCCGGCGCGGGCTCGGGCAAGACGCGCGTGATCGTCCACCGGGTGGCGCACCTCGTCCGCGCCGAGGGCGTCATGCCCTGGCACATCCTCTGCGTCACCTTCACCAACAAGGCCGCCGGCGAGATGCGCGAGCGGCTCGGGTCGCTGCTCGGCGCGGAGGCCGAGCAGCTGTGGGTCTCGACCTTCCACGCCTTCGGCGCGCGCTTCCTCCGGCGCGAGGCCGCCGCGGCGGGGCTCCCGTCCTCGTTCCCCATCTACGACACCGACGACCAGCTCCGGCTGGCGAAGGGCCTCATGTCGGAGATGGGGCTCGTCGAGAGTGACCCGATCTCCGCGCGCGACGCGCTCTCGCGCGTCGACCGCTGGAAGAACGACGCGCTCCGCCCCGCCGACGTCCGGGTGGGCGAGCTCGACGTGGAGGGCCAGGCCGCGAAGGCCGTCTACGAGCGGTACCAGGCGGCGCTGGCGCGCGCCGGCGCGACCGACTTCGGCGACCTCATCATGCGCCCCTTGCGCCTGCTCGAGGAGCAGGAGGCGCTGCGGACGCGCTGGGCGGCGCGGTTCCGGCACATCCTCGTGGACGAGTTCCAGGACACGAACCCGGCGCAGTATCGCCTCGTCCGCCTCCTGTGCGGCTCGAAGCGGAACGTCTGCGTGGTCGGTGACGACGACCAGGCCATCTACCGGTGGCGCGGCGCCGACGTGACGAACATCCTCGACTTCGACCGCGACTATGCGGGCGCGCGCGTCGTGAAGCTCGAGCAGAACTACCGCTCGACCCGACCCATCCTGGAGGCGGCGCACGCCGTCATCTCGAAGGCGCGGCGCCGGCGCGAGAAGAAGCTCTGGACGGAGCAGGAGGGCGGCGCGCCGCTCGCGCTGCTCGTGTCGCAGGACGAGCACGAGGAAGGCGAGCGCATCGCGCGCGCGGTGGAGGCTGCGCACGCCGGCGGCGCCCGCTGGGAGGGGATCGCCGTCCTCTACCGCACGAACGCTCAGTCGCGGCCGGTCGAGGCGGCGATGCGCGGCCGGCGCATCCCGTACGTCATCGTGCGCGGGACGAGCTTCTACGAGCGCGCCGAGGTGAAGGACGCCGCCGCCTACCTGCGCCTCGCGCTCACGCCGCGCTCGGACCTCGACCTCCTGCGCGTCGTGAACCGGCCCGCGCGCGGCATCGGCGACAAGTCCGTCGAGCGGCTGCAGGCGTTCGCGCGGGCGCGGGGCGTGGCGCTCTTCGACGCCCTCGGCGACGTGGACGCGGTGGAGGGGCTCACCCCGAAGGCGAGGAAGGCGCTCGAGGGCTTCCGCGAGCTCGTCGCGGATCTCAACGGGCGCGTCCTGGAGCTCGACGCCGGCCTCGCGGTGCAGGAGGTCCTGGAGAAGAGCGACATGATCGAGCGGCTCAAGCTCGAGGGCACCGACGAGTCGGTCGAGCGCGCCGAGAACCTCATGGAGCTCCTCGCGGCCGCGCGCGAGTTCGACGAGGCGCGTGCCGGGCGGGAGCCGCCGCGCGATCCCGACGAGCCGCCCACGCCGCCGCTGGCCCGCTTCCTCGAGGGCATCGCGCTCCTGGGCGAGGCCGACGCGCCGACGCCGGAGGGGCGCGTCGCGCTCATGACGCTGCACGCCGCGAAGGGCCTCGAGTTCGACGCGGTCGTCCTCTCCGGGCTCGAGGAGGGTGTCCTCCCCTACACGCGCCCGTGGCGTCGGCCCGAGTCGGCCGAGGCGAGCGCGGCCGACCTCGACGAGGAGCGGCGCCTCTGCTACGTGGGCATGACCCGCGCGAAGCGCCTGCTCACGCTCTCCCTGGCGCGGCGGCGCATGACCTACGGCGAGGCGGGGCCGACCTTCCGGCAGCAGGAGCCCTCGCGGTTCCTCGCCGACCTCCCGCCCGCGCTGTTCGGCCTCGCGGCGCGCGGCGCGACCGTGCGCGTCGAGCCGCCCCGCATCCGCCGCCACCCGGGCGCGCTCGAGGGGGAGCCGGTGATCGAGCTCGACCACGCCGACGGGTTCGACGGCAGGTCTGCCACCCAGCATCCCTCACCCGTCCTCCGCTCGGGGCGGACGGAACCGGCGGGCGAGCCCACGGTGGAGTACGAGCTCGAGGAGGCGCCCGGCACCGCGGTGCTCGAGCCCTGCGACCGCGTCGTGCACGCCTCGCTCGGCGAGGGCGTCGTCCGTTCCTGCGAAGCTCCAGGCCCCGACGCCAAGGTGACCGTCGCCTTCTACGAGCGCGGCGAGAAGCGCGTCATCGCCCGCTTCCTGCGCCGCGCGTGAGCGTGGCGGCGCGCCGGCCTCGTGCCCACGATGGGGCCGTTGTGGGCGGACTGCGATCGATCACCCTGCGCTGTGGGACCGGGCGAGCGCGGGCGCTCGAGGCGGGCGACGGACCGCCCGTGCTCGTCCTCGCGAGCCCTCCCGCCGGGAACGCGACGTACCTCCGCCTCCTCGCCGCGCTGCAGCCCCGGTTCCGCGCCGTCGCGCTCGAGCTCTCCGCGCCCGATCCCGAGCTCGCGCGCGGCGCACGCGACGCCGGCCTCGTCGCAGCGGCGAAGGAGGCCATGGCCGCGCTCGCGCTCGACCGCGCGCTCGTCGTGGGCGAGGGGTCGAGCGCGCGCCTCGCCGTCGAGCTCGCCATCGCAGCGCCGGGGAGCGTCGCCGCGCTCGTCCTCGCGGCGCCCTCCCCGCTCGATCACGTGGCCGCGGTCGAGGTGCCTACGCTGCTCTACCGGCGCGGCCGCGTGGTCGAGCACCCTGCGCTCTTCGCCCGCGCGCTCGCCGCCTTCGCCGCGCGCGTGCAGCTGGCGGTCGCCTGATCGCGGAGCCCACTCAAAAAGGGCCGCTGGCGAACGCTCGGTCGAGGGGCGTACCATTCCTCACATGCCGGTCGACGCGCGCGTGCTGGACCTCGTGCGTCGCGGCCTGGGGGACGAGGCGGCGACGCTGGTGCTCGAGTCGCTCGGGCCCGAGATCCTCGGTTACCTGCGCGCCGTGCTGCGCGACGACGCCGACGCGGGCGACGCGTTCTCGCTCTTCTCGGAAGGGGTGTGGCGCGGCCTCGCCCACTTCCGCGGCGAGGCGTCGCTGCGCGCCTGGTGCTACCGCATCGCCTACCGCGCCGTCCTCTCCGGGAAGCGCGATCCCTTCCGGCGCCGGCGCGATCGAATGGACACGACCATGGCCTCGCGCGTGGCGGGGCGCATCTTCGCGAGCACCGCTCTCGAGCGCGAGCGGCAGAGCGACGCGCTCGACCGGCTCAAGGCGACGCTCGAGCCGGAGGAGCAGACCCTCCTCACGCTTCGCGTCGATCGACAGCTCAGCTGGCGCGAGGTGTCGGACGTGCTCGCGGAGGACGGCGCGGGGCGCCCCGACGAGACGGCGCTCCGCAAGCGCTTCGAGCGGCTCAAGGAGAAGCTCGCCCGCGCGGCGCGCGAGGCGGGGCTCATCGGGTGACTCGACGGTGCCCGAGCCGCCCCGGCGGAGCCCGTGGAAGACGGCGCCCTGCCCCCTGAAGTCACATCCAGGCCGGCCGAGCGTCTCCTCTCCGAAGCGCCGGAGCGCGTCCATTGCGCGCGGACCGGGAGGAGGAACCCATGGACGCTCTCGAGGACTGCCCGGCGACGTTCGAGCGGAAGCGCGCGTCCAGCGCGCGCATCGCCTTCGTCGTCCTCACCCTCGCGGCCGCCTTCGCCTCGACCTTCCTCGGCGTCCTCTGGCACGAGCAGCACGTCGAGACTCCGAGCGCCGAGATCGGGCCCTGACGGAGGAGCGATGCGACGAGTCCCGGTGGGTGGAGGGCTCGCCGGCCGTCGCGTGGCGTCGCGGACGCGGCCTATTTCCCGCCGAGCTTCCTGAACACGTCGCCGAGGCCGCGCCGCGCCTCGCGACGGGCGCGGTCCTGTACGTCCTGCTGGACCTGCTGCGCCTTCTGCTTCGCGGCGCCCGTGACGAGCCCCGCCACCGCCTGCTGCGCGTCGACCCGCACCGCCGGCTGGAAGAGCGTCCCGTCGAGCCCGAGCGGCACCTGCAGCGCGGAGGGGAGCGCCGCGCCCGCCCCGCCCGCGATCCGCTGCAGCGCCTCCTTCGACACCGTCGCGGTCCCTTGCAGCGCGAGCTCGCCGCCGAGGCCGATCTTGCCCCCGAGGCTGGCGACGCCGAAGGGCGCCGTGAACGAGAGCGGCTTCGCGAGCGCCATCGCGCCGTCCTTCACCGTGAACTGGGCCGCGAGGTCGCGCAGCTCGGTCTTGCCGGCCGCGCCCCCCACCTTGCCCGCGACGGCGCCCTTGCCGGCGGCCTGGAGCCCCTTCGCCACCGCCCCCAGCACCTCGCCCCCGACGTCGGTCGTGGTGAGCGCACCCTCCTTCAGCGCGAGCGCGCCCTTGCCGGTGAGCGCCTTCCGCAGGCTCGCCCACTCGACGCCCGCGCCGTCGAGGTCGAGCGCGCCCGTCAGCTTCCCGAGCACGGGCGCCGCGCCGGCGAGCGACGTGAGCGCCTGCCCCATCTCGACGCCGTCGAGCTTCGCCTTCAGGTTCCAGGTCGGCTGCGCCTCCGACAGGTCCACGCGCGTCCCCGCCGCGTCCACGCGGCCGCCGAAGAAGTCGGCCTGCGCCTCGTGCAGGACGAAGACGCCCTCCTCGAGCGCCGCCTTGGCCTTGAAACCGCTCGCCACGAGCGCGCCCTTCACCACCCTCTGGATGTCGAGCGTGCCCGCGACGTCGAGCGCGCCGACGGTGCGCCGCTGCGCGGCGGTGAGGAGCGCGCCGCTCGCCGCCGGCTTCTGCTGCGCCGCGTTCTCCTGCTGCGGGAGGAGCCCCATGACCTGCCCGAGGTCGAGGAGCGGCCCCGCGATGGCGAAGCGCACGCGCGGCGGCTTCGTCTCCGCCGTCGCGTTCCCGCCGAGATCGACGCCGGGCCCCTTCAGCGCGATCCTGTCGAGGGTGGCGCGTGCGGCGCCGCTCGCCGGATCGGCGAGCGCGTGCAGCTGGAACCCGCCCTGCGCCGGCTCGCCGCGGAGCCTCACCTGGGAGAGCTTCCCGCTCCCGTCCACCTGGTACTTGCCGGACACCGTCGCGAGCTTCGCCTCGGCGTCGACCCTGCCGCCGGTCATGATCCCGGTGAGCTTCGAGGGCAGGAACGCGCGCACCTGGCCGAGGTCGAGGCCGCGCAGCGCGAGCTCGCCCGTGAGCTCCGGGTACCGGCCGGGGCCGAGGGCGGCGACGCTCGCCGGCAGGCGCGACGCGTGGATGCGCGCGTCGAAGTTCTTCTCCGGCCCGGCGATGGCGGCGGAGATGCGCGCCTCGAGCGGCTCGCCGACGCCGACGTGATCGGCTGCGAGCTGGATCCTCGAGACGGCCACCGCGCCGGCCCCCCCGCCCACGCGGTCGACGAGGCGGACCGCCCCGTCCTCGATCGACGCGTGGTTCACGACCACCTTGCGCTCGGGCTCTCCGCCGGGTGCGGGCTTCGCGTTCGCGCCGCCGCCCCCCACGCCCTCGTAGTTCCAGGTCCCGTCCTTGCCGCGCACGAGGTTCACCACGGGCCTGACGAGGCGGATTCCGTCCACCTCGACCTCCTTGCCGAGCGAGCGGACGAGCGGCCACAGCTCGAGCGTCACCTCGAGCGCCTCGAGCTGCATGAGCGGGGGCTCGCCGGGACGCCCCGCCAGCGAGGCGCCGGTGAGCGCCACTCGCGGCCCCGGGAAGATCCGCAGCTTCGCGTCCTCCACGGTGAGCTCGCGGCCGAGCGCGGCCGAGGCGCGCGGCACGACGAGGTCCCGGACCCGGCGCGACGCGGCGCCCGTCTGCAGCACGAGCGTGAGCACGACGGCGAGCACCACCAGCGCCCCCACCACGCCCACGACGACCTTCGCCACGGTCCGACCGATCCCTCGCGCCATGCCTCAAAGCTAACGACGGGCCGTCGAGCGGCTACAGGCCGCGGATGCCGAACACGAGCGAGACCAGGAAGGAGAGCAGCGTCAGCGCGAGCGCGAGGAGGAGCGCGCGGAAGAAATCGAGGCCGTACGCGCCCATGATGGTGGCGAGCCAGATGAGCGCGTAGAGGAGCCACGGCAAGAGCAGGAACCAGAGGAAGCGCGCCAGCGTGAGGTACGACGCGAGCGACAGGAAGATCGAGACCACCGCCGCGCGCCCGACGGTGTTGTACGGGTTCCCGGGCGTGACCCAGCCCACCGCGAGCATGAGCACCACCGCCGAGACCGCCAGCCGGACCGCGAACGCCCCGAGGTGTCTGACCATGCTCCCTCCCTGTGGGTACGAGGATAGCCGGGCCGGGCAAGCGGGCGCGGACTTATGATGGGGACGTGCCTCAGCCGATCTCCGTAGGCCCCATCCCCACGGGGCCGCTCCCTCCGGTCACCGAGGAGCTGCTCCGCGCGCTCCCCAAGACCGACCTGCACTGCCACCTCGACGGCTCGCTCCGCATCGGGACCATCCTCGAGCTCGCCGAGGAACAAAAGATAAAGCTGCCGCAGGACACGCCCGACGGGCTCGCGCGCGCCATGCACCAGGGCCAGATCTGCGCGAACCTGGAGGACTACCTCACCGCCTTCGACATCACGCTCTCCGTGCTCCAGACGGAGGAGGCGCTCTACCGGTCCGCCTACGAGCTCGCCCTCGACTGCGCCACGGAGAACGTGCGCTACCTCGAGGTGCGCTACGCGCCGGTGCTCCACACCCGGCGCGGGCTCAAGCCGACCACCATCGTCGACGCGGTGCTCGAGGGGCTGCGCGTCGCGAAGCGCGAGACCGGCATCAAGTCGAACGTCATCATCTGCGGGATCCGCCACATCGATCCCGTCACCTCGCTCCGCCTCGCCGAGCTGTCGGTGGCCTACAAGAACAAGGGCGTGGTCGGCTACGACCTCGCGGGCGCCGAGGAGGGCTACCCGTCGAAGGACCATCAGCGCGCCTTCCAGCTCATCCTCGACAACAACGTGAACGTCACGATCCACGCCGGCGAGGCGTACGGGCCCGAGTCGATCGCGCAGGCGCTGCACTCCTGCGGCGCGCACCGGATCGGCCACGGCGTGCGGCTGCGGGAGAACGGCGACCTGCTCAACTACGTGAACGACCACCGCATCCCGCTCGAGATGTGCCCGTCGTCGAACGTCCAGACGCGCTCGGTGGCCGACATGAAGAGCCACCCGCTCAAGTTCTACTTCGACTTCGGCCTGCGCGTGACGGTGAACACCGACAACCGGCTCATCACCGACACGACCGCCACCAAGGAGCTCTGGATCGCGCACCGCGAGATGGGCTTCACGCTCGAGGACCTCGTCACGCTCGTCGTGCAGGGGTTCAAGAGCGGCTTCCTCCCGTACCGGGAGAAGGCGGATCTCCTGAAGCAGGTGAACCGCGAGATCGCGGAGACGCTGACGCGCTTCGCCGCCGGGCCGCGCGCCGTCGAGGTGCGGGACGCGCGGGGGGCGAAGGGGTGACCGCCATCGCGCGCCTGCGATCGCCCGTCGGTCCCATCACCGTCGAGGCGACCGATCGCGGCGTGCGCGCGGTCTCGCTCGGCGAGGCCGCCGCGCCCCGCCCCGCGCTGTCGACCGCCGAGCACGAGCACCTCGAGGCGGCGCGGGCCGCGCTGCGCGCCTACTTCCGCGGCCGCCCGCCGGAGCTCCCGGCGCTCGACCTCGCC
>Ga0137366_10004456_pt1 | contig 10953 bp, 9 predicted proteins | sample SagtaG_8_FD_104938 | JGI IMG/M metagenome (GOLD analysis project Ga0137366, IMG submission 104938) | Vadose zone soil microbial communities from Sagehorn Ranch, Mendocino, California, USA - Sage1_L_60_16 metaG | ecosystem: Environmental > Terrestrial > Soil > Vadose zone | place: USA: California... | reverse complement strand
TCCCTGATCGCCGCTGCCGCCCGTTGCGTCTCCACCGGCGCCGCCGCTGAAACTGAGGTTGGTGGCGCCACCTGAAAAGGCTCCGGTTGAACCTGCCGCCTGCGCCAGAGTTCCCGAGGCGCGCGCGTAATTCAAGCGGATAAACTCGGTAACCAGAGGCGACGCATCAAGACGCGAGTCGTTAATAACCCTTTGCGTTGAAGCTTCGGCAGCCAGGACATCTCTTGAGGCAACGCGGAGTATGTTGCCATTGACTTCGATTCCCAGACGGTTTGCCCTAAGGATAGCGTCCAGGGCAACGTTCCAGGGAACATCCTGAACGTTCACCGTAACCGGCACGGCGCCTACCGAGGTGTCAATCACGAAGTTAACGCCATACTGCTCAGTGATGTAGTTCAGTATGTCACGAATATCAGCGTTGACGACGTTGAGATTGATTGGTTCGCCAACAAAGCCAGGTTGGCCATATTGCCGGCCCTGTGCCTGTTTATCCGGAGTGGGGGAAGCAGCCGGCCGTTGCGGTGGCGGGTTTGGTACGTCGGGATTGTCGAGTACTGTCCCGGTTGTCGCTGGGAGTTCATTTGAAGCAGCCAAACTGCCGATGCCGAAAAGGCACACCAGCATCAGGACGAGCGTTATCCTTTTGATGGCTGAGGTAAGTTGAGGCAAATAAGACATCTTTCCCTCCTTAAGGGAATTTTTGGAGGTTACCGCCACGCGCTACGCTCTTTTGCCAGAATGCAACTTAAGCGCGCGCCGCACTAACGCGGTAACGTTCCGGTTTATTGTCAAAATGCGCAAACTTGGCAATCTCAATCCTGGTTCGAATGGCCACCTTGCGCGTGTTAACCCGCCCTCCTCGTGTTCCTTTGAAACACGAGCGGCCGGAGAGTTCATCTACGGCTTTTCCGAATTGGCCGGTTTCTCTGCGACTTTCTTCTCGTCGTTGGGAGCAGTCGCACCTGGGGTCTTGGCGGCGGTTAACGCATTGACGGTGGTCGGCGTTCGCAATGCTTTCAATTCCACGCTTTGGTTCCGACGACCGTCGCCAAAGACCGTCTCGCGCCGAAAGACCAAACGATTGTCTTCGATAGCTACCAACTGACCGTCGTAAAACTTTTCTCCGGGATAAACGACGTAGGACAGCTTGATTGGCGAAGCCTCAACGATGGCTGCATAGCCGCGCGGCGTCCTGGAGATGCCTACTATCTGGATTTCGTCTAACAAAAACGCAGTCGTTGGCTTGGGCGCCGCCATTCTGGCATTCATCGCCGCAGCCTTCTGCGCCTTGTACTGTTCAATTCGCTCGCGGATCGGAGGCGGGACAATAAGTCCCGATCTCTTCGCAATTATTTTGGGTGCCTCGTATTTCTTAAACGGGTCACGCCCAGTGTCTCTGACGCGCTTCGTCGTCTGTGGCTTGACCTCAGTGCTGGTCTGAGCAGACACGCCGGCGCCAGTTCCACCGATCGCGACAGCGCATCCGATTACTAAACCGAATAGTCCCTGTTTGATTCTCTTCGTGTCTTTCGTCATGTTGGTGTCTTTCGTTGGAGTCTCTAATGCTATTTGACAGGTGCCGGCGCTGCCGGCGCTGCCGGCTGACCTGCAGGAGCTGCCTGGGGGCCGGGTTGCTTTTGAAGCTTCTCGGCGGACACGTAGTAGGCGGTCAAGTCAAACCTGGCATCGACAGTCTTCGAAGGCGACTGTTTGTCGAGTTGGTTAAGGGCAAAATTTGTGACCGAAACAATCCTCTGGTAGTGGGCCAGTTGCTCGAAGAAGGCTCGTAGCGAAGCAAACGAACTGGTGATGGTAACTTCAATTCTTTTGCCGCTAAAATTTTCCTGCTGGATATCATCTTTAGGAATGAACTTGGTGAGGATAAGGCCGGCTGTGCGAGCGCGATCCTGAACACCCTGTAATACCATCGTCAGTTCGCGCTGTTCAGGAAGAAGCGCTTTTAACTCGTCATATTCTTCCTGCCGTGCTTTGTACATCGCACTGAACTCATTCAGCCGTTGCGAAGCGATCTGCGCCTGCGCATTCTTTGGCAGCAACTGCGCGATCTCGGCCTTCATTTCCAAAGTCTCGCTACGAGTTCCTTTTGTGACGAAATACCAGAAACCGGCATAAACGGCGCCAGCCAGCGCCACAAAAGCAATCAAGCGCAAGTACCAGGGAATTGATTGAAGCTTACTCATCTTTCATTCCTTCCAAGTTGAATGGGAGCGTGTGGGCGGGGCTAGTCAGATCGCTTCCTACTTCTTCATCGCGACCTGACTCGAAGGAGGGGTTGCTGACGACTGTGATTTTTGCTTTGCCGGAGCATACGTGCACTTAACAGTGAAATTAATAACCTCAGGTTTTGGCTCGTCTGGATCCACCGGAGAGGCTCCGGAATTGCTGCTACCGGTTTGGGCCGCCTCGCGCTGCGTTTCGATATTCAGGTTCGTGAAGAGTCCGGAGGAAAACTCTATGCTCTGACCAAACTTGGTGACGGAAAATTCGTTTGGTGATTCACCTTTGATCGTCAGTTCGCCGTCTCGTTGCTCAACGCTCTTCAGGTACAGACCAGGCACGCTATCAAACCGGTTCTTGATTTCCTGAAGCACAGCACCCGGACCCTGCTGCGACTCGCGCAACTTCTTGATTGCATCGATGCGGCCTTGAATATCCTGAGTCTTCTTTTCGAGCTCAGCCTGTTCCCGATTGACGGCAAGCATCTGCAGCTGGATCCGGCGCTGATTCTCGAGTTCCAGCTTCGCCGCGGAGTGTGCAGAGCGAGCGCTGGTGTAGTCGTAAAAACCGCCTAACGCCAGCAGGCCAAACACTGTCAGAGCCATCAGCAACGTTTGCGTTCGCGGATTCGCCACGCGGTCCTCGACCATCGCGACGCCAGTAGGTCTGTCAGTTGCCGATTCCAATAAGTTGATCTTGATCATGCTAGTTCAACTCCTCTCAGCGCCAGACCGACAGCGACAGCCATCTCGGGAATAATTTCTCGCATGTAATCGGGATCAAACTTCTTTCCGTCCACTTGTATCTGCCGGAAAGGATCGAAAACCTCGACCGGAATTTCGAACCGCTTCGCCAGGTAATCCGCGAGACCGGGCAGTTTTGAACCACCACCCGCAAGTAAGATCTTCTGGATGGTTGAATTGCCTTCCTCGGCAGTGGCTCGGTAAAAATCCATTGTCTTTCTTACTTCCAGTGCCAGAATGTCCGAAACAGTAGCGATGATGGGCTGGATGGGGCGACTCTCTATACCTTCCGGAAGCGGCATACCCCGTTTGACAGCCTCGGCTTGTTCGAAAGTGATTCCCAATTCCCTCTGAAGCAGATTCGTATACTGACTGCCGCCGACGGAGGCGTCACGGGCAAAAATGGAGCGGTGGCCATTTAGAATGTTGATGTTCATTGTTGCCGCTCCAATGTTCAGGAGAGCAATGACCTCACCGTCGTTCGGCTGGTAGTTAACTTCGTAGCAGTTCTGTAAGGCGAAAGCGTCGATGTCGATTACTACCGGTTGTTTGCCAGCCAACTGAATGGCCTGTTTGACGTTGGCAATCTTGTCGCTCTTGCACGCTGCCATGAGCACATGAAGGGCATCGTCCGAGTGTCCCGTTATCTGGTAATCAAGATTGACATCGGCGATGTCGAACGGGATATGCTCTTCGGCGTGCCAACTGAACGATTCTTGCAATTCGTCTTCACTCATCTGTGGCAACACGATATTCTTGACGATCACCGAATGGCCACTAACGCCAGCAGCTACACGGTTGGTCTTAATCTGGTGCTCACCAAAAATGCTCGAAATCACATTCGAGACGTTGTTGAGCTCCATGATCTGGCCGTCAACAATTGTGTCGGACTGAAGGTTTTCAAATCCCAGGTGGACAAGCTGGAGGCGGCCTCCCTTTCTGTTCAGCTCGACTGCTTTCACTGAACTTGAGCCAATATCCAGGCCAACGAGATTCTTTTTGCCCATACCTTTTTTAAACATGGTCTATTTAATCCTCGTAGAAAGTGAGCGCACTCTGTTTTGCCGGCGAAGTCGAGCTCGCGCTTTTCGCGCTCTAGAAAGGCGGGTCTTACAGAGTTTTGCGCTGGGGGAATGCGTGGGGTGTTTCAACGGTCGGTCCTTTGCTCGTGGTAAGCCAGCTTTACTCACCATGGTTTTGCTTAATAGGCGGGCGCGTGATGACGCGGGCTTCCTGTTCTCAGTATAGAGCGAGACGATTGGGGAATCGTTGCGAGAGGATTGAAGCTCATCTGGAAACCCAGCCAAGTTGGGGTAGCCCAACTCCCGTTGGCTTTGCGGCCTTCGCTCGCGCGAAGTGTGCCTTTATCGTCTAGCTTCAAAAGAAGCGGATCGAGCGCTTGGCTAGCCCGCTAACGAAGGAATCTAAAGGCGAGCACCCTCGGACGGCAGCAGCTGATGCACCGTCACTCAGGCAGACTACAATACGCGTGCAACAATGTCAACCGCTATTTTGCGCTGTTTAACTCCTGCACAATCAAGAGAAAGGAAGCTTTTTAGGCGACGATGGAACTGTTTCTGAGCCTTTCTGGAACGATCAGCTCAGGTTCCAACGAACGGCACGCATGTTTCCATTTTTATCCATTAGTGAAGGTGGATGATCCAATGTTGGGAGCCGTTTTTACCTTGACGGTTGTTGCAGGAATGCCTACGACAATATGGTAAGGCTCGACGTTGGAGGTAACTACCGCACCCGCCCCCACCATTGCATGTTCGCCGAGCTGAATGCCCGCAAGGACTGTCGCGTGATAGGTGATTCGAGTTCCGTCCCCTACCCGGGTAGGACGCGTGTAAACCGTGGCAATCTCGTCGATATCGTGCGTGTGAGAGTAAATGTTCACGTAGTCCGAAATTGAAACCTTGCTACCAATCTCGATTCCGCCTCGATCATCAAGTAAGACATGACGATGGATCACGACATCGTCGCCGAACGAGAGATTATAGCCAAACGACCACTCGACGAAATGCCAGCACTTGAAGTTCTGCCCTACCTGACGAAATATCAGGGGCGCCAAGATCCTGCGGAAGCGATGACCCACTAGCGCATTCTGGCCAAGTGGAGAGCGATCGAACATCTGCCAAAGCCAGATGTAAGGCTTGCGCTGCGCGTATTGTTTACTATCAATATCGGAGTAGTACTCAGGTTCGGTCGTGACATTGCGAGGATCAAGCGTGTGCAAAAGAGCCCGGCCGGCCCGACTCAGCCGGTCCGAAGCGACTGAATGGCGTTCGAGGTCTTTGTCGGTGCTGAGGGGACAGAAATAGAGCTGATACAGGGTATCGCGAACAATGTCGTTTGGGTCTCGCCGTCCCGCGATCAACGAGTCCTGTAGTTCTTCTAGGAATCCATCATAGTCTTCCTGCGCTTTTGATTCTGCCGATAAGTCTCGATAGGTCATGAGCTGTCCGTCTCGGAGGCTGTCTAGTCGTCTTGGCTGATAAGGTGCTGCGTGAACTTAGCACATGGGCAAATCCGCTTTCAAACCCTACTTAAGAACAACGCTTTTGCAACGATGGCGGTTACTGGGCAAAGAAAGGGTGGGTTTTCACCCGGTAGGGGTGAGATGTCTATAGACCCGAACATCACAAGCTACCTTGCGCCGTTCGGAGGAGCGGAAGTCAACTACATCTTTAGCACTTAAGTACATTCCGCTCCTCCGAACGGCGCCGGAGGGGATTCGAGCCACGAACTATAAACATCTCACCCCTACCGGGGTGAAAACCGAAGCCCTTTGCATCCGCAAAAAACATGTCAGCTCATGCTTCCCCGACAGACTTTTCACCGACTTGCTGATAGTCACAGCGTAATTTCGATACTTTTGTCAGTGTGCTCTCTCTTGTTTTTTGCGGTGGTGCTTGCTTGGCAACGCATCCAAAGCTACGATGCGGCTACATGAGTCGCCTTCGTCTATTGCTGTTCTGTAGCTTCGCCCTGGGCCTAATTGTTGTCGCTTGGTTGTGGTGGAATTGGCCGAACAGAGTAGACATGGCCCAATATGCTCCCGCCGATTCGCTGGTCTACCTTGAGAGCAACAACCTACCTGCTGTAGCTCAGAGTATCACGGGAAGCGATGCCTGGAAGGAGTTCGGGTCGAACTTGGGAGTGAGAACTGGTCGTCCTGGTGACCGTTGGCCCTACCTGGCAGCCTCACTGGGAATCGGGCCCACGGAAAGCGTCGTTGTTTCGCGGGCGCAGATTGCCGTAATAATGCTCAACGTCGACGCTGCAGAAGAAAATGCGACTCTTAGAATTAAGCCCGAGGGAGCGATTATTGTAGAGACTCATACGTCTGGCTGGCGGATGAAACCCGTCGTTGAACTCGCGTTGCAGAGATTTGCCGAACGAACCTACGGGCCAGTCACCCCTCAACGATATCGCGAAGATGCCGATTACCTGGAGTGGATCGCAGCGGCAGGCGATCGGAGAATAGTGGCCGCTATCGACGGCACCCTCGTTGTAATCGGGAATAGCAAACGTGCCGTTCAAAAATGTCTGGAGGCCCGGCGTGGACAACAGCCGAGCCTTCGCGATGACGCGGCAATGCGTCAGATGCGCGCTAAATTAGGGGCAAATCAGTCACTGACCTTTGGCTACGTCTCTTCAAATAACGCTACCCGCTTATTTTCCTGGGCAGCCCCTCTACTCCTTGGCAGGCGTCCTGGAGATTCGTCACTTGAACAGATCATTTCAAGAAACGCAGCCAAAGTGCTCGGCGCCGTAGGATGGAGTTCTCGCGCAGTTGACGGGGAAATGGAAGATCGCTTTTTTTTCTCTCTTGAGCCTTCTGTAGTATCGCGCCTGAGGCCTGTCTTCAGGGTTGGTCCATCTAATGGAGCAGTTTGGAAGCTCGTGCCCGGCGACCTCGAGACGATCACTATTTATAAATCAGAGACGCCTGCTCTTGCGTGGGAAGCCTTACGAGCAGTCACTTCTCAGTTCGACGCGCTATCGGCGGTTGTATTTGGTTCAATCCTTAAGGGTGCTCTGCTGACTTATGGGATAGAGAACCCAGAGAAGTTTCTGCACGCCGTAGGCCCCGAATTGGCAACCGTGAAGATACGTCAGAGTAGTGAAGGCGCTGTTCTGATCGCTCGAACTCTTGACCGTCAAGCCCTGCAACAGATGTTCAGTGCACAAGCGGCCCAGGCCTCTCATGCGGAGCGTATGTTTGATGTAAAACTCAAGGAGCCATTGGATAAGAGCTTTGCGGCGGCTTTTGTCGATGACTACTTTATCATCGGATTGCGGGAGAACGTGCGCTCCTGTCTGGACGATCTTGTGAGCGGGAAAACAATTACAGCCCAGAATCGCTTTAAGAATATAGCTGATTTCGCCACTAAAAGTTCGGCGAGCATTGTTACGTATGCTGATGACACCGACCGAGTACGCAATTTCTTTTCAACTGTAAACGCGTTACAGGGGAAGTCGCCGACGCCAAACCTGGTTTCCCCCGACGTCAAGACGATCCCTTTCGCAATCAGCGAAACCAATTTGGAGGATCAGGGACTCGAAAGAAGAACTCGGTCGCCTCTCGGCCAGCTTAGTACTCTGGTTGGTCTGCTACGTCGCGACTGAACTCTCATTAATGCCTGCGAGGATACCCATGAATGGCAGCTGAGCGTCTCAAGCTTCTAGTAGCCACGAAGAACCCTGCCAAGAGCGAAGAGGTGCAATTTCTCCTCCGTGATCTACAGTTAGAGTTACATTCCCTGCTCGAGTTTCCAACGGTCGAAGCAGTCGAAGAAAGCGAAAGTTCCTACGCTGAAAATGCAATTCGAAAGGCCAGCACTTATGCTCGCGAAACGGGAATGTGGGCGCTGGCTGACGACTCGGGGTTGGAGGTAGATGCCCTGGGCGGGGCTCCGGGAGTAAGGTCGGCTCGGTATGCGGGCTTTGGCGCGACAGATTCAGAGAGGATCGACCTTCTCTTATCTGCGCTTTCAAACACTGAAGACGACAACCGAGGCGGCAGGTTTCGCAGTGTCGTTGCAATCGCCGATGCAATGGGCAAGGTATTAAATGTAGCGGAGGGCGTTTGCGAAGGCTCTATAAGCCGAGTGCCTCGCGGAAAAAACGGTTTCGGCTATGACCCGATTTTTGTTCCTCAGGGTTATGACCTCACCTTCGCGGAACTGTCGCAAAGCAAAAAGCATCAAATTAGCCATCGTGCCAGAGCTATGAACTCAATGTGCGACTTCTTACGCGCTCGACTGCGCCCGCTTGACCGCGGTTCCGGCCACTCTTAGAATGCATCACCTGCTTAGATGGATCGCCTGAATTTGAAATAGTTTGAAGGCAATAATCTCGGGGCGTAGCACAGCCTGGTAGTGCGCTCGGTTTGGGACCGAGAGGTCGGAGGTTCGAATCCTCTCGCCCCGACCAAGAACCTCAATCCCATCAATAACTTAGAGAAGCATGGATTAACGAGTTCGGTTTTCGATGTGGCCAATTTGTGTCCAGAAATCCGAGCACGGAACGTGGAGTGAACTGTAGCGCATGCGACGCAATGTGAAATCCGGAGGATTTCCCAGCCGCGGAACCCTTCAAACTAGAAATAGTTGGGTGGCGACCGATCACTCGGTCGACAACCGAGCGGTCGGTGTTGTTCTCTCAAAGAATAAGAGCGCCGCGTTCGCAATGCGGAGTTCAGGAGTTCGATCCCCCTCTGCTCCACCAGTTAACTCCTCACTTTCAATCACTTACAAATACACACAAATAAAGCGCCAAAATCGTTTGGCGTGAAATTGATGTCACTGAAGTGGCTCTTCTGCGCAAAGCATTGTCTTTGGTTGGACCAGTTTCAAAAAAGCTTGGGGCACGATCAACACGCCGGCAATGGAGCGCGTTCGGTCGTTTGCCGACGACGGTCGCGTCCTGCTGTTTCAGAGCGATCGCGACGGGGGTTACGGTCTTACCGACATCTGGTCCGTCTATCGAATGAATGTTAACCACGACTTTAACTGGAGTGAGCCCTTCAATCTCGGCCCGGTGATCAATACTTTTTCGACTGAGCTTGCGGCGAATCATCTGCTTGCCGATGCCGGACGAGTTTGCAAGCTTTTCTTTTCGAGCAGCAAGCCGGGCGGTTTTGGCGGCCCCGACATTTATGAGAGCACGATCAGCGATCTCGGCTTCGAGCTGTCGGTCAACCTCTTCGAGCTGAATTCGCCCTCGATCGAAACCTGCTTCTGGGTGCGCGATGACGGGCTTGAAATAATCCGAACATGACCGGCGACATCCAGCAGCACGATATGTGGGTGCCTACGCGCGAATCGGTCTACGAATCATGGTCGCTGCCCGAACGCCTGAGTCCGAGTGTCAACGTGCCCAACTGGCAGGACGTGAATCCGGCACTCTCATTCGACAACCGAACAATGCTCATGGCATCCCGGCGGCCCCGGGGGCATCGGCGCGGGAACGTTTGATATTTATGTGACCACCCGAAAGCCAATCGGGTGTGTGGAAAATTAGCGGTCGTATGAGCTCATGTCGAGGACAAATGCATAAATCGCTGCCACTGCGGTTGAAGTTTTGCCATGAGATCGACGAATCGTGGATGGTGGCGGATGGTGACGAGGTTTGGGTCGATGGCGAAATATGTCGGGTTCGGGAACCCCTCGTCGGATGCGCTTTCGAGCCAATGGACCGCGTCTTCGGGGCGCTTCATTGCGGCATAGGCTGAGGCGATGTTGTGCGCGGTGTGATGGAAGTGACCGAAGCTGTGGCCGACCTCGACGGCGCGGTAGATCGCTGCTTCGGCCTCAAGGGTTTTGCCTCGTTTTGCAAGCAGCACTGCCTTAACGCTGGTGAAGCTGCCGCCTTCGTCGTTCGGATGCTTTTCTAAATACCGTTCGACAATTTCCTCGGCTTCTTTGAGTCGTCCGATCTGAACGAAGACGTCCGCCATGCATCGATCGACGAGCAGCGGGCTGACGTCGCGCGGAATTGTCTTGAACACATTGATCGCGTCCTCGAATTTGCCCTGATATGCGTCGTAAACGCCCACGCGAAATCGCGCCATTGTATTGTTCGGATTGATCTCGAGCGCACGGCGCACCCTCTCTTGAGCTTCGTTAAGTAAACCGACATGCGAATAAACCATCGACAGTTGATGATGCGTCTCGTCATCGTCAGGGTCGAGCTCGAGCGAACGCTTGTATGACTGGATCGCCTGTTCGTGCGGGAAGCCTTTCGTCTTCGTCCAGAGAATCAGCCCGCGTGCGAAGTGACCCTCCGCTAGTTCGGGATCGAGGGCCAGCGATTTCAGGATCGCAACCTCGGCATTCTCGTGATAGACCTTTGCTTGTGTTTCAGACGAGAACTTGAACGCCACCGTGTTGTAAGCACGAGCGAGTTGTGCATAAGCGCCGGCGAGATTCGGGTCGATTGCGACCGCCGCCTCGAGAACCTTTATCGCCGCCTCGGTATCCTCGCGATTTTCACTTCCCGCTTTCACCTTACCCCGAAGGTAGAGATCATACGCCGGAGAACGCGTTGGATGGCCGATCACATCCTGAGCGACCTGAACCGCGAGCGGATGATCGGTGTCATCGAAAATCCTCCGCACCTTGGCGACAAACCTATAACCGTGCTTTGGCACCGTCTCGATATATTTTTGTTCGCCGATCCGCTCGCCGAGACAGTGCCGGATAGCATGGATCGCCTTGCCGAGATTGTTCTCTTCGACGATCGTGTCCGGCCAGACCGTCAAGAGCAGTTCTTCTTTTGTGAGCAGGGTGCCGCCGTGCCGCACGAGATGGACCAGAGTCTGAAATGCCTTTTCGGGAAGAGGGCCGTTGGTCACGCCATCGCGCCGGACGAGTTTGCGTTCCCCGACATCGAGGAAAAAATCGCCGAACTCGAATGACTCCCTTCTGGACATAACCATCGGTCCCTCACTCGGAAAAAAAGC
>Ga0137366_10004455_pt1 | contig 10959 bp, 8 predicted proteins | sample SagtaG_8_FD_104938 | JGI IMG/M metagenome (GOLD analysis project Ga0137366, IMG submission 104938) | Vadose zone soil microbial communities from Sagehorn Ranch, Mendocino, California, USA - Sage1_L_60_16 metaG | ecosystem: Environmental > Terrestrial > Soil > Vadose zone | place: USA: California... | reverse complement strand
TGATCTCATCATTCATCATTCAAGTATTCAATATTCAGTTTCCAATACCCGGTCCCCCCAAAGGGGGAATTCATAAGGACAGTATTTGTTGGACCTTCTTGCCCCCGTCCCCAAAAAGGGGATTATGGAGGTATATTTATATTAATCTTAAGGCTTCATCCGCTATTCGTTTACCAGCATCAACCTCACCCCTAAGCTCCTCTCCTGAAGAAGAGGAGCATTACTGCAATACTCTATTCAGATTAATCTTAAAATTCCATCTGCGATTCTTTTATCAGCATCAGTTATGGCTAACGCTCCAATATTTTTTTTCAATTCATTTTGCTTTTTTTCATCTTTTGCCAGTTCAAGGATCATAGGCACTGCTTTATCGATTGCTTCATCATCTCTCACCATCAATGCTGCATTTTTATTCACCAGGGTTTTTGCATTTACACTTTGATGATCCTCTGCAGCATAAGGGTAGGGTACAAACAACACCGGTTTCTTTGCTACACATAATTCAGCAATGGCCATTGCACCTGCTCTTGAAACAACCATATCCGCAGCCGCATATGCGCAATCCATCTGTGTAATAAATTCATTTACCCAAACTGACGATCTCCCTTTCACAGTTTCTTTCGCCTGTGCAATGAATGGCTTACCAGTTTGCCAGATAAGTTGCAAGCCCGCATTCAGCAATTCATCAAGATGTTTGCTGATTGCCTCATTGATGGATTTAGCGCCCAGGCTACCTCCTACAGCAAAAACTATTTTCTTGTTTTCATCAAGTTCAAAGAATTTGATCGCTTCGCCTCTTGTAATCGCTGATTGCGAGATATTGGCTCTTACAGGATTCCCGGTAATCATAATTTTTTCTTTCGGAAAAAATTTTTGCATCCCGTCAGTAGCCACAAAAATTTTCGTTGCTTTCTTCCCCAAAAGAATATTCGCTTTACCGGCAAACGAATTCGACTCATGAATAAATGTGGGAATTCCTTTTGCCTGTCCGAACCGCAGCACAGGAAAGCTGGAATAACCTCCAACCCCGATAATCGCATCGGGGCGGAAGTTTTTCACAATCGTGCGAACCTGGAGAAAACTCTTTACCAGTTTAAATGGTAATAAAATATTTTTTATCAAAGAACTTCGGTTAAACCCTGCTATATCCAACCCTTTGATTTTATATCCAGCCTGCGGCACTCTTTCCATTTCCATTTTTCCATTTGCCCCTACAAACAGGATCTCAATTCCTGTATCATTTTTTTTTAGTGCGTTTGCGATTGCTATAGCCGGAAAAATATGACCTCCTGTCCCACCGCCGGCTATGATGATCTTCTTGCTCACTTTGAATAATGTTCAATTTTCAATCTCCAATGCTCAATATTCATCTCGTAAAATGGAGAATTGATCATTGAGCATTGACCATTTCTTCCTTTTTCCCTTCCAGTTGTTCAACATTCCTCGCCACACTTAGAATAATTCCTATTGACAAACAGGTAAACAAAAAACTGCTACCACCCATGCTAACCAATGGCAGAGTAACACCTGTCACAGGAAAAAGATTCACACTCACCGCCATGTTTGCTATGGCTTGTATCACTAATGTAAAACTGAGGCCCAATGCCAGGAAAGCACCAAATGCAAAAGGACATCGCCGGAATATTTTTATACTTCTGAAAAGAAAAACCAGGTAGATAAAGACAATGAATATTCCGCCAATCAATCCATATTCTTCAATGATGATCGGATAAATAAAATCATTGTAGGCCTGTGGCAAAAAATTCCGTTGTGTGCTATTGCCAGGACCTACTCCCAGAAATCCTCCTTTTGCAATAGCGATCTTTGCCTGGTTGACCTGGTATGCATCTTCATCATCAGCATCTTTACCGCGATAAATAAAATGTTCTACCCGGCTGATCCATGTACTTACCCTTGAAGTGATCTTTGAAGAATTTTCTTTTTTTACGGATACCGTTTCTTCATTACTGCCTGAGCCGTGACTGATGACCGCTGCAATAATTAAAAACAAAACGGGTATCAAGACCAAGCCGATCGTCAGTAACAGATGTTTGGTTCTTGCCCGGCCGATAAATAATAATAACATGCAACTTGCGCCGAGCAGCAAAGCCGTTGATAAATTAGCAGGTGCAATAAGCAAGCAGATAATGCCAACGGGTGCAATTAATGGTAAGTATCCTTTTCTGAGATCTTTAATAACATCTTGCTTTTTGCTGATCAATCTTGCGAGGTACATGAATAAGGCCAGCTTTGCCAGCTCGGAAGTTTGCATATTCATACCAATGATCGGTAAGCGGATCCAACGGCTGCCTTCATTCATATTTAATCCAAAGAATAAAGTGTAGATGAGAAGAGGAATGGATAAAATGAATAAGAATTGTGCAATTTTTGAATAGATCGTATAATTTACTCTATGCGCAAAATAAATAACCGCAATTCCCAGCACAATAAAAGCAACTTGCTTAAAAAGGTATATTTCAGTATTGCCTTTGTAATTTTTATACGCAAGTGAACCTGTTGCACTATATACAACGAGCATAGATATTAATGCCAGTAGTACGACTAAAGCCCAGATTACTTTATCACCTTTTGTACGGCGGCTTAAATGATGGTGCCATCCTTTAAAAGAAGAAGTTTGATTTTCTATTTCGCCTGTATAACTCATTTATAATTTTGAAATTTTATGATCGGATCCCGATACTATTATCATCTATTATCTTTCAATTATCATCTACAATTCTTTTACTGCTTGCTTAAATTGATTTCCCCTATCCTCATAATTTTTGAATAGATCAAAACTTGCGCAAGCCGGACTCAATAACACTACATCACCTTTATTTGCAAAATGAAAGGCAGCATGTACGGCTTCTTTAGCGCCGCCGGTGTTCACGATCGGGCTTACTACATTTCCAAATGCTTCATGAATTTTCCTATTATCAATCCCCAGACAAATAATGGCTTTCACTTTTTCTTTTACCAGGTCTTTAATGAATGAGTAGTCATTTCCTTTATCAACGCCTCCTAAGATCAAAATGGTCGGCTTCTCCATAGTCTCCAATGCATACCAGGTACTGTTTACATTCGTGGCCTTGCTATCATTAATAAACTCAACTCCTCGTACGGTTGAAACGTATTCCATGCGATGCTCCAGGCTATGAAAAGTCTGCACGGCCTCCCGGATTTTTTCTTTTCGTATTTCCATGGTCACCGTTGCAAGACAAGCGGCCATCGTATTATATTGATTATGTTTCCCTTTTAAAGCAAAGTCAAAAACACTCATGGCAATGAAGTCATTTCCTGTTCGTACGTACATGTCCCCGTCTTTTATAAATGCTCCATTTGGTACTTCATTTCTCATAGTAACTGGTAGTTGGTTTGATTTTATTTCAAATTGGTTCAGATACTTCATGGTTACTTCATCATCCGCATTATAAATAAAATAATCATCACCCGTCTGGTTCAGAGCAATCCTGAATTTGCTGCGGATGTAGTTTTCAAAATTGTATTCATAGCGATCCAGATGATCTTCGGTTATATTGGTGAGTATGGCAACATCGGGCCTGAATGTCTTGATATCATCCAATTGAAAACTGCTGATCTCAGCTACATACAATGGTTTTGGATTTATGGCAACTTGTCTTGCAAAGGAGTAACCAATGTTTCCAACCATGGCACTATTCAAGCCTGCCGTTTGACAGATATGATGGGTTAAAGCGGTGGTGGTTGTTTTTCCATTACTGCCAGTAACTGCAATAACCCTGCTATTACCTTTGAACCGGTAGGCCAATTCTATTTCGCTGATGATCTCAATTCCTTTTGCTTTTATTTTTTTTACTAGTTCGTTTTTTTCACCAATTCCCGGGCTTTTCATTACTTCATCAGCATTCAGAATTTTTTCTTCAGTATGCTGGCTTTCTTCAAATTCAATTCCTGCAGTTTGCAATTCATTGCGATAAACGCTTTTCAAAGAACTTTCGTCGGAAAGAAAAATCTCGTATCCCTGTTGTTTTGCGAGCAGCGCAGCACCCACGCCGCTTTCGCCTCCGCCTAATATGACCATTCTCTTGCTCATAGCTCATCCACGATGTACGGAAGTTGGTTCTTCAAAAGCATTAGACCAATACTGCACCACAATCTGATCTGGATCTCCCGACTGTAATCGGGATGGCTTTCAAGGGTCCTGATTAGTGGTTTTTCAGTAATGCCTTCCAATTCTTACTTACTATGGTCCCGATCTATCTCATCTTTAATGTGGCCACTGAAAACAACACACACAAAACAGTTACTATCCAAAATCTTGTTACAATCTTCGCTTCGTGATATCCTTTCTTTTGATAGTGATGATGAAGAGGGCTCATTAAAAAGATCCTTCTTCCCTCGCCATATTTTTTTCTTGTATACTTGAAATAAGTTACCTGCAATAACACGCTGATATTCTCGACCAGGAACACCCCGCAAAAAATTGGTATCAGCAATTCTTTATGCACAATAATGGCAATAGCTGCTATAATTCCGCCCAATGTCAAACTTCCCGTGTCTCCCATGAATACCTGTGCCGGGTATGAGTTATACCACATAAAACCAATGCAGGCCCCGATCATAGCAGCAATAAAAATGGACAGCTCCGCCAGGTTGGGTATATACATAATATTCAGATAATCGGCAAGAAAAAAGCTGCCACTGGCATAGGCAAAAATTCCAAGCAATACTCCAATAACAGCTGAAGTGCCGGCGGCAAGACCATCGAGTCCATCCGTGATATTTGCACCATTTGAGACCGCAGTGATAATAAAGATTACAATGATGATGTAAAGGATCCAGCTATAACTTCTCCAGGATGATGGTAATAATTTTGAATAATTAAATTCATGATTTTTTACAAATGGAATTGTGGTAATTGGTTCTTTCGTCTCAACAAAATGTCTTTCTTTTCCATTAAAAGTAATTGTCCGTATGGTTGAATCTCCAATCTTCGGTGTCCCGATATATTCTCTCCATATTTTCACATTACTGTTGAAATAAAGAGTAGCTCCGACAATAATTCCAAGACCAACTTGCCCAAGAATTTTAAGCCAGCCGGCTAAGCCATCTCTATCCCCTTTTTTATAGGGCATTCCCTGTTCCTTGGCAATTCGTTTTGCTCTCAGTTTCAGATAATCATCCAAAAAACCGATCACTCCCAACCAAATTGTACTTATGATCATCAGGCGGATATACGCTTTATGAAGGTTTGCGAATAGTAGGGTTGGGATAAGAATAGAAAGAATAATAATAATACCCCCCATGGTTGGTGTATCTTTTTTACTTTGCTCACCTGCCAATCCCAGGTCACGTACAGATTCTCCAACCTGTCTCTTTCTAAGATAATTGATGATCTTACGGCCAAATAAAGTTGCAATAACAAGAGACAATAACATAGCCAACAAGACCCGGAAAGTGATGAACTCAAAGAGCCCACTTCCCGGGAAATGTATGTTCTGCTGTTTGAACCAATCAAATAAATAATACAGCATGTTGGCGTTGGTTTTTATTATTTACCGTCCAAGGTATCTTTGTGAATTTCGAATTTTGAATTTCGAAATTGAATCCTGAATGTTTATCGTTCTAAAACCTGAAACATCTCCTTCACTACTTCCTTATCATCAAAATGATTCTTCACTCCTTTTATTTCCTGATATTTTTCATGCCCTTTACCTGCTATTAATACTATATCTTCTTTATCCGCTAAACTGATCGCTGCTTTTATTGCTTCTCTCCTGTCCACTATCGAGATATATTTTCTTTTTGCTGAAACACTCAATCCGGCTTCCATGTCTTTTATGATTTGTTCGGGATCTTCACTTCGTGGATTGTCGCTGGTGAAAATCGCTTTATCACTATGTTCGCAAGCAGCTTCAGCCATTATCGGTCTTTTTGTTTTATCCCTGTCGCCACCACATCCTACTACTGTTATTATTTTTTCATATCCCTTCTTAAATTTTTTGATCGTTGCCAACACATTCAACAATGCATCCGGTGTGTGAGCATAATCGACAATAGCAATCACTTTATCTTTTGCTGATACCATATAATCAAATCTCCCTTCCGCCCCGGTCAGCACACTTAAATTGCGCAACACTTCCTGTTTATCTTCTCCCAGGCAAATGGCAGTTCCATAAACTGCAAGAAGATTATAAGCATTGAATTCACCGATCAATCTGAAATGCACTTCCTGCTCATTCACGGTCATCACCAGGCCCGTTAAACCGTTATCGAGAACCTTTCCTTTGAAATCAGCAACAGTTCTCAAACTATAGTAATACTTCTTTGCATTTGTGTTCTGTAACATCACCATTCCACGCTTATCGTCGGCATTGCTTATGGCAAATGATGAAGACGATAAACCATCGAAGAATGATTTCTTCACCCGGATATATTCATCAAAACTTTTGTGATAGTCCAGGTGATCATGCGTGATGTTGCTAAAAAGGCCTCCTGCAAACTGTAACCCCGTTATCCGATGCTGATGTATTGCATGCGAACTTACCTCCATGAAAACATGTGTACATTTTTCATCAGCCATTTGCTTTAGCAGAACATTCAGGCTGATCGCATCAGGCGTTGTATGAGTAGCAGCTACTATCTTGTCACCAATGCGATTTTCGACGGTGCTCAGCAATCCACATTTATATCCCAGCGATGTAAAGAGCTTATATAATAATGTCGCAATAGTTGTTTTGCCGTTTGTTCCCGTCACTCCCACCAGTTTCAATTTCTCAGTAGGCTGATCAAAAAAATTATGAGCAATAAATCCTGCTGCGGCTGCACTGTTTTCTACCTCTACATACACAATTTTTTCGTTTGGTACGGGTGGTTTTTTTTCAGTCACAACAGCAATCGCTCCCTGTTCAATTGCGTTGTCAATAAACTGATGTCCGTCAACAGCAACTCCTTTTACCGCAATAAATAAAGAACCAGGTTTTATTTTTCTTGAATCAATCTGTACATCTTTTATTTCAACACCTGTACTTCCAATAACCGACCTGATGTTAACCTTATATAATATATCTCGCAACACCATTTGAATGAATTATCCCAATTCTATATAAATGGTCCAGCCTTTGGTTAAGGGTGTGCCCGCCGGAATGGATTGATTGACTATCTTTCCTTTTCCTCTCGCCACAACTTTTACCCCGATATTTTCGAGCAAATACAGTGCGTCTTTAAGACCCATGCCTGTAACATTCGGCATCATTTTTTGCTGAACAGCATTTCCTTTTATCACAGGCACCGCGTTTTGTGCATATACATGGGTCCAGTTATTTTGCCTAGCGGAATCTTTATAAACCACATCCAGTTTTGAAAACACATTTTTTATATCCCGGGTATCACCTGCATAGAAGTAAGCAGAGCTATCTTTTATCACCGCATAATTTGTTGCATTCTTTTTCTCAACATACATCGCATACAATTTGGACGCAATTTCTCTGAACACAGGAGCCGCCACTTGCCCGCCATAATGCAAAAAAGCATGAGGTTTAGTACGGATCACCACGATACATGTATATTCTGGCTGATCAGCGGGAAAGTATCCAATGAATGTTGCCTGGTAAACACCGTCATCGTATTTTATATTTCCATCAGCTACGTGGGCTGTTCCTGTTTTGCCGGCAACAACAAATGGCATGTCTTTAAAAGCAGGTTTGCCGGTTCCTATTTCTACTACCGCCTTCATACATTCCTTGGCTGCGTTCACTACTACCGGTTTACAAATTTTTTCTTCCAAAACTTTTGGCTGAAATTGTTCAATGATATTTCCGTCTATCTGAATACTATTTACTAAATAAGGTTTTACCATTTTTCCGTCATTGGCAATGGCATTATAAAGTGTCAGCGTATTAAGCGGGCTTATTTGGATAGCATAGCCAAAACTCATCGTGATCATATTCATCAATCCGCCATTTTTGTTATCGAGGGGTGCCATCCTTGGTTTGGGAACATCTTTCAGATCAATGGCCGAAGGGATATCCAAATGGAACCGGTGCACATATTCTCGAAATTCTTTTGGATTGTTTCCAAACGCTTTATAAGCAATCTTGCTCATACCCACATTTGAGCTGTGAGCAAAACATTCTTCAACTGTTAATACAGGTTTGGGCGCCCGTTCTGCATCATTTACAATCCTCGGGCCTACCTGCATTTGGCCAGCACTGCCGACTTCAACCAAATCAGTTAATGAAGAACTTCCTTTTTCAAGTACAGATAACAGTGTAAGCAATTTGATCGTGGAACCGGGTTCAGTAACACGTAATGCATAGTTATCATCTTCCCAATAACTGCCATCTTTTTGCTTGCCCAGATTAGCCATAGCCTTTATCTTTCCCGTTTTAGTTTCCATCACAATGGCCGTTCCATACTGCGATTCACTTTGCAACATCATCTTCATCAAAGCGCTTTCCGTAATATCCTGGATGTTTACATCAAGCGTGGTGACAATATCTTTCCCATTTTCTGGTTCCACTTTGTAACCTTCAACCGGTACAGCCACTCCACCTGCAATAAACCGAACAAGTCTTTCGCCCTTCTGACCTGTTAATGAGCTATCATAACTTTTTTCCAGGCCTACATTCATCTTTTTGATCTTTCCATTACTGGCAACATAATCCCGCGACAATCCGACTGTTCTGTTTGCCAATAACTGAAAAGGAGTTAAACGTCTGCTGCTTTCTTCTACAATAACACCGCTTTTATTTCTTCCCAATCTGGCAAGCGGAAACTCACGAAAAGTTTTGTAATCTTCGAATGATAACTTTCTTTTAAGAAGATAGTAGCGGTTATTTTTTTTATATGCCAGTTGAAGATCACGTTTATATTCAGCTACAGATTTGTCGCTGAAATAATCGGCAAGAGCAATTGAAAAAGAATCAATATTTTCCTTAAACCTTTTTCCGTTTTTTTCTCTTAATCCATCAGCCCCCATGTCCATGTAAATATCAAATATGGGAATAGAAGTGCTCAGCATTTGACCATCTTCACTGTAAATTGTGCCTCTTTCGGCATCCAGCTGTTCAATACGCTGATGCAGGCTGTCGCTCATGCTTCTCCAGTAATTGCCCTGGAAACGTTGTATATAAAAAGCCTTGGTTAATATTAATATACTTACCACGGCAATACATAGAAAACTTAAATACACTCTCCACAATATGTCGCGCTTAACTTCCATTAAACCCCAAACCCCTAAAAGGGCTTATTTGTGTTTTTAGTTTGAAAAAAATTATATACCCGTTTACAGTAAAAAATTTTCACTCGTTACTATCCCCTGCTCCCCTTTAGGGGCTGGGGGTTGTATCTTTTAAAACTACCGGTGCTACTGTCAATTCTTTTAATCCCAGTGGTTCAACTGCTTTTATAAGTTCGCTCTGCTTGCTTCGAAACATCACTTCACTTTTCACTGTTTTGTATTCATATTGTAGCTCTTTCACCTCTTTTGCTGTTTGATTGATACTTCGAATCGTTTTGTCAGCATAATGACCATTATAGATGTATAACACGGCCAAAAAAGCCAAGAACAAAAAGAACGGCACCTGCTTTACAATTGATTGATAATTCAACAATCGTTTCCACCCGATATTTATAGGATTAATTTTCAGATCTCGTTCCTTGGTGTTTTCTAGTTCCGGCATAAATAATCGTTAGCTTTTTTGTTCCAGGAAAAGGTTGTTTCAAAGGGACAGGATTCCAATTTGCTATACCCGTTAATATTTTGATAAGAACTTTATTGTTATCTTTTTACTCTTTTCTACACCATCATTAGTTTTTCTGCTACTCTTAATTTCGCACTTGCTGATCGGGGGTTTTGCTTCCTCTCTTTCTCTCCGGTGGTAATTGGTTTCTTAGTAATTATTTTTAATTCATTCACCTCTTCTGTCATGGTAAACGGATCTTCTTCTGCTTCTTCAAAAACTCCATGGCGAAAAAAGTTTTTTACCAACCTGTCTTCTAAGGAGTGAAATGTGATGATGGCTATCCGGCCCCCGGGTTTTAATAATGGTGGAACCTGCTTCAGCATATCTTTCAATGCATCTAATTCCTCGTTCACTTCAATACGCAGCGCCTGGAAAACCTGGGCAAAATACTTGTTGGGATTTCCTTTCACAATTCCGCGAAGAGCATTCTTAAAACTTTCAATAGTCTTCAATGATGTGGTCCGGCGAGTTTGTACAATTGTTTTTGCTAAGGTTTTGGCATTAGTAACCTCCCCGTATTGCTCAAATAATTTGTGCAATTGTTCCTCGCTGTAATTATTTACAACATCAAAAGCAGTTTTGCTTTGGCGCTGATCCATGCGCATATCCAGTTCAGCATTGTAACGGATCGAAAAACCACGCTTCGATTCATCAAACTGATGACTGCTTACTCCAAGATCAGCGAGGATTCCATCGACAACAGAAATGTTATACAAGCGAAGAAAGCGTTGAAGATGACGAAAATTTTGTAAAACAAAAATCAACCGCTCATCATCGGGTACATTTTTTTTTGCATCTTCATCCTGATCAAAGGCTACGAGTTTTCCAACTGCACTCAGCTTTTCAAGAATGGCTTTTGAATGTCCACCGCCGCCGAATGTGCAATCCACATAAGTTCCATCCGGCTGAATGTCTAATTCTTCAATCGTTTCTTTTAACAAAACCGGTATATGGTAGACTTGCTCCAATTAATAATTATTGATTATTCATCATTACTGGAGCCCTTGGCCATCACATCCCTGGCAAGACTACTGAAGTCTTCTGCAGAAAAAGAGTCAAAGAGCTGGTGGTACTTTTTACTATCCCAGATTTCAATTTTGTTCACGGCAGACACCAACACAATATCTTTTTGCAGGCCTGCATGTTCTTTCAAATTTGGCGGTATCAGCAAGCGGCCTGCACTATCAGGTTCAACGATAGTCGCGCCATTTAGAAAATAGCGTCGAAATTCCCG
>Ga0137366_10004452_pt1 | contig 10961 bp, 8 predicted proteins | sample SagtaG_8_FD_104938 | JGI IMG/M metagenome (GOLD analysis project Ga0137366, IMG submission 104938) | Vadose zone soil microbial communities from Sagehorn Ranch, Mendocino, California, USA - Sage1_L_60_16 metaG | ecosystem: Environmental > Terrestrial > Soil > Vadose zone | place: USA: California... | reverse complement strand
GCTCCATAGGCTTAGGGTCCGACGTTGGTTTGAGTACGGGGTTGACGGTTGCAGTGAAATCAACGACACCCCCCGGGTGGGCATACCTGCTCTGCGCAAAGGCGGGCTCCGTTATACAAGAGGGTGAGAAAAATTTCTTGCTCAAAAGTCTAGGGTCGCTGTTCGCAAAGCTGGATTCAAAGCGCGAATCCTGCCCTAAAGCGCGAGATTCGGTTCCCCGAAACTTTCGGAATCGGGTTGTTGACGTGCACGTATTCGACCGAAGCCTAACCGAGCGATGCAAGCCTTTCCTTTTGGACGAGTAACTTCGGGCAAGTCCGGAACACCACCGTGCAAGTCTGGACAATTGGAGAAGGATTTGGGATTGGAAGCGAGTTCTCTCAGACATGCTGCGCGGTTAATAATTTTCGAGATCATGATCTGACGTCGCTCCTCAATTCGCTTCCCTTACCCGACCCGACCCACGCTCTGTGGATCGGGTCCGATATTTCCCCGATTTAACTTAGGCTTTGGCGCCGAACGCTACCGGATTCGCAATAAGGAATGAATCCAACTGCGCCGCGATTGGTGTCGGCAACTTGGTTTTCAAGAAACCAAGCGTTACTTGCACAGACTTCTGCGCGTTTTCCTGACTGATTCCAGTTTTCTGGACGATTATGTTAGTTAGTTCGTTCATAGTGCTGCGAAGATCGGTCTCTTAACGTGCTCGCGCGCGCAACATCTTGCCAAGATTGGACCGTTTCTTGCACCCGCCTCGTTGAATGGAGCGACTGGGATGAGCGACATGGCCGGTCAAGCCGCGAGGTAGCGGTCGAGCGCGGCGGGAGCAGCCGAGATACAATGGAGCGAAGGGGATGAGTGACATAGAACACGTCGCGATCGGGAATCGCGCGGGTAGACGGCAACGGAGCTAGGGTAGCTGGCGCAAGCACAGGGCAGTGCGAGCGATCAAGGTAAAGTTGCGAGGGTAGGAGCGAGTGAGCGTGGGCAACGAGGGAGTTTCAAAATCTCTGTGAATCTGTGGCCGATGTGCCGAATGCTGTAGCCACGGCGCCGTGCGCCGTCTCGAACCTGTAGTTCCGAGGTTCACTTCTCGGGATGCACTTTCTTGAACCCGTCCGTGTACCCCTTTTCGAAAGCCTGTTTCCGAGCCTGTAGCCCGCCTGCTGGCGGAGGATTTTGGAGCTCATCGCCCGATCCCTGTTGCTCAAAATACTTCTGAGCCATCATGTTCAACTCGTCATCGGTCGGCAACTTTGCGTCGCGCGGCGCTTGCTCTCCCGCCTTTTCGCCGATTTCATAAGCCGCGCGTTCTTCAGCCGTTCGGCCGTGAGATCCTCGATGAGTACAGAACACCGCCACACCGCAAACGACGAGCGCCGCTAATCCGATCAACACAAAAGACCGAGCCGGTTTGAAGTTTCTGGCCATGCCCCAGAGTAGACACTCATACAGCGCGTGTATTAACGCTACGCCAAAATCTCTCCACGCTCGTCGCGGATCTCAAAGCGATCGGGTCACAATGCCGGGCATCGGGAAGGAAGAACGAGGAATGGAGCAACGGGGAGGAGCGACATAGAAGGGTCCGAGCCGGACTGGCATTAGTTGCGAGGGAAGCAGCGAGTGAATGGAGCCGCGGGGACGCGAGCGACATAGAACACGTCGCGATCGGGAATCGCGCGGGTAGACGGCAACGCAGCTAGGGTAGCTGGCGCAAGCACGGGCAGTGCGAGTGATCATGGGCAAACCCGTGAGGGCGAGAGAGCGGGAGAGAACGAGTCAAATGGGCGCCCACGCGTGTCGGCGAATAGCACCCCGCAATCGCGGCGAAGAACTGTCAATGCGGATTCAGGCGCAACGTGCTTTTCATCATTAATCGCGCTGACCGAATCGCGTTTTGATAAACTCCTCGGAACTGTCAGGCGGAAGTTTCACGCTGCCAGGCCCGCTTCGGACGTAGAAATCCCCTTCGGGAGCATCGGGCGTTACGCCGCTCCACTTCAGAAAGACCGGTTCCGGACTGCGCTGACAGGTGACGAGGCACACTGAATTACCGTTTAGCTTCTGCACGCGCGGATCGATGCATGTGCCAGCACGATCCCCGAGTCCGTTTCGAACCACTTGCGTTAGGTGCAGCAGGAACTTGTCGCTGCTGTCGAATTGATCCAGCTCAATTCCTACCACATCGCCGGCGTCGTTGACGCCGATGATGAGATCGCCTCCTTCTGTATTGAGAAACGCGGCGATTGTTTTGACGACTGCATGCGTTACCTGTAGCGCGTCCTTGCAATTTTCTTTCAGGTTCCAGCGCAACGTCGATTTGAATTCGAGCGTTTTTGATTCTCCTCGCGCGATGAGTTCCTTAACTTCGCGGTGACGACGCAGGTATTGATCGAATAAATAATCCTTTAGTGCAGTTCCGAAGGTCTGGTCGTCTGTCGCGCGGCGATAAAGATCGAAGTTCGAGTTGATGATCTCCTGGAAAATGTCGTTGAACTTATGATCGAATGTAAGTCGCACGTTCTCGCGAGTGTTCACACGTGCGCTGGCGTCTAGTGCATTGTCCTCTTCCAGCTTCTGGGCAACGTGACGCAGCGTTACCCGATCTTCTTCAGTTAGATTGGAGCCGAAGCGCTCGTTGAGGCGACGTAGAATTTCCGAAAGCGGATCGACATGCTCATCCTCTTTTTCGGCCGGCATCTTGTCTACCATCGGATCGAGCACGCCCCCGCCTCGAGGCGACGTCAACTTGCCGCTGCTCGTTTTTTGGACCCGGAACGACTCGATGTCGATTTGCTCCTGAACTTCGCGAGGCAACTCAGTGGGTGGCTTTGGCAGATAGCGACGAAGGAAGCGTGCTAACTGATAGAGTTTCTCCAGTTCGGCATCGGCAAAAGTGAGCACCTGAGACAAGAATGCGTAGAGCCGCACGTAGTCTGTTAGCTTAGCGCGAAAATTCTCCTGTTCGCCGTTATCAAGTTCCTCAAAGCGCGAAACTAAAGGTTTAAGCACTGCGTAGAGTAAGTCTTGAGATTGATTGCCAAAGTATCGCTTCGCGAACTCGTCAATATCCGCTCGCGTAAACACACCCGCTCCCGATAGCGCTTGCTGCAAGTCGTAGAGCAGGTGCGGGTCAGTTTCTTCTGATAGCAAAGTTGCTTCAAAGTAAGGGGCAAAAGAATCAACGATTTCGTCGCCTTCGTTAGCGAAATCGAGAACCATCGTCTCTTCTTTATCAGGATGGACGCGATTCAATCGAGATAACGTCTGGACGGCGTTAACTCCGCTTAGCTCTTGTCCACGTACATCGTGTGCAGCAGTGGCTGATCGAATCCAGTTTGGAACTTCTCCGCGACGATGAGAAAGCGATACTCAGGCTGAGCGAACGTCTTTGCGGTCTGACTTTCGCTGAGCCATTCATGTTTGCTTCAGTATGATCCGTGCCAGTGTCGGGGTCGCGAACGGCTCCCGAAAAGGCGACCAGTGCCTTCCAAGGGTGAGCTTTCTCGGCAAGATAACTGTCTACCGCAAGTTTGTAGCGCACCGCATGTAGTCGCGAACGCGTTACAATCATCGCCTTAGCTTTGCCATCAATGCGATACGCGCTGTTAGCTGCGAAGTGCTCGATCATGATTCGCACCTTCTCGCGAATCGAATGCTCATGAAGATCGACGAACTGCCGCAGCAAGTAGTTGGCTTTGTCGCGATCGTACTCCGGATCGTCCTTAATCTTCTTCAGCAGCTTCCAGAACACTTTGTGCGTGGTGTAGTTCTGGAGCACATCGAGGATGAACTTTTCCTCAATCGCCTGCCGCATCGAGTAGAGGCTGAATGGCTCGAATTTTCCGTCCGGTCGTTTCGTTCCAAATAGCTCCAGCGTCTTTGGCTTCGGGGTCGCCGTAAAAGCAAACGTCGAAACATTCTTCAATCGCCCGCGCGCTTTCATCTCCTCCGCGATTTTATCTTCCAGCGTCGGTTCTTCTTTACTTTCTTCCTTTGCTGCTTCTTCGAGCGTGCCTGCGCTCAACACCTTCTTCAGGTCTTTAGTCGTCTCGCCACTTTGCGATGAATGCGCTTCGTCGACAATCAAGGCGAAGCGCTTGCCGGGTAAGGCACCGATCTCCCCCGCGATAACCGGATACTTCTGGAGCGTGCTGACAATGATCGTTTTGCCGCCTTCAAGCGCTTCCTTCAATTGCGCACCGGTCTTGTCGATGTTCTCCACGACGCCGAGCGTCTGTTCGAACTGGCGCACCGTCATTTGCAGTTGTCGATCGAGCACCTTGCGGTCGGTTACGATCACGATCGAATCGAACACGCGCCGATCTTCCGCATCGTGCAAAGTCGCGAGCTGATGCGCCAGCCAAGCAATCGAGTTACTCTTTCCGCTGCCAGCCGAGTGTTGGATGAGATAATGCTCCCCCGGCCCGTGCTCGCGTGCGTGAGCGATCATGCGCCATACGCAATCGAGCTGGTGATAACGAGGGAAGATTAGTTTCTGCTTCTTGCGTTTTCGCCCGGAGCTATCCTTTTCTTCCTCCTCAAATTGGTGCACGAAGCGGCTGATCAAATTGAGCACACTATCCGGCTTCCAAATCTCCTTCCAGAGGTAGGCAGTAGCATAACCTTCCCTCGTCGGCGGATTGCCTGCGCCGCCGTAATTGCCTTGGTTGAAGGGCAGGAACTCCGTCGCCGCGCCATCGAGCCGCGTCGTCATGTAGACGAGATCGGGATCGACCGCGAAATGCGCGATGCAACGGCGGAAACCGAAGAGCGGCTCCTTCGGTGAGCGATCGTTTTTGTATTGCCGGATGGCATCGACCACATTCTGCCCGTTGAGCGGGTTCTTTAGCTCGGCGGTAAAGATCGGCAGCCCATTCAGGAACAGGACGAGATCGATGCTGTGCTCGCCATCCTTCGAATAGTAAAGCTGCCGAACGACTGAGAACATGTTAGCCGCATGCAGCTTCTGCGTCTCCGGGTTCAACCCGCTCGCCGGCTGGAAATAGGCGAGATCGAAATGACAACCGCTATCTTTGATCCCGCCGCGCAGCACATCGAGTACACCGCGCTTTTCTACTTCGCGCGAGATGCGCTTGAGCAGTTTCTCGCGCGAATCGTTCCCGTGATGTTCGCGAAACTGCTGCCACGTCTTCGGCTGCGTCGCGTTGATGAAATCCATCACGTCGCCGGTGATCAGACAAAGATCGACATCGTAAGCCGACGAGAGGCGCTTGCGATAACCGCGCAGTGAGCGGACTGGCGTGTCTGTAGTTTGTTCGGCGGCAGTGCCGCTCGATTCAGTTTCAGTTACAAGCGCGGCTTCAATCGCTTCTTCTAACTTCCGTTCGCGAACTTCTGTCGTCATGCTGCGGCTTTAACTTCGTCCCGCACGTCGATCTGGCCAGTTACGGCAGCGGTGATAAGCGACGAGCGATATTCAACGAGCCGTTCGATAGCTTCATTAACCTTCACGATCAGTTGATCGATTGCTAACGTACTTCGCTCGATGTGTTGCTCGATTCGACGCTGCTCATCAACTGGTGGGACAGCCAGCCATAACATACCGACTTCGTTTTGATCCATGATCGGCAGCGTGGTTGTCGGTGCCATCCCTCGAATCGCTGGTTCGAAGCTTTTTAACTGATGCGCGGCAAACTTTGTCTCAATCTTAGCCTCATCATAGCTGATCGCCGTTATTTGTTGATTGGAAGAGGCGTCGCGGTCCAAATAACCGACCTTACCAATCGTCGCCCCGATTGTGACGATCAAGGTTGAGCCCGCTTTAAAGCGGCGAGCTACTCCGTCCGCGATTGCGGATTCGCTAATTAGCTTCGTCGGATTTGTTAGTGTGAATGCTCTGCCAAAACTGCCCGGCCCAAACCACGGCACCTCCTCAGTTTGATAGTAACTTTGGTCGGCAGTAGGTGGCGTAGAGCCTGTTTGTATCCGCTTTGCTAGGCGCTTCAGTCTGCGAAGTGCCCAATGCTTTGGGATTTGGCCGAGCCATTTGATGCCGGAGTCGCGCAGGGGCGCGTCGGAATTGAGGCCGCGGGTGACGGCGTGAGTGATGAGCGCGGCGCGCTTCTCCTCCAGCAGCTCAATCAGCCGCTCCTTCTTCGCAATCAACGCATCAATCTTCGCCGTCTCCCGATCCAAAAAGTCTGCTATCGCCCGCTGCTCTTCTACGCTGGGACAAACGATGACGGCGTTCTTAATTAGCTCTTGGTTTAGTAACTTCGCGCCGTAGATGTTGGTATCGGCATTTTCCGTGATGTAGACCGGCGCGGCATAATATAAGAAATCAGTCCGCACGCCTGGCGATGCAACAAAGGTAGCAATCGCTTCATTGGTGAACAGGTCGATACCTGCGAATGCGACGATTCCGATCGAAAGTTTGAAACTAAACAACAACGACCCTTTAGGACTTTTCCTCAGTCGTGACCGAGCCACGGCCTCGTCGCTGATGAACTGCGACGTTGTCGTTGATCTCCTTTCTGCCGAGAAGATCACCGATCGTTATCCATGGATTGTTGCCGTTGAAATATGACTCAGTTCCGGTTGGTGGCGTCCAACCAACAGTGAAGTCAGTCTCGTGCTTGATCTTTGAAACTCGCCAGCTTTCTGGGATCGTTCCCAGCCACTCCACGCTAGAATCCTTGTAGCGCGGATAAGGCTTGTAGCGAGTGCCGTTCTTCATCGCACTGAGGGGTTAGGCAGCTACTTCACGGAGCATCGAAAGAATGTCCTGCTCGACATCTTTTATGTCGGCTTCGATCTCTCGCAGCGGGCGCGGCGGCTGATACTTGTAGAAGTAACGGTTGAAATTGATCTCGTAGCCTACTTTGCCGATCTCGCCATCCTTGTGATCGCGCACGGCTTCGTTAATCCAGGCGTCAGAGACGTAGGGCCGCACTTCACGCTCGAAGTAGTCGGTGATCGATTCATCTAGCGCGACGTTCTCGGTGTCGCGTAGCTCTGGATCGGGTTCGATCTCACCGCGCGAATCGCAACACGGCTCGGCCGTCTCATCGCGCTCGCTGAGGGCATTCAGGATCGCCTTGAGCTCGTTTGCATCGAGGCAAGCCTTCGCCTGCTTCGCTCGTTCCTTGAGCGTATCGCGGAACTCTTCGCGGTTTTGAAACGTGCGGCCTTTCGTCGTGGTCGTCAGGTTTGACAGAAACGCTTTGATTTCCTCCTGCCGTTTGGTTCCGGCGGCGATTTCTTTCATTCGCTCGGCTTCATTCTTCTTCGCGCTCGTGGCGAGCTTTTTGAATCCCACTTCGTCATCGAGTCGCGTGATCCTCTCCGGCGTAACCGCAAAGTTCAGTTTGAGCGGACTTTCGACCGTGATCTTTCGGTAACCGAAATAAGTCGTCGGATAAATGTTCGAGAACTCGCCTTCTTTGAACTCGCGCAGGATTTGTAGAATCTGCTGCGCGCGTTCGTGCGGGATTTCCCGTCGCTTGTTGCCAAGGCTGCGGCGCATCTGTGTCCAAAAGGTGGTCGCGTTGATGAGCTGGACCTTTCCTTTGCGCTCCGCGGCTTTCCGATTCGTCAGCACCCACACATAAGTCGCGATGCCGGTGTTGTAGAAGAGCTGCTCGGGCAACGCGATCAGCGCTTCCAGCCAGTCGTTCTCCAGAATCCAGCGGCGAATCTCGCTCGGGCCACTCCCCGCGTCGCCGGTGAAGAGCGGCGAGCCGTTCATGATGATCGCGACGCGGCTGCCGCCTTCTTCGACCTTGTGCATGTGCGAGAGCATGTGCTGGAGGAAAAGGAACTGGCCGTCACTGATGCTCGGCAATCCGGCTCCGAAGCGACCGGCGAACCCGTGTTCATGCTCTTCTTCGACCGCTTCCTTGTCGCGCTTCCAGTCTTTGCCGTAGGGCGGATTCGCGATGAGGTAATCGAAGAGACGATGCGCGTGGCGATCGTTTGAAAGCGTGCTGCCGAACAGAATATTTTCCGCGTCGCGACCATCCGCGCTCTTCATAAATAGATCTGATTTCGAGACGGCAAAGGTGGACGGATTCACTTCCTGGCCAAAGAGGTGAACATCGGCGCTTTTGTTAATACCTTCGCGATCTGGCGACCCAATGATGTGATCCTTTGTGATCGTCAGCATTCCGCCCGACCCACAGCACGGATCGTAAATCGTGACCGCGACGCCTTGCTTCGCGATTCGTTGCTCATCCCCTTCTAGGAGTAAGTCAGCCATGAGGTGAACGACATCGCGCGGTGTGAAGTGCTCACCCGGATTCTCATTTAGCGCTTCGTTGAATTTGCGGATTAGCTCTTCAAAAATCGTGCCCATCATCGGGTTCGGGACGTGATCGGGATGAAGATCGACATTCTTGAAGCGCTCCAGCACTTGGAACAGCAAACCGGCTTCGGCGAGCCGCCGAATCGTGTTATCGAAGTCGAACTTCTCCAACACGTCCCGCATGTTCTCGCTGAATCCCGCGATGTAGTTTCGGAGGTTTGCCGCGAGGTTCGGCGCGTCCGCGAGCAGCTTCTCGAAGTCGTATCGCGACGTGTTGTAGAACGCGAAGCCAGATGCCTTTCGCAGCTGCGGGTCGAGATTTTCAAGCTTGCCGCGCAGCTTCGCATTCGTCTCCAGCACGCGTTTCTTTGTCGGCGCGAGCACGCAATCGAGCCGCCGCAACACCGTGAGTGGCAAAATCACACTCTGGTATTCGCCGCGCCTAAACGAATCGCGGATCAAATCTGCAACAGCCCAAATGAAATTAACAATCTGCCCGTAGCTCATTTGTGAGGCGAGAGCCTAACGAAAGCGTTTTCCAATGAGAAGTCGATTCGTGGAGGGTGAGTAGTTCGTTGTTGAGGGTGTCTTCCACTCGCGCGAGCTCTTCGGTTTCAGCATGAGAGCGCGGAGAATAGCAGAACGGAAGAAAAGGAGGAAGGAAGAATTAGGAATTAAGAAGGCTTAGGGAAGGAAAAAGTAAGAAAGAAGAATTAGGAAGCGAGAGCGGGCACATTTTTGACATTCGAGTCTCATTGGCAGACGAAGAAGACGTTATGTTTTCGACCAAAGGTTATGCCGCCCACTCAGCGCACGAGCCGTTGAAGCCGATCTCGTTCGAACGGCGCGAGCCGACCCCGACTGATGTGCCCAGATCGTAGGGCCTGTTTACTTAGCCCTTGTCTTCCTATCGTCTCGTGGGCGCGGGCTTGTATCCAGCCTGGATTGCGTCCTGCTCGGTCATGTATTTGCCCTTCTGCGTCGTGCCGTAAAAACGCGAGCCTTCCCTGTGGTAAACACCTGTCTCGGTGTTAACCCACACCTGGCCATGGCCTCCGCCGGCTGCGGGTGGGTTGGTCGCTTCCTCGGTCGTGCGCCCTGCAGGCGATGGGCTTACGGCCGGACGCGCTGTTGGCTTAGGCTTGGCCTTCTTTGGAGTGGGCTTCTCCTTGGGCGAAGCCGGTGGTGACTCGGCTGGTGAACGCGATGCGGCGGGCGACTCGCTCGGGGTGGGTGATTGACCTTGCACAACGCAAAGGCTGCCAAAGGCGATTAAAGAAATGAGGGCAACAAATTTGGTAGTCATAACAATGAGTATAGCGAAGCGGTGGGATTGTAGTCAACGCGTTTCCGACGCAGACAGATGCGAACAATTTGCAACCTGAAGTGCGCCGTGCTCAGTAAATGCGTAGGGGAGAGTGCGCCGGCCATTGCGACCGGTTTTTGACATCGCATTTTGCGATGTCAAGGAATCGAACTCCTCGTGCTTGAGCTGAAACATGAAATCCGTCGGGAACCCCGAACGCTTTCGGGGTTGTGTTTGATCGCTTCGTTGAAGCGGAATGTTGGAACGCCATAGATTTTTGCTAGGTCGCGATCCAGCGTTACGCGGACGTCGCGGATTGTGTGGATCATTCCGTCAATCGGCTCGACTGCGACGGGGACTTTATTTTCTTCACCACGGGCGAGGAAGATTATTGAAACATTCCTCCGATGAGAAGCCGGACGAAAAGATGAAGCAAGAATTAAGAAGGAGGAAGCGCGGAAAACAGCAGAAATCTAGCTCTGTGAGGAGCGGAAAAAGCAACGGCGCTGCGGCAGTTGCGCCGTGGTTATCGGTTATTAGTTATCGGTTATCAGTTATCGGTTTGGTGAAACGGAATGGAATGCGGTTGTGCAAAGGGCAGCGTGTCCGTATTTTCTCGCTGTTCATTAGCGATGTCAGTTAGTCTGGCAGAATGTCTTGCGGGATCGCGCTGAACGCCCGACGGAGAGCGGTATGGTGATGCCAAGCGTATTGATCATTGAGGATGATGAGGATGGTCGTCGGGCCGTCGCCAAGTTGTTCGTGCGGGCAGATTGGAAAGTCTTTGAGGCCGCCGATGGCGATTCCGGAGTGGAACTCGCTCTCCGGAACCGGCCGGAGGTAATTTTATGCGACCTGCTGATGCCGAAGTCGAACGGCTTTCAAGTTTGTCGCACCATCCGGCAACAGCTCCAGCCGACGAAGATCATCGTGGTGTCGGGACGTGATTATGCGGTCGATCGCGCGAGCGCGCTCGAAGCCGGCGCGGACGAATTTCTGCTAAAGCCGATTACGTGGGAAGTGCTGCGCGAGTCAATCGACCGACTCCTAACGCCGATTCCGGAGCGACCACGAGCGACGACTTCGCCCGAGGAACTCGGTTCGGTGCCGCCTCGGATAAAGTTGTGGGGCGTGCGCGGCTCGCTCCCGGTGCCGGGGCCGGCGACGAACCGGTATGGAGGCAACACCAGCTGCGTAGAAGTGCGGGCAGACGGCGAAATTATCGTGCTCGATGCGGGCACTGGGATTCGTGGTCTCGGTCTTGCGCTGGAAAAGGAGTTGGGACCGGAGACGATCAAGCTGACTCTTCTCATTACACACACGCACTGGGATCACATCCAGGGTCTGCCGTTCTTTCCCCCCGCCTACAACAGGAAGAATCTGATCCGG
>Ga0137366_10004443_pt1 | contig 10974 bp, 8 predicted proteins | sample SagtaG_8_FD_104938 | JGI IMG/M metagenome (GOLD analysis project Ga0137366, IMG submission 104938) | Vadose zone soil microbial communities from Sagehorn Ranch, Mendocino, California, USA - Sage1_L_60_16 metaG | ecosystem: Environmental > Terrestrial > Soil > Vadose zone | place: USA: California... | reverse complement strand
GTCGCTAGTGGTTGTTGGAGTTGTGTGGTGTTTTTTTGAAGCAGGAGTTGGGACTTGCTTTTTCGGCGGTTCCCATCCAGGCGCTCGAGAGATGATCATCGACATCATCTTTCCCTCCATTATGGGAGAGCGCTCAATGACAGCCGTACCTTTCAAAACTTCTGCAATTCCGTCAAGCAACTTGCGGCCAATGTCAGGATGGCGCATCTCCGCCCCACGGAACTTCACACTGACCCTGACTCTATCCCCTTCAGCCAGGAACTCTTGAATCTTGCGCGTCTTTACATCTACATCATGTTCGTCTGTACGTGGACTCAAACGAATCTCTTTCAATGTAATTGTTTTCTGATTCTTTCGCGCCTCGTTCTCTTTCTTTGCCTGCTCATACTTGAATCGACCGTAGTCCATCAATTTGCAGACAGGGGGGACAGCGTTGGGTGATATCTCGACCAGATCAAGATCCCGTTCACGGGCAATCTCAAGTGCGCGTAAGGGAGGCATCACCCCGATCATTTCTCCGTTTTCGTCAATCAAACGAACTTCACGTGCGCGAATACGCTCATTCACCCGTGTCTCTCGCTGTCGGTCGCTCCCCCGAAAATCCCTGTTAATAGGCCAGACCTCCTTTAGTGCTGGAAAAAATTACTCTTAAAAATTGGTGTAAATAACAACTCTGAAACCCCATAGAGTGTAGCATACTACCCTTATGCAAGTCAAATATTTCTCGCACCTTTTTTGGCTTATGAGCTTATAGAAACGTCCTGTTGTTCATACAGCATTTTTGTCAACTCACCAACGACATCATAGCGTCCATACGATGGCATGAGATATACTCCCTGCACCATGCTGCGTGTTGCTGATAAAAGTTCATGCGCCAATTTCAGCCCTTCTTCACGTCCTTGTTCGCCTGCAGCACGCATACGCCCTCGCACTTCATCGGGAATGATTATACCAGGCACTTCATTATGCAGGTACTCAGCATGACGTGAACTGTGTAGAGGAATGCAACCTAGTATCATTGGGATAGGTGATTGTCCTACTTGATCCAAAAAGCGTAATAACGGTGTTAATTCATAGATAGGTTGGGTCATAATAAATTGTGCCCCCGCTTCTATCTTGCGCCAATACTTCTCAATCTCTTGATCCCTCTGTTCGTCTGTCATATTCAAGTTAAGGGCTGCTCCTATAAAGAACGAACTTTTAGCGCCAATCGATGAACCTGCTGCATCATGCCCCTCGTTCATGCCTCCGATTACTTGTAATAAGCCGAAAGAATCTACATCCCATACACCGGTCGTATTCGGGTAGTCGCCTAAACGCAGTGGGTCTCCTGTCAACGCCAGAATATTGCGAATACCTAAAGCATGTGCCCCCAGTAAATCTGATTGCAGCGCCATCAAGTTGCGGTCTCGCGTTGTGAAGTGAATAATCGTTTCGATACCCAGGTGATCCTGGATCAAACGAGCGAGAGCGATGCAACTCATGCGCACACGCGCCATTGGGCTATCGGCAATGTTGATAAAGTGAACACCTACCTCTTGCAGCAGTGCAGCGCCCTCAAGTACTTTGGCAGGGTTTAAGCCCTTGGGAGGATCGAGTTCAACGCTTACGACGAACTCTCCCGCAGCCAGTTTTTCTTGCAGACGAGTCATTGAGCCTTGTTGAGGAAGGATAACTTCTTCTTCAAGTAGTCGGGCGATGGTTATCTGACCATTTGAGACCGTGATAGGCTTTGACTGCACGGTTGTCTCGGTTGTGTCCGTTGTTAAGGAAGCACGTACTCCGTAATGTTCATCGAGTGCTTTACGCATAGCTGCGATGTGATGGGGTGTCGTGCCACAGCATCCACCTATCAGGTGTACACCAGCTCTGGCGAAGCGCAGAGCATAATCTGCGAAGTAATCGGGTGTGGCCACATAAAAAAAACGGTTACCAATGCGTGTCGGTAATCCTGCATTAGGTTGTGCTGAGAACAGGTGGGTTCCGGATTTAATTTCTTCAGGCTGTCGATGAACCTCAGTGATCATCTCTTCGAGCACATCGAGTGTCGCTGCTGGCCCTACGCTGCAGTTGGCGCCCATCACATCAACATCCATATCGCTCAGTACCGCAGCCACCCTTGCTGCTGACTGGCCGGAGAGAGTATGCCCATCTTCATAAAAGCTCATTTGAGCAATGATAGGTAGCCCACCCACCTCTTTAGCTGCCAGGATAGCCTGTCGCAGTTCCGCCAGACTTGAGAACGTTTCAAGTATCAGAAGGTCGGCTCCGCCTTCCTGAAGGGCCTCGATCTGTTCCTGGAAAATAGTCCGCACCTCAATTAAGCGGTGCTCATCTGGCGCTTGCAGAGGACGTCCTGTAGGTCCAACTGCACCCGCGACAAAGACCGGCTGGCCGGAGATTTCCCGTGCCTCGCGTGCCAGGCGAACGGCACGAAAATTAATCTCGCGTACCCGGTCTCCCAGGTTATAAGCCTCAAGCTTGGCGCGATTTGCGCCAAACGAGTTGGTCTCGATGATCTCGGCACCGGCACTGATATATTCGCGATGGATATTTGTAATCAGTTCTGGTTGCGACAAGTTGAGCGCATCAAAACACTGTTCGTAGTTCACTCCACGTGCGTATAATAACGATCCCATTGCGCCATCGCAAAGTAATGGGCGCTGATGCAGCAGGTTCAATAATGGGTATTCCATGTAAATGCCTCTCCCATAAACTGGTTATATTTCATTCTCGTTCACTATTGTATCTTCTTTTAGGCTTTTTAGGAACAGGGATAATATAACTATCAAAATTTCTTCTCTCGACTACACTCGTCTGTTCTGCTACAATGCAGCAAAGCCAAAGAACTGATATGTAGGGAGTCGAGTTGTAATGGGAACACATCAGACTACAAGTGAAGCCATAGAATATATATTGACCAGAGGCGTTGTCCTGGTTGAAAAAGAAGCTGATCTGCGCCGAATGCTCCTGAAAGGTGAACCACTGTGTGTCAAGCTTGGTGTTGACCCCAGCCATTATGATCTGACAATTGGGCACGCGGTTGTTTTTCGCAAACTACGTCAATTTCAGGAATTGGGACATAAGGCCGTTGTTGTAATCGGTGATTGGACAGCTCGTCTAGGTGATCCAAGCGGGCGTGAAGATGCGCGCAAACCGCTCACAGCAGAGCAGGTCAAGGACAACATGGCTACCTACCTTGAGCAATTTTTCAGAATCGTAGACCCTGAACTAACCGAGGTACACTGGCAGAGCGAATGGTTCAATTCTTTTGATTTGGGCGACGCAATGAAACTACTGAGCCATAAAACCGTTGCTCAGATGTTAGAGCGTGATGACTTCTCCAAACGCTATAAAAGCGGAACCGAAATCTATCTCTCTGAATTCATGTACCCGTTGTTGCAGGGATACGATTCTGTTGCGTTGCACGCAGATGTCGAGATCGGCGGCACCGACCAGACGTTTAACCTCTTAGTTGGGCGCGAACTACAACCCAGTTTTGGCCAACCCTCGCAGCAAATCTTGACAGTTCAACTTATCGTTGGACTCGACGGCGTTAAGAAAATGGGCAAATCGCTCAGTAATTATATCGCCATGACCGCGCCTGCTAACGATATGTACGGCAAGCTCATGTCACTCCCCGATCATGCCATCATCAGCTACTTTGAAACGTTAACGGATGTTCCTCAGGCCGAATTGGACGAGTTCAAGCGCAAAATGGCGGTGGGCTTACTCAACCCGCGAGATGTCAAAATGCGTATGGCGCGGGAAATTGTCAGCGGGTTTCACAATGCTACGGAAGCTCGGAAGGCTGAAGAAGCCTTTGTACGCCAGTTTTCCGAACGCGAGTTACCAACCAACATACCCGACTTTCAACTCAATAAAGCTGTGGATATTGTCACTTTGTTAGTCGATGCAAAGCTGGCAAAGAGCAAAGGGGAAGCTCGTCGTCTAGTCCAACAAGGGGGTGTTTCGTTGTTCCCCGAAGGGAAGACAAGCGAGGCACAACGCATAAACGATGTCGATTTTATTGTACCTGCCCAGGATGGAGCTATTCTAAAGGTAGGCAAATTGAAATATATCAGGATTAAAAAGTAGGAGGCTACATCATTATGTCACGCGCAACCATTGGTGTGATCGGCGGTAGTGGACTCTATCGGATGGAAGGTATGACCGACGTTGAAGAAGTTGCTGTGGAAACACCTTTCGGAGATCCTAGCGATGTCATTACCGTTGGCAAGGTCGAAGGCGTTTCAATGGCCTTTCTCCCGCGACATGGGCGCGGACATCGTATTTCGCCCACCGAGATACCTGTGCGTGCCAATATCTGGGCGCTGAAAAGCCTGGGTGTCGAATGGGTCATCTCGGTAAGCGCAGTAGGTAGTTTGCGTGAGCATATTGCGCCTCGCGACCTGGTTATCCCCGACCAGTTATTTGATCGCACCAGGAGCCGTGTGAATAGCTTCTTTGAGGGCGGTATTGTTGTGCATTGCACCTTCGCCGAGCCATTTTGTTCTATACTCAGTAAACTTTTACTTGAGTCGGCCAGCGAACTGGGAGATGTACGTATACACGAGGGTGGGACATACGTATGTATGGAAGGCCCGCTCTTTTCCACGAAAGCAGAAGCATTTGCCTATCGCAGTTGGGGCATGGATATCGTTGGTATGACAGCCCTACCAGAGGCGAAGCTGGCGCGCGAAGCCGAGCTATGTTACGCTACTATTGCTTGCGCCACTGATTATGACTGCTGGCATGAATCAGAAGAATCGGTGACGGTTGAAATGGTGTTAGGGAACCTCAGTGCCAACGTGGCCAATGCTCAACGCATACTACGTAGTGTCGCCAGAAAAATTCCCACAGACCGTAGCGCCAATACCTGTGGTTGTCCCAACGCTCTTGAAACGGCAATTCTCACGGACCACAGCAAGATTCCTGCCTATGTGAAGGAGAAATATGCCTTGCTAATCGGCAAGTATCTTGCTTGACGGAGCCTGTTGACTTTGAAGTGCAGCCGCTTGCTCGGCGCGAGCCTTACGATCATTGCGAATGTGTCGCCAGATGTACAAAGCCAGAAGGATCACCAGGACTATAATTATGATCACTTCAAAACCACGGAAAATGGGGGTAAGTACAGGCAAGTTATTTCCCACTACCGTACCCACATACGCCAGCAATAGACACCATGGGAATGATCCAAGAAATGTATACATGCAAAACTTGACAAAAGGCATCTTAGTAATACCGGCGGGAAGCGAGATATATGTACGTACTATAGGCAAGAGGCGTGAGAAGAAAGCTGTTGCGCTACCCCACCTTTGGAAAAACCGATCGGCCATATCTGCATCATGCTGTGAGATAAGTACGTAACGTCCGTATTTCAGCATTAGGGGACGACCGCCACTGTAACCAATACCATAGGCGGCCATAGAACCTAGAAGGCACCCTATAGCGCCAGCCAGGGCCACTAATACCAGACCTGGTCCTGTATTCACTCCAGGTAAAATCTTTCCTTCCACAAGCATTACGCCTGCGAGAGGCATTACAATTTCACTTGGTAGAGGAATACAGCAACTTTCAAGGGCCATGGCCAGCACGATACCTGCCAGCCCTGTGGTAGCATACAAATTTGTTATAAATGTCGTTAATATATCGGTTAGATGTGCTAACAAAAAACTATCCTCCTTCGCACTCCTATGCTTTTGACCAATACTAGCACATTTTGCGTAAAGAGGATAGAGTTTATAGCCTATTCTTCTTCGTTCTCAGACTGTACGAACAGAGAAGACCTGCGTGTGATAGGTCCGCCATCAATTTGTTGCGCAAATTCTTCTCGCATGGGATCATCCTCGTACATATATGGCGCGCGACGTACCATGGGGTTTTTTAGATTTCCGGTAATCATATCAGGATTACGAACTTGCTCTCCCAATTGCGGATTACGACCAATCTGGCCCGTTTGAGGACGCATGCGAAGTGACTCAGTCTCAGGACGTTGAGAGTGACCGCGAAGTTGCTCTGTGTTAAGCCCGTCCATACTAAGAGAATCCGTTTGTGGTGTTCTGGTAGCAGAGTTGGATTCTCCAGAAGACATGGTACGGCGTGTCCCATATTGGAGACTTGATGTTGTATCGATTCCACGGCCCCGCCGAGAGCCATTTGGATTGGCTGCTTGTTGTTGCGGCAATTCGGATGAAGTTCGTGCATGCCTGGAACGAGTGGGTTGCTCGGGTAAAGGTTGTGACGAACGCCCTGGTGGGACTCGCTTATATGGAGCCTTAGAGTGAGTTGGTATCACTTCCACATCATCGAACTGTTGCGCAGCTTCTCGCCTTGCTGCACGTAATGCAGCCGTTTGAAACCTGGAACGTATCGCGTTCACTTCATACGCTGAACGCCTTTGCTGGCGACGATCAGAGTCATCCTGTAAGGGAGTTCCTCTTCCACTGCTCTGTCGTAGGATCTGCGATGGTCGCCTGGAACCTTGAGGATAGCGCCCTGTTCGTTCATTGAACGCCATATTAACAGAGGCCTGGCTTTGTCCAGCAGCAGGTAAGGCGCGAACATCTGGCATCCTGTGGTTCACCGGTTCATTGTAATACTTCTCATTGTCACGCAACACATAGAAATCGGTCTCGTAGACTTCTGCATAGCCGTTCTCATCTGGATCGGCATAGCCCATCTCTTCCAGTTCCTGTTGAAAAGCCTGGAGTTTTTGGTCATGATGACGAGATAGGATTGTGAATAAGAACAAGGAAATCGGGATACTTATGAGTAAAGCTGCCATCCCGCCAATTAAACCACCAAGCACGAGAGAGTTAAGTGTATTAGCAAATACTAGAATCACGGCAGCTCCAAAAATAAGCACGATCGCCACAGCGGCAGCTCTCATAAATACTATTCCTTTCTGCTCTGCCCCTACTCAATCTGGCACCTGGAAAGTCTAGACCTGCTATAACGAAAAGCTCGAATCAAGAAGAGTATATCAGAAAAGAGGCAAATCTACAAGGGGTAATAAGGCAATTAGAGGCACAAGAGGTAAGAGACGTTACAAAATCACAGTACCGAATCGGGGGATTATCCTCCTTTCAAGAGTGATAATCCCCTTGTTATTCAATTTGCAATCTGTATAGCAGTACGTTTACAAAAACTTAAGCGGCTCGGCATTTGCGGAAGATTGCTACAACCTTGCCCTGGACTTCCCATTCATTGTCCCATTCGCTCTTTGGAACATAGATTGGATCCATTTCAGAGTTCGCAGGTTGCAGGCGCACTCTATCACGCTCTTTCTCCTGGAAGAAACGCTTCAAGGTAGCGCGGCCATTGCCTAGCAAGTGAACAGCAACCACAATATCGCCGTTTTCGCAGGTTTTTTGTGGTTTGATGACCACATAATCTTTGTCACAGATATGATCTTCGATCATCGACTGACCTTTGACGACCAGAGCATAGGTACCCTGCTGCTCAATGTCTCGACCTGCATCGAGTGATTCGGAGGGATCCATAAATATCTCGAGAGGCTCGCCTGCTGCAATGCTGCCCATAACAGGAATACCAAAGGATTGCTGTACCAGCTTTATACCTCGGCTTTTCTTCGATTCGCGGGTAATATACCCTTTTTTCTCAAGCATTGAGAGGTGGTAATCGACATGGCCGGTGCTGGCAATATTCATGGCGCTGCCGATTTCACGGTTGGTTGGTGGCATTCCCTCGTCTCGTATGTACTCAACGATGAAGTCGTATATTCTCTTCTGGATGTCACTTGTATGTTCTGACATATAATAGTATTCCTGCCTTTCTGGATAGGCGCATACACATAGCCGCACTGTGAGAAAGTAGAACAGCTATTCAAATCATACCAAATAAGCTTATCCAAGTCAAGCGTTTTTGAACGAATATTTAGAAAATCTTTTCTTCTTTGATATTTTTCCTCAATTTTAGAGAGATGAACCATCGACAAGGCTGTTTTTATCTGATAGGATGAGGAGAAAAGGAACCGGCTACCTCGGAGTATGCACCTTCAGCAGAGAGAGCAGCCGATCTAGATATTGGGGGGGTTCTGCATGATCTGGAACTGGACCTGGAGCACAGACTTTTCCATAATCGCAATTATTGGCTGGATTATCCCGATAGTGATGCTGTTCTTCATCCCGGTGAACCGCAAGCCTTCGTCGGCCACCGCGTGGTTGATGCTGATACTTCTACTGCCTTATTTAGGACTGATCATCTTTCTGCTCATTGGTAGCCCCAAACTGTCCAGGCATCGCCGCGCGCAGCAGCGTACCATGGACGGCCTCATTAGCAAAGCCGTGGCTGATGCCGAACAACAACCGGAGCTAACCGCGCTGCTAGATCCTACAATTCCACTACGTTACGAGCCATTTGTTAAACTCAACACGAACCTTGGTTATCTACCTGCTTTCGGCGGTAATAGCGTCGAGCTACTCCCCGATTATCATGATGTCTTCCAGCGCATCGCGGAGGAGATCGATCGTGCCCAGAAATTCGTCCACGTCGAGTATTTTGCCCTGAGTCGTGACGAGGAGACTGAGTGTGTCTTTGCGGCCATGGAGCGGTCCGTAAACCGTGGTGTCAAGGTGCGTGTGCTGATGGATCATCTTGGCTCGCGCAAATATCCCAACTTCAAGAAGATGCGTGCGCAACTGACGGTGGCAGGTATTGAGAACCATCTGATGCTGCCGTTGCACTTCTTCGGCTCCAGGTATACACGTCCTGATCTGCGCAACCACCGTAAGATTGTGGTTATTGATGGGCAGATCGGCTTCACTGGTTCACAGAACATGATCAAGCGCAACTACTTCCGAAAGGATGCCATCTACTACGATGAACTGGTGGCTTTGGTCAAAGGCCCAATCGCCGCCCAGTTCGAGGCTGCATTCGTCACTGACTGGTACTCTGAGACTGGCTTCCTGCTTAATAGTCAGAATGCCCCAGAGACCTATATGGAACCATTGATAGGAGGCTACGTACTTTGCCAGGTGCTACCCAGCGGCTCCGGTTTTGAAAACGAGAACAACTTGAAATTGTTTACTTCCCTGATCCATGCAGCACGGAATACTCTTGTGATCACCAACCCCTACTTCGTTCCTGACGATGCGCTGATGACCGCAATTACAAGCGCGGCTCAGCGTGGAGTTGATGTGACGCTGCTGAACTCAGAGGTATCCGATCAGTTCTTTGTCAGTCATGCCGAACGCTCCTATTATGAAGACTTGCTTAAGGCGGGAGTAAAGATCTATCGCTATAATGCGCCAATACTGCTGCACTCAAAGCATATTACTATTGACGACGACATCGCAGTGATCGGTTCGAGTAACCTGGACATTCGCTCGTTCCAACTCAATTTGGAGGTGACACTGGTGTGTTATGATGCAAGTGTGGTGGCGCAACTGCGACAAATCGAAGCAACTTACATAAACAAGTCCAGGCTGGTGAACCTTGGCGAGTGGGAGACCCGCCCTGTGAGGGAGAAACTCTTTGAGAACATCACCCGCCTGACTGCTGCGCTACAGTGAAAACTGATTGAGGAGGGAGGATTCTATGAATATCAACAGAGCAAAAGTAACGGAAGGAACTTCCGAGCAACAACAGGAGCGGCTCGTCGCATCGCAATTTAAAGCGCGGCAAGCGTGGCAGCGGCTGTGGCTGCGCATCCAGAGTATCACACCCAGCGGCCTGATACGCCTTTTGCTAGTGCTCCTTGCGCTGGCTGGGCTGTACTGGCTGATTACCAGTGCCTTCCAGTCGCTGGCCACCTTTGTCATTGGTATTATGATCGCTTACATCACCCTGCCTATCGTCGACTGGCTTGATCACTTCTTGCCTCGCTGGCTGGCAGTGTTGCTGGTCATCCTAGGTGAAATCGCCCTCGTCGGAGTCTTTCTCGCTTTGTTGATCCCTGCCGTATTTGGGGAGATACAGCGTTTTGTGCAAAACCTGCCCAAACCTGATCAGGTGCGTGCCTACTTCGACCAACTCGCGCAACAGGCACACAGTTGGCCTGAGCCAGTGCGTGTATTTCTTCAGGGTTGGGTGCAGACGACAACTGTCAGAGTACAAAACAACTTCACGCAATACATCGTGAACCTCATCGCTGCTATCGTCAGAGGGGTCCTTGGCTTGCTGACCGCCTTCAGCTTCTTGTTGGGCCTGCTGGTGATCCCGACCTGGATTTTCGCCGTGCTCAATGATCAACGCAAAGGTGTGCAGGCCATCGACCGTATCTTGCCGGATTGGCTGCGACCCGATTTCTGGGCTGTAGCGCACATTCTGAATCGCACCTTCCGCGTCTACTTCCGCGAACTGGTCGTCATGGCGGTGGCAGTAGGCATCGTCACCTACGGGGGACTGGTGCTGTTGGAGCGACTCGGAGTGCAAGGCATCCCATTCCCGGTGCTCCTGGCGATGCTGGCAGGCTTCACCGACTTCATCCCCTCGATTGGTGTGCTGCTGGGCACTATTCCTGCAGTGGTCTTTGGTCTGCTCAATGGATCCTGGGAGACTGGCCTGGCGATCCTGGCGCTCTATATCGCGATTCATTTCCTGCGAAACCGCTTGCTCTCGCCCATTTTCGCAGGTGACAGTGTGAAAATACACCCTGCCATTCTGGTGGTGATTCTGGTCATTGCCAGTCAGTTCGGGTTGGTCTGGCTGTTTCTTGGCGCACCTCTGGCCCAGATTATCTACGATCTGTATCGCTATGTCTACGGACGCGTGAGCGATCCCCCCCGGCCCGCTGGCCTGATGCCAGGGGAACCGCTTCCTGCAACACGCAGAGCGAACAAGCGCATGATGGTACCATTTCCAGCAAGCTCTTCTTCACAGAACAATGTGTCACAAACGCCTGAACAGGTGAGTTGAGGAAAAATAGCAGTGCTATTTCATGTACAGGAAGGAGTTCCCGATGGCTATCGATCAGTCAAGCGATGCACTGGCATCAGAGTATATCCAACT
>Ga0137366_10004441_pt1 | contig 10978 bp, 14 predicted proteins | sample SagtaG_8_FD_104938 | JGI IMG/M metagenome (GOLD analysis project Ga0137366, IMG submission 104938) | Vadose zone soil microbial communities from Sagehorn Ranch, Mendocino, California, USA - Sage1_L_60_16 metaG | ecosystem: Environmental > Terrestrial > Soil > Vadose zone | place: USA... | reverse complement strand
GGCGTGAAAATCAAGATGACGAATCTCGCCACCTACGGGGGAGTGTTGCACTTCCTGCACCAGCGCAGTGCGATTCGATTTTTCACCGGCGATCTCAAGCTCAACCAAAACGTTTTCTCCGGACGCGTGGCTCATCATTGCATTGATGTCCCGGGCGGCGACTTGCAAGGGCTGCGGTTTATCTTTGCCGCCGTAAATGACTGCTGGAATGAATCCGCGCGTCTTCAATTTGCGCACGGCAGAACGTCCTACGTTCGTCCGCGGTTCTGCCTTTAGTTTAACTTGTTTTGCCATTTTCTCCGTCCTCGATATTGAACAGCGAGGAGACGGACTCGTCGTTATGAATCCGCTTGATACCTTCCCCGAGAAGCTCGGAGACGCATAGCACCGTCGTTTTAAAACCCTCCACGGTGCGCACAGGCGTGCTGTTCGTGGTTACTAATTCCGCGATTTTCGACTTTTGCAAGCGCTCGATCGCCATATCGACAAGGACAGCGTGCGAAACACCCGCATAAATCTTCCGGGCGCCGCGCTTTTTCATAAGCTCAGCCGCGGAAGTTAACGTCCCGGCCGTCTCAGTAAGATCGTCGATCAGAAGTACGTCGTTGTCTTTTACCTCGCCGATGAGGTACAACGCCTCAGTCTCAGTAGCGCTGCGGCGTTCCTTTGCCACGATGGCGAGATTGGCGTTGAGCGCCTCCGCGTAGGCCGAAGCCATCTTGAGCCCGCCGAGATCCGGCGAAACGACCACGGTTTTTCCTGTGAGATGTTGTCGCAGATATTTAATCAATACGGGGAGCGAATAGAGGTGATCCACCGGAATATCGAAGAAGCCCTGCACTTGCTGTGCATGCAGGTCCATCGTCAGCACCCGGCTCACCCCGGCGGCGTTCAGCAAATTGGCGACGAGTTTGGCCGTAATCGGGACGCGAGGTTGGTCTTTCCGATCCTGGCGCGCGTATCCAAAAAATGGAATGACTGCCGTGATCCGGTCCGCGCTTGCGCGCCGCGCCGCGTCTACCATGATGAGCAACTCCATCAAATGCTGATTAGTCGGCGGACAGGTCGGTTGAATGATGAAAACATCGTGCCCACGAATGTTTTCCTCGATCCGCACGTAAGTCTCGCCATCTGGAAACGAGCTGATCGTCGCCTGACCGAGCGGAACGCCGATGTAATTGCAAATCCGCTCGGCCAGCTCGCGGTTGGCAGAGCCGCTGAAAATCTTCAATTCTGGCTGAAGCGCAAACATCGAGCGGCTAACTTAGTCGTCTCGAAATGGGCTTGGCAATCTTCAAAACTTGCCAGCAGCCATTTCTTTCGCGAATTGCAACCCGCCTGAGTCGGACTAGCCTCGCGCGCGATCCACGAACCGAGTGGCGTGATGGCCGATCTGCAAGCAGCCTTTTTCTGCTGTCAGATAACCGTTTCCTGCTCGACGATCCATTCGGATTCAGGTTTGCTTCATTCGTTCCGCCTTCTTTCCGATGGATCGCATCTACCTCGACTATAATTGTTTTTAGCGCCCGTTCGACGACCCGGTCGAGCGCTCGAATTCAAATTGGAGGCCGTCGCGTGTATCGAAGTGATTCGATGGGCCGATGCGCGAGCGGTGGAGATGATCTGGTTGTTCATGCACGAAGACGAGGCGCGGGTTTGTCCGTTCCCTGAAAGGCGACTTGAGACACTTCGACTGGCAAACGTTTGCGCGAGACGGCAAGGACCGACAGAGAAAATTCGAGCGCAAGCTCTTGCATTGGTTGGTGAGCACGGGCTTTCGCCCAAAGACGCCTTGCACCTCGCGCCGCTCTTGCCGCGAAGGCAACTTACGTTCTTACATGCGACGACATCTTCTTGCGGCGAGCGGCACGTGCAAAGCTCGATATTGAAGTGATGAATCCGGTCGATTATGTTCGAAAACAACGACGATGAAGAAACTCGACGACGATAATACGATTCGCCTGAATGGGATCGAAGCGCTCCACCGAAATCTCGGACCAGCCGACGCGCTCCGATTTCTGTCCCTTATTCAACCGTGGAATAAATCCTCGAGCGCGTTCGTAAGCACACAAGCAAATAAAGCGCGGGCAGCGCGTGCAGATCCATGGTGAGCACGCGGCTCACCCCCACGGCATGCAGCGAGTTGGCGACCAGTTTCGCCGTGATCGGGACGCGCGGCTGATCTTTGCGGTCCTGACGCGCATATCCAAAAAATGGAATGACTGCCGTGATCCGGTCCGCGCAGGCGCGCCGCGCCGCGTCCACCATGATGAGCAACTTCATCAAGTGCTGATTAGTCGGCGGACAGGTCGGTTGAATAATGAAAACATCGTGTCCCCGAATGTTTTCCTCGATCCGGACGTAAGTCTCGCCATCTGGGAACGAGCTGATCGTCCGCCTGACCGAGCGGCACACCGATGTATTTGCAAATCCGCTCAGCTAGCTCGCGGTTGGCAGAGCCGCTGAAAACCTTCAATTCTGGCTGAAGCGCAAACATTCGGAAAGGGGCGCGAAGTTAGGCGTGCGAGATCGACATTGGCAATGCCAGATTTAACCACGAAACTGACTGCGGATCACTGAGCAGTGCCCTCGACGGCTGGGAAGCCGCCGCTCCCTGGTACCCAACCAGCGCTTGCCAAATATCGCACTTCCACCAAAGTATGTCGTTGGTAAGTTCCCCAAAAATTATGACCACCGACGCCATCCGAACAGAACGTCCTACAACGGACTCAACTCTCTTCGCGCATACGCGCTGGGATGCGGTTCCAGCTGCGGCGGGTCTGTTTCATCTCGGTTATTTCCTGGGGCTCTTCTTCCTTTACCCGCACGCGCCGCTCTGGGTAATGCTGATCCTTGGATTCATTTACTCGTTAATGGTCAACGCGAACATCAACGGCATTGGACACAATTTTATTCATAACCCTTTCTTTCGCTCTAAATTGCTCAATCGGCTCTTTGGAGTCACTCAGTCTATCGCGTGTTGTTTTTCGCAGACCTACTACAACGCCGTCCACATGCAGCATCACAAGGGGAATGCCGACCGGCCAAACGAAAATGGAGACACGATCGACTGGATCTCCATTTACAAACATGGCCACGACGGCGAAGCGGAAAATCCGTGGAGCTACGTTTTCCTAAGTTTCTTTCGCGATGATATCGGCGCGATTCGCAGGGAACTTGGCAAACGCCGCAATGGCGACCTTTTTTGGGGCAACATCGAATTGGCTGCGTTCGCCACGACGCTCTTGGTGATGTTCCTGTTTAACTGGCGCTATGTGATCTTTTATTTTCTGCCGTTTTTCTATCTTGGCCACTGCTTCAGTTACCTGAACGGTTATTATCGCCATTACGGCGCGAATCCTGACAGACCGATCGCGTGGGGCGTGAGTAGCTACGGAAAAATTTACAACTGGCTCTTCTTCTACAACGGATATCACGCCGAACACCATTTCCGACCAAAAGTGCACTGGACGAAAATGGAAGCGTTCCGGCAGAGCATTACCGATCTGCAAAAACAGGAAGGCGTCCGCACGATCAAGCGCGCGCATATGCTCGGCTTTCTCGACCCGAATCTGCCAAAACGTGGTGAACGCGAACGCGCGCCTGACCGCGAGAGCGCCCCTTCGCCGGCGCGATAGTTGTTCTAGCCGCCTCGCTGTGCGAGGCGCAGAGGTGTTTTGCATCACGCGCGCCGCGCGTCTCACAGAGACGCGGCTACAGCTTCGCGAAACTGGCGCGCAGCTTCTCTTTCTTGGCCTCGCAGTCCTCCTGCAGCCGTCGAATCTCCGACGCAAGCTGCTTCTCAAGTGATTCCGCCTCTTCAAGGTTGCCAGCGCCTTGTGCCTTGCGAATTTCGTCTTTCAAGAAAAGCTCTTTCTCGGCGATCTTCGCCCGACAAACGGAATCAACTTCCGCAATTTCCTTTTTCTGGTCCCCTGTGAGCAAAATCGACGGCGACGCTTTCTCCAGCCGTTCCATCGCCAGTTCGTAAGCTGATTTCATGTCCGATCTTAGCTCTTAATCGTATTCGTATTTGTAATCGTAATCGACGCATTGCATGTCAGAAATCAATTCCTAAGTTAGTTAATCAATGCATTCACGCGTTCAACTTCTCAGCCTCGATTTTGATGGCACACTCGTTTCGCGCGTCAGCGAACCGGTTCTCGATACCCAATGCATGGAATTGATTCGCGAATTGCAAGACACCGGCACGATGTGGGCAATTAATACTGGTCGCTCTGTCGACCTGCTCGAATCCGGCTTGGCCGATTTTTCATTCCCGATCCGCCCGGATTTCATCCTCACGACCGAACGCGACGTTTTTCGTGCCGGGCAAAATGGAGACAAATGGGAAGCGTTCGGCGATTGGAACGAGCGCTGTGCGCAGGATCACACCGAACTGTTCTCTTCGGCCCAGTCAGTGCTCGCTGAGGTGATCGACTTCGTGACCCAAAAAACAAAGGCGCGTCTTATCTACGATTCCGAGCGCCTCGAGGGTCTCGTCGCGGAGAACGACGAAGAAATGGAGCGCATTACGGCGTTTATAGAGCAAGCGGGCGCCAGGCACCCGAAGTTAGACTACCAGCGAAACACCGTTTATCTGCGCTTTTGTCATGCCGATTATCACAAAGGGGCGGCGCTCGCGGAGCTGGCGCGTTTGATCGAAGTCCCGCGCGAAAACATCTTTGCGGCGGGCGATCATCACAACGACATCTCGATGCTGGATGGAAAGGTTGCTGCGATGCCATCCTGTCCTGCAAATGCAATCGACGACGTCAAAGCCGCCGTGCGCGCGGCTGGCGGTTACGTCGCCCGAAAACAACACGGCGCCGGTGTTTACGAAGCGCTTTTGCATTTTACGAATGGCGACGTTTGAAGCGTGAAGTTGTAGCCACGGCGCTGTGTCGCCGTGCGGGTAGATTGCGCCCCGCACGCCTCGACACAGCGAGGCGGGCTACAACAACTATTTAACTTCCGCTGTCGCCAGCGCCAGTGGCGCATCGGCTTCAATTTTTCCGGCAAAACGGTTGGTCATGTAAGTCAGAAGCAGAACCCAAAACGAGAGCGCGAGCCCGAATAGTGGAAATTGGAGCGCGAGGGGCAACGAATAGATGATCGCCATCAGCGGGATCCAGACCGCCCAAGTCGCCAGCAATGTCGGAAGAATCTTGTCCCGATAATGAGCCAGGGTGAACAGCTGCCGCAATGGCCCCAGCGAGATCCCGTTATTTTTCCATTCGTAGGTCAGCACGCCGAATGGCGCAGCGAAAAACGGATTGTAACCAAATTGGTCCACGCAAATTTTTGCACAAACGACCGGTAACGTCACGACGTCGCCGAACCAGGCTGCTTCACTTCGATACAAAAGATCGACAAGTGACCCGTCAAATCCCCAGACCGGAACCGTAAAAAGCAAATTGCGAAGGTTCCGCGAATTTGGTCGTCCGTGTTGAAAGAAAAGAATCAAGAAAATCTCCGGAATGATCGCGCCAGCTGTGATCGAAGCGACGATTACAAACATTAGGCCGTGCGCGCTTTTGTAATCGGCCAGTTGATTCAGGCCCAGGCATACGGTCTGATTTGTGTAATAGGCGATCAGCAAAGCGAGCATGATCGCCTGAATAATGAGCGCCGGAATCGCGTTCGCGCGCGCAGCTTCCCAACCGAGAGTGAGCGGAGTCCGCGATTTCCTCATCGGCGCTGATACTTCTGGGGATCACCGGGCGATCAAGCAGAATCTGAACTTGTAGACGCTTCGCTCCGCGAAGCGCGGCCCTGAGATGATTAAAAGCTGCGCGTCGCTCCGCCCCAGCCGCCTTCGCTAGGTTTCGGCGTGCTAAGAGGCTCGGCGTTTACACCGAAAATTACCAATGAATGTTTGCGCTAGAGCCAGGCGCTGGGGGAGCAACGCTGCCCTCATCAGGAAGTCTTTCACCCGGAACGGGGGCTCCGCTCTGCTGCTCCGTCATCACTTCGTCGGGCGAGGCGCAGGCTGAGATCAGAAAGGCGATTGCTAAAAACGAAGCAGCCGGAATGACAAGGCGCTTGATCACGGGGACGAACGTAATCACGGGAAAGTTTGATGCAAGCTCTGCTGTCCAGTAAGCTTTGCGGTGGTCGCTGCCGACAAGATCGAGGTGAAATCTCTCCTGCTTGGCGAGCTTCAAGAAGAGCTTCACAAACTTGGCGAGCCTTTTTATCGCGCCAGACAGATCGTGGACTGGCTTTACAAGAAGCGAGTAAACTCGTTCGACGAGATGACCGATCTGTCGCGCGACTTGCGCGCGCACCTCGCAAACCAATTCGCGTTCGGCAAGATCAACGTCGTGCGCGTGCTCGGATCGCACGACACCACCCGCAAGTTTCTATTCCGTTTGAGTGATGGAAATTTAATCGAATCTGTTTTGATTCCAGCGTCGCCGGCGCTTTATGGGGGCAGCTCGGACCGGCGGACGATTTGCATATCCACGCAGGTTGGGTGCGCTTACGGTTGCAAATTTTGCGCCAGCGGTTTGGAAGGATTTTCCCGTAATCTGGGCTCGAACGAAATTATCGACCAAATCATTGCGATCGAGAACGCAAGCGGAGAGAAGATCGACAATATCGTATTCATGGGAATGGGCGAACCTCTTGCCAACCTCAGCAATATGATGCGCGCGATTCGAATCATTAACGCGCCGTGGGCCCTCGGCATTGGCGCGCGACACATTACCGTCTCGACCAGCGGTCTGGCGCCGCAAATCAAAAAATTTGCCGATGAACCATTGCAAATTCGCCTCGCGATTTCATTACACGCCGCGACCGACGAAGTGCGCAACCAGATCATGCCGATCAATCGCAAGTACAACATGGAGACGTTGCTTTCCGCTTGCGACTATTACGCCGCTCGGAGGAAACAGCGGCTCACGTTTGAATACATCCTGATCGCGGACGTGAACGATTCTGACGAGCAAGCGCACCTTCTCGCGCGGCACGCCAGAAGGCTTTCCGCAAAGGTGAATTTGATTCCTTATAACACGGTTGAGGGTTTGCCGTGGTCGCGACCATCGCGAAATCGACAGGAAAAGTTCCTTTCGATCTTACGCGCGCACAAAATCCCTGCGACGCTTCGTAGAGAGAAAGGTCATGACATCGACGCCGCGTGCGGACAACTGCGATTACGAAGCAAACGAGAGGTCGAAGCCGGTGTCCTGTAGTCGCTCCGCTCTGTCTGGGGCGTAGCTTTCTTGCAGTCGCCCGTCGCCATCAAAATGGTTAGGAGTCTGATGACGACGAACAACCTTCCATTCGAACTTAAGGGATTTTCAGAATAAACACGTCCTTACGGCCGCCCTCAACTCCCCAGTTACTTGTAAATGCGACCAAATGGCCGTCGCGACTAATGTCCGCACGCGGACTCGCATAATAATCGCCTCCATAAATTGAAAAGTGATGCGCCACTCGGCGCACCGACCCACTGCCGTTTGTAGCTACCTGGTAAATTTCATCATGAAATGGACCATCCGGCGTCCCATCTGTACCTGAATAACTGCTGAGTAAGACCCACTTTTCATTATTCGCTAACATGGAGACATGGTAATCCTGGGTCCAGTCATCTCGATAATTAATGAGTGGATAAAACGAATGTGGATTTGCCAGAGTCCGATAAGTAACTTGGTTGTTCCAATTGTCAGCGCCGATGACGATCTTGTTTCCATTATCGGAATGCCCAGGCGCATAGTCAGGGCCGTTGTCTGTAAGATTTTCAACTGTTAAGGTTTTCAAATCCACTACTTGAACCTCAATAGCTCCAGCTCCCTGTTGGCCTGTTTTTACAGCCAGATATCTTCCTGATTTATCAACCTGAACTTCGTCCAGCTGAGTCGTGTTCACATTATAAATCACTTGATTGGTATCCCGTTTCCAAACCAGATAACCCACGACGTGGTATCTCCCATCGCGACGAGTAAAAGCAAAAACATTATCGTTCTTAATGCTTTTACTCATCTGCCACAAGTAATCACCAGGATTATACTGGGAAGTAAAGTCAGCGATTAGGGTGTAAGTCTGTGTAGCTGCATTGTAAGCCCATAAATGCATGCCAATATTGTCGTGGGCATAAATGATGTCGGGATCAGACCCACTCCAGATCGCATCCTCCCAACCAACGCTTCCCCCTATCGGAGTAGGAGTGTCCCAGACAGCTTTGTCGATGATTGTGAAATTGACGGGATCGAATCGATAGAGCAGTGGAGAGATGCCACTATGAACGAAAAGCCGGGTGTTGTTGACATTGAACGTTGGCCAATAGGAATAAGCATTCACACAGTCAGGGCCATCATTGGCATCCGTCAGCCGCATAATTGTGGTCTCAAAGGTAGGATCAATAATCGTTCCTCCAGCCGCAGGCAGATGAGGAGCCGGAGGCACAGGATAGGTACCGTAATCCCGCTTGATCTCCGCAAAGGCATTTATTGATAAAACGATTTGAAAAATAGACGCTGATCCAATTAATCGAAATAAGGAGAAGTGATGTTTCTTCATGGTTTTTGACACGATATAAGAGGCGAATTTTTTCTCACGTTCAGGAGGTTTGTGAACTCTTCGGGAATGACTTCAACGACTCGTCGATGGTAACCCAGGGCAATTTATCTTCGAGCCAGATCGCTTTCTGCGGCGCAAACGGCGCGGGGTCGTCCAGCGACGCGATCGTGACATCGATTGCGTCTGAATCTTTGCTGTCCTCGAAAAACAAATGCGTGCCGCAACATGCAGCAAAAGAGCGAATTCGATTCGCATGCGCGATTTTGCGCGGCTCGCCCTTTGTAATGACGAGATCTCCGCGTGGCACCGATCCCCAGGTCACATAGGGCGCGCCAGCGCTTCGCCGGCAATCGATGCAATGACAATCGACGAGAGCAAAAAGCCGGCTCTTCAACACGTATCGTGTGCCGCCGCAAACGCATCCACCAGTGAACTCCATATAATTTGCTTAAGCTAAGAGCCGCCAAATGCAGCGGACGCAGATCTCTGAAGTTGCCCAACGCCTCGGCAGTAAAAGGGGCGAACCCCGAAGCAGGATCGCGGCGTGCGCTGCTAAAGTGATGGGATTACTACTTGAGAGTGATTTCCCGCATCAGCTTGCTGCCCATGATTTCGCGAATTTCCAGGCGCTTGGTCGCGGTCGCACGCTGTTGATCGGGAGCGCCCTCGATCTTTCTGGCGATCGGGTCGAATTTTTCACGCGCATTATCAAGCGCGGCCATATTTTTGGATTCGACCATGAGCAGGATGTCGAAGTCCTGCGGGTTAGCGGCGTCTCCGATAAGAATCTTGTAATCGAGAACAAGGCCCTGCTTTTTGGCTTCGTCTAATCCCCCTTTGAAGGTCTTGGCCAGACCTTTGAGGTACTCGTCGGTCATACCGTATTTGGCCTTAACCAGGGTGACGTTCCAAACGGTGCCTTCCGTATATGGAGCCTCGCTTTGGGCGAAACTAATGGCTGACCACGCAGTGAGGAAGGCGGCGCTAACCGCGAGAGTAAGATATTTTTTCATGCAGCGTCTTTCTTTCTATTGGTTCGACCGGCTCGTAATTAAGCCGTTTGGTTTGACTGTGAAGCGGTGTTAGCGCGAGTCAACGCAATTCTCCGTCTGGGTAGCGCATTGCCTGCCCGCCGTGGCGGGCGTCTCGCGTGCAATGCCAGTCCTCAACTACTGCCAGCCCGGTCCGGTCGCCGCGGCGACACGGACTCGTCCCGTGGCGAACTCGAACCACCGGCTAATCTTTTCTCTTTCGAGAAAAGTCTGGTCAATTGTGAAACGCCTGGCCATACTCAGCAACTTTCTGCAGGCAAACAACGGAGGAAAAATTATGATTCACTTAATCTGGTACATTGTTGTTGGGTTGATCGCGGGCGTGATCGCAAAATCGGTGATGCACGTGCACATGACGATTTTCTGGACAATCGTGCTCGGCATCATCGGATCGATTATCGGCGGCGCCGTTACCCACATGTTTTCGCCGCCGACGACCGGACGATTTCATCCCGCCGGCCTCATTTTTTCTACACTTGGCGCGATCTTGGTTCTCTACATTTGCATTAAGCTGAATATTCGTTTTCCCCGCGTTCTCTGATCAGGAGAGAGGAAAACTGTACCCACCGGTCGCTCACTACGCCGACAGCGTACGTCATCCGTTATCCGTCACTCGCTTATCGCGACGGAACCGCGGACTCCAACGTCCCACCTTCTGAGTGTATTCATCGTACGACTCTCCAAAGCGCTGTCGCAGCGCGGGCTCCTCGTATGCGATGACGAAGAGATTCGCGCACACGAACCATACCGCCCAGTAACCGGCGAGCGCCACGGAATGCGCCACCAACGCTTCGCCCAAAATGATCATTGTCACGCTGAGATACATTGGATTTCGCACGTACTGGTAGAGGCCGCGAACGACCAAGTGCCGCGGTGCATCGACCGGGGAGAGCGTGCCCCGACCGCTCCGGGCAAATTCAAAGATGCACGCGGCAAGCAGCGCGACACCCAGGCCGATGCACACGAAGCCGAGCAACTGCGTCGGACTGGTCAAATCGAACTGCGTCCGGCCCAGTCCGAAGAATCTCCACGGCACATAGCCAGCGAAAACGCCTGGAAGCAAAATCGTCCAGAGGAGACTTCGCAACGCGAGCCAAGCCGATGACCAGTTGCGAGCGCGACTGTTCATCGCTCAACCTTCATCCTTTCGCGGCCTTTTCTAAGGCGGCGATGTCGATCTTGTCCATTTCCATCATCGCATTCATGACGCGATTCGCCTTCCCGGCATCGGGATCGGCCAACATGTCGCCGAGAAAGACCGGGTTGACCTGCCACGAGAGACCGAATTTGTCTTTGAGCCAGCCGCACCGCCCGGTCGATCCGCCGTCGGCGGAAAGTTTCTCCCAGAAATAATCGATCTCATCCTGGGTCTCGCAGTTGACCGAGAACGAGATCGCTTCGGT
>Ga0137366_10004436_pt1 | contig 10987 bp, 6 predicted proteins | sample SagtaG_8_FD_104938 | JGI IMG/M metagenome (GOLD analysis project Ga0137366, IMG submission 104938) | Vadose zone soil microbial communities from Sagehorn Ranch, Mendocino, California, USA - Sage1_L_60_16 metaG | ecosystem: Environmental > Terrestrial > Soil > Vadose zone | place: USA: California... | reverse complement strand
TGTCTCCGATCGTGGCACGTCCCCCTCCATGATGACGACGCTGCCGGAACACGGCAGAGCTAATGGACGGCGGGCAAGTGCCGTGCCACTTGTGACCGGTGCGCGCGGTCACACGACCACGGGCCATCGCGGCGGTGCCGCGGGAAAGGGAAGACTCAGCCAGTCACGAAAGTCGTGGGTCGCAGCGACGCCACGGGGCACGCGCCGTGTGTTGCGGACGGTCCCCGTTGGCACCGGGCGATAGAGACATCGCAACACCGTCCCCACGGTGGCTTGAGGCGGGCGCTCTGGTTAGGATTCGGAACCGAGCAGTTCCCCGTTATCCGGCGCGCCCGGATCGTGTACTCGAGCGACTGATCCCCATAGAGGAATCCCCATGCGGCTTTCGCTCCGCTTCATCATTCCCCTATTCCTTGCCCTCGGGGCCGTCGCCTACGCGGTGGTGCCGCTCGTCGATCGGCTCACGCTGCAGTGGTTCGTCAGGGACTTGGACAGCCGCGCCACGCTGATCGCCAACACGATCCAGGAGCCCGTCCAGGACCTGATTCGGGGCAGGGACCCCACCAGGATGGTGCAGGTCTTCACCCGCATCACGCAGGACGAGCGCCTGTTTGCCATGGGCTTCTGCCCACCGGACCAGGGCCAGCCGATCGCCACGCCGACCCTGCCGTCCGAGATTCGTTGCGCCGAGCTCGAGAAGTTCTCCGGTACTTCGGACCATCTGTTGCAGAGTCGTGACGGTCCGCTGCTGGTGTCCGTCAGACCGCTCGACGCCCAGGGCGCGTCGGTGGGCACGCTGGTGCTCGTTCATGACATGAGCTTCGTCGCCCGTCGCAGCGCCGAGACGCGAAAGTACCTGTTCTATTTCTTCGTCGGCCTCGGCGCGGTCGTCTCGCTCATCACCGTCGTCATCGCCCAATTGAGCTGGCGCGGCTGGGTCCACGGCCTGCGCGCGCTGTTGCGCGGCGAAGGCTTGTTGCGACCGACCGACGAGCCCGACCTGCCCGAGCTGCGACCCATCGCCCGCGACCTACGCGCCCTGATCAGCGACCTGGAGGCGGAGCACCGCTCGCGCGACGACGAACAGCTCGCGTGGACGCCGGACACGCTGCGGGCGATCCTGCACGGTGACCTGCGCGGGCAAGAGGTCATGGTCGTGTCCAACCGAGAGCCGTACATCCACGTGCGCCAGGGGGAAGACATCGCCGTGTGGCGGCCGGCGAGCGGCCTCGTCACCGCCCTGGAGCCGGTGATGCGCGCGTGCTCCGGGACGTGGATCGCCCATGGCGGCGGCTCCGCCGACCGCGAGGTGGTGGATCGACACGACCACGTCGGCGTGCCTCCGGAGCGTGCGGCCTATCAGCTCCGCCGCGTCTGGCTGACGCCCGAGGAAGAAGCGGGATACTACTACGGCTTCGCCAACGAGGGCTTGTGGCCGCTGTGTCACATCGCCCACGTGCGCCCCATCTTCCGCACGACGGACTGGGAGCAGTACGTCAAGGTGAATCGGACGTTCAGTCGTGCCGTGGTCGAGGAGTCGAAGTCTGCCGACCCCATCGTGCTGGTCCACGACTATCACTTCGCCCTGCTGCCCAGGATGATCCAGGAGGCGCTGCCGGATGCGACGATCGTCGCCTTCTGGCACATCCCCTGGCCCAACCCGGAAGCGTTCGGGATCTGCCCCTGGCGGGACGAGCTGCTCGACGGACTGCTCGGGAGCACCATTCTCGGCTTTCACACCCAGTTTCATTGCAACAACTTTGTCGACACGGTCGACCGCCAGCTGGAGGCGAGGGTGGACCGCGAGACGTTCACGGTGTCGTACCGCGGCAAGCTGACCGCGGTGAAACGCTATCCCATTTCGGTCGAGTGGCCGCCCTCTCCGGACCTGGTGGGCAAGCCGGTTGCGCAGTGCCGTGCGGACGTGCGGCAACGCCACGACCTGCCGCCCAAGCACGCGATCGGCGTAGGCGTCGACCGCCTCGACTACACGAAGGGCATCGAGGAGCGGCTGCGCGCGGTGGAGCGACTGCTGGAGATGCACCCCGAATGGGTCGACAAGTTCACCTTCATTCAGATCGCCGCACCGACTCGGGCCCGCATCGCGCAGTACCAGGAATACGACGTGCGCGTGCGCGCGATGGCCGCCCGCATCAACGACCGGTTCGCCTCGGCCCGCCACCCGGCGGTGGTGCTGCAGGTGGAGCACCATCAACCGGACGAGATTTACGAGTACTACCGTGCGGCGGAATTGTGCATGGTCACCAGTCTGCACGACGGCATGAACCTGGTGGCAAAAGAGTTCGTCTCGGCTCGGGACGACGAGCGCGGCGTCTTGATCCTGAGTCAGTTCACGGGCGCGGCGCGCGAGCTGCCGGAAGCGCTCATCGTCAACCCGTACGACACGGACCAGTGCGCCGCCGCGCTCCACATGGCCCTCTCGATGCCGGCCGCCGAACAGCGCGTCCGTATCCGGCTGATGCGCGGACTGGTTCAGGACTTCAACGTGTTCCGGTGGGCGGGGCGCATGTTGATCGACGCCGGCGACATGAGACGGCGCGGCCGTCTCCTGGAGCGGGCCGCTGCGTCCGGTCGGTCGCGACGCTCCTCGGCCGCCTACCGCGCAGGCCGCGGCCGATGACACCGTCGGGCGACGGCCACCGCACGAGCCGGAGCCGACGCGGGACCGCCTTACCGGCGCCCCAGCAGAACTGGGCCTATTTCTTCGACATCGACGGGACGCTGGTCGACCTGACGGACTCGCCGGCCGGCGCGAGCATCGATGCGGGCCTCCGCCGGCTCATCACCGAGCTGTCGCGAGCCGTGGGCGGCGCGGTGGCCTTGATCAGCGGTCGCTCGATCGCGGACATCGATAGGCTGGTGCCCGACACGCAGATCCCGGTGGCCGGACAGCACGGCGTCGAGCGGCGAGACGCCGCCGGACGAATCTCTCGCCATGCGTTCCCGGCGAGCGAGCTCGATTGGCTGCGCCATGAGGTGGCCGCGGCCACGGCTCCGCATCACGGACTCGTGCTCGAGGACAAGGGCCTGTCCCTGGCGCTGCATTACCGCCGGGCGCCGCGACTGGGCGGCTTCGTCCACCGGCTGGCTCGTGCCTTGGTGACGCAAGCGGGAACGCAATACTGCATCCAAGCCGGCAAGCGAGTGGTGGAAATGAAGCCCGCCGGTAAGGACAAAGGCGTGGCGGTGGAGGAATTCATGCGGGAAGAGCCGTTCCGCGGACGCACGCCCGTGTTCGTCGGCGACGACGTGACCGACGAGTACGGCTTCGCGACGGTCAATCGCCTGCACGGCTATTCGATCAAGGTGGGGCCGGGGCGAACTGCGGCCCGGTGGCACCTGCGGGACGTGCAGGCGGTGCGGGCGTGGCTGGAGCGGGGCCTGTGACATCCCTCGATCTCGGATTGATCGGCAACGGCACGATCGGCGCTCTCCTGAATGCGGCGGGCGACATCGTGTGGGCGTGCTTCCCACGGTTCGACGGCGATCCGGCGTTTTGCTCGCTCCTGCGCGGGCAAACTCGTGACACCGATTTCGGAACCTTCGGCGTCGAGCTGAGCGACTTCGTCCGGGCCGAACAGGACTACCTCGTCAACACACCGATCCTCACGACCCGCCTGTACGACCACAGCGGCGGGTGCGTCGAGATCACCGATTTCGCGCCTCGCTTCCGCCAGTACGGCCGCATGTTCGCTCCGATGATGCTGGTGCGGCAGATCAAACGGACGGCCGGCAATCCCCGCATCCGGGTGCGTCTTCGGCCCGCGAATCACTATGGCCGTTCTCGCGCGGAGATCACCTGCGGCTCGAACCACATCCGATACGCGGGCACCGATCTGGTGCTGCGGCTGACGACGGACGCCTCCGTAACCGCGCTGGTGGAGGAGAATTTCTTCTTTCTGGAAGACGCGGTCACCCTGCTGCTCGGGCCGGACGAGACCGTGCAGGGGGCCGTCGCGGAGATCGGGCGCCGTTTCCTCGAGGAGACCGCGACGTATTGGCGGGAATGGGTCGGCTCGCTCGGCATCCCGTTCGAATGGCAAGACGCAGTGATCCGCGCCGCCATCACCTTAGAGCTCAACGTCTGCGAGGACACCGGGGCGATCGTCGCGGCGATGACGACGTCGATTCCCGAAGCGCCGGGCAGCCGCCGCAACTGGGACTATCGGTACTGCTGGCTGCGCGACGCTTACTTCGTGGTCAACGCGCTCAACCGCCTCGGCGCCACGCGGACCATGGAGCGCTACCTCGGCTACATCGTCAATGTCGTCGCCGGTACGGACAACGGCCGCCTGCAACCCGTGTACGGCCTCAGCGGGCGCGCGGTCGGTGAAGAGCAGGAGATCGATTCGCTCGCCGGGTATCGCGGCATGGGTCCGGTCCGGATCGGCAATCAGGCCCACCGCCAGGTGCAGCACGACGTCTACGGCGCGGCGATTCTGACGGCGACTCACGTGTTCTTCGACCGCCGGCTGGTGCGTCGCGGCGACGAGGTGCTGTTTCGCCGTCTGGAGACCCTCGGGGATCACGCGGCCACGCTGTACGACCAGCCGGACGCCGGCATCTGGGAGCTGCGCGGCACGCCGCGCGTACACACCTTCTCCAGCGTGATGTGCTGGGCCGGATGCGACCGGCTGGCCAAGATCGCGGCGCACCTGGGGCTCGAGGAGCGCGCCGCTCACTGGCGCGCGCAGGCGGCGCGCATCCAGCAGTTCGTCAGTGAGCGCTGCTGGAATCCCGCGAAAGACAGCTTCGTGGCCGCCGCGAACGGCGACACGTTGGACGCGAGCCTGCTGCGCCTGAACGAGCTCGGCTTCCTCTCCGACGAGGATCCGCGGTTCGTGGGCACCGTGCGGGCCATCGGGCGCGAGCTCAAGCGCGGCGACTTCGTGTTCCGCTATGTGGAGCAGGACGACTTCGGGAAACCCGACAACGCCTTCCTGGTGTGCACCTTCTGGTACATCAACGCGCTCGCCGCGATCGGCCAGCGTGACGAGGCCCGCGCTCTGTTCGAGACCTTGCTCGGCTGCCGCAACCGGCACGGCCTCCTGGCCGAGCACATCGATCCCCGCACGCGGGAGCAGTGGGGGAACTTCGTGCAGACCTACAGTATGGTAGGGCTCATCGGGTCGGCGATCCGGTTGTCCGTGCGGTGGGATCAAGCGTTTTGACGAGCGCCAGCGCCACCCCGTTGGTCCACCCGAACCCATCCTGCGTCGAATACTCTCCGCCGCCGGCCCGCCGGTGCGCGTCGACTACGTCGTACTTCTCCATCATTTTGCCGGTCGACCGATAGGCGCGGCGGTTCAGCGTCAGCCACCGGTCGCGGGCGGCAGCGGCGAGGTCGGCGCGACCGTAGCGGCGCACGCCCTCGATCGTCAACCACTCCAGGGGCGGCCATCCGTTGGGGGCGTCCCATTGTTGACCCGAGGCGATCAACGTCGTGACGAATCCACCGGGCTTCAGGAACTCCCGCTCGAGCCGCGCGGCGACCGCGCGACCTTGCTCGGGAGTGGCGAGCCCAAAATATAGCGGGCACGCGGCCGCGAGCGTGGGCCGGTCCGTCACACGCTCCCCGCTACGCCACCGCACGTCGTAGAAGAACCCACTCGCCGGATCATACGCGGCCGCGAGTAGCGCGCGACGGCGGTCCTCGGCCGCCTGGGCGAACTGCCGCGCGACGTCCGCGTCCCCTGCCCGGCCGCGGAACGCCCGGAGCGCGGCGATCGTCCGCTCGGCATGATAGAGGAGGCTGTTGAGATCCACCGGAACCAACTCGATCGTCTCCAACGAGCGCAGGTCTTTCGGGTCGCGCATCCAGCGGCTCGAGAAGTCCAAACCGCTCTCGGCCGTGGCTTTGACGTTTCGATAAAACGGCTCGCGGCGGGCTTCGGGGAGCGTCTGGGCGATCTCGTAGTCCGGACGGTACGCCTCGGGCCTGGGCTCGGGCAGGTCGTCCCAGTACCGGTTGAGTAACGGTCCGCCGTCCGAGACCCGCACGACGCGGCGGTACGCCTGGCCGCCCCCCGGTGCGAGCCGCTCCGCGCCATTCATCCAGAAGGCGTGCTCCGCCTCCAGCGCGTCGAGGTATTGCAGGGCGTGCGTGGTATCCGTCGCCCGCGCGTATAGCCCGACCATGGCGGCGAAGAACGGCGGTTGGCTGCGGCTGAGATAGTAGCTCCGGTTGCCGTTCGGGATGTGCCCGACCGTCCCGATCAGGTAGGCGAAGTTGTCGAGCATGCTCTTCACGAGGTCGGCGCGACCGCTCGCGACGAGACCGAGCATGGTGAAGTACGAATCCCAGTAGTAGACCTCGCGGAAGCGGCCGCCGGGGACGACGTAGGGGTTCGGGAGCGGGATGAGCGACGAACGTGCGTCAGCGCTGTCGGGCGGGCGCGTCAGGACGGGCCAAAGCGCGCGGATGTGCTGCTCCATCGTCTGCGACGTGTCCGAGCGGAAGCCCTCGCCCACCGGCCGGGGCAGCTCGAAGTGTTCCTGCACGAACGCCTGGAGGCTAAACCCCGCAGCGGCGCGCACGGATGCGTAGCGAGCGACGATCTCCGCCGGAGTGAGGCGCGGCCGTGCATCGGCAAACGTCTTCGAGTCCGAAAAGATCCCCGAGAGCTGGATGTCGTGAAACAGCGAGCCTAGATCCCGCGCGGGATCGTAGCGCGCGCTAGAGGGCGGCGCCGAGCGGCACCCGGTCGCGACGGCAAGGGCGGCAAGGGCGGCAAGCGCTCGGGTCCTCACCCAGAAGCTCGCTCTCCGCTTCTGAGTCCTCACCCCCTGTCCCCCTCTCCGTTCCGGAGAGGGGGTACGATGGTCGGGCTTCGTCTCCCCTCTCCCAACGGGAGAGGGGATCAAAGGGGTGAGGACCCGGCTCATCTGAAGACGATCCACAGCACGCCGATGGTCGCGGCGAGGACAATCGACAGGACGACGTTGAGGCGCCGCGGGCCAGCGGGCACCGGGACCGCCGTGATCTCCGGCGCTCCGTACGTCACGCCAGCGGTCCGGGCGGGTGAGGGTGGGGCGGTCGCCAGGCTGACCGCGATGAGGATTCCCGAGCACAGCACAAACAGCAGCGCCGCGAAGTGGAGGAAATTGATCGTGGCGAACCAGTACCACACCGTACCACTCGCCAAGTCATTGCGCGCGAGCTCGAGCACGAGTCGCGTCGTCCCGAGCACCAGCCCGGTCCAGAGCGCCGCCAGCGCGCCGGGTCCGTTCAGCCTCGGGTACAGGACGCCAAGCAGGAAGCACGCCGCAATCGGCGGGGCGATGTATGCCTGCACGCTCTGCAGATAGATGTAGATCTGCGGCGAGATGTACTTCATGAACGGAATCCACAAGAGACCCAACCCGACCAGTAATACGGTGGTGATGCGCCCCACCGCCACCAACCGCTGCTCGCTCGCGTCGGGCCGGACCTTACGGTACACGTCCCACGTGAGCAGCGTCGAGCAGGAGTTGAACGCGGACGCGAGCGAGCTCATCAGCGCGGCGAGCATCCCCGCCAGCACCAGGCCCTTGAACCCGGCCGGCAGGAGCCGCGTGACCAGCGCCGGGTACGCCGCATCGGCCGACCCGCCCCGGATGTCCGAGTACAACGCGGCGGCGATGATCCCCGGCAGCACGAAGATGAACACGGGCAGGATCTTCAGGAATCCGGCCAAGATGGTGCCGGTGCGGGCGGCGCTGACGTTCTTGGCCGCCAGCACGCGTTGCACAATGTGCTGGTCGGTGCACCAGTACCATACGCCCAGGATCGGCGCGCCGAAGATGATGCCCGTCCACGGGAAGTTGGGGTCAGTCATCGGCTTCCACATGGAGAAGAAGCCCGCCGGCACGCGGGCCTCGAGGCCGCTCCACCCTCCCACGGCTTGCAAGCCCAGCACGGTCATGGTCGCCGATCCGATGATCAGCACCACCGCCTGCATCACCTCCGTGTAAATCACGGCGCGCAGGCCTCCCAGGACGGTGTAGATCCCGGTGATGACGATCAGGATGACGGCGCTGGTCCAGACGCTGTACCCCGTCACCTCGCGCATCACGATGCCGCCGGCGAACAGGGTGACGCTGATCTTGGTCAGGACGTAGCCGATGATCGACACCCAGGTGAAATAACTGCGCGCGGCCGGATTGAACCGGCGCTCGAGGAACTCCGGCATCGTGTACACGCCGCTCCGCAGATAGAACGGCACGAACAGCCAGCCGAGCAGCAGCAGCATGAAGCAGGCGAGCCATTCGAAGTGGCCGACCGCGAGTCCGCTCGCCGCCCCGGTGCCCGCGAGGCCCACGAGGTGCTCGCTGCCGATATTCGAGGCGAACAGGCTCGCGCCCACCGCGAACCACCCTACATCCCGACTCGCGAGGAAAAAGTCGGCGCTGACGTTCTTCTCCCGTCGCGCCGCCCAGTACCCGATCCCGGCCAGCACGAGGAAGTAGGCGGCGATGACCGCGATGTCGAATCCGTGCAGGTTGCTCATGGTGTGCCGGTGTTGAGGAGATATTGAACGGCGAGGTCGGTGAGACTCCACAACTGCACGTCCGAACTGGTGCCATAGCGCGACGGGACCAGCCGTCCGTTCTCGATGGTGTAGCTCCATAACTCGGCGTGGCGGAGGCCGGAGCGATCCACGGCTTGGCTGATCCGGGTCAGCGCGGTGTCGACGCCGTTACCGCGCTGCCGCGCCAGGCCCGCGAGCAGAACATTCACGTCCCGCCCCCACACTACCATCGGAGAATGATATCGATCCCGGCGAAACCCTTCCCACACTTCCCGCGTCGCATAGGCGTCGTTCGCGACCAGGGGGCCGAGCTCGTCCACGAACAACCCCCAGGGGTACGGCTGCATGATTGGCCCGATAAGCTCGAGCGTCCGATTGCGACTGAGCGAGTCGACGAGCAGCAGCATGGCGGGATCGGTGTTGACGATGGGGATCGGCCGCCCGGCGGCATCGAGCGAGAGAGCGAGAAACCGCAGCGTGTCCGCGGGGAATCCCGTTCCCTGTACGACCCTGTTCCAGTATTCCCCTTCCGCCGGGGGCAGCCAGCGCAACCGGGCCGCGACACGGTCACTCACGACTTTCGGCGCCAGCGCGACGCGGAAGTGGCGCTCGGCCCCTTGCCAGGTGGCGACCGCCCGTTCGAGTGCCGCGCGGTCGCGCGCGAAGGTCGCGAGCGGCTGCTGGCGAATTACCGGCGTGATGTCGAGCTGTTTCAGCGCGTCGAGAATCGTCCCGACGCCCTCGAGCGCATGCGGCACCCAGATGGCGTTCACGTCCATGGCGAAGCGGCCGCCGCCGTAGCCTGCCCGGCTATCGCGCCAGCTCGCCGAGATCCACGTGCCCCCCCCGTCGGGGGCGCGCGGGAAGCTCACGAGGTTCGTCGCCACGGGGGCGCGGGCATACGGGGCCGCCTTTCGCGCGACGAACGCCAGGTTGGAAATGAGTCGCGCCAGGTGGTCATCGGCACGCAGGAAGGCACGCTTGCGATCCACCGGCACGCGCCGGTCGGCAAGATAGCGAGCGGCCACGACCGGCAGCTGGAAGTCGTCGTCCACCATGACGTAGTTCTCGCGCGTGGCCGCGAGGTGCCCGAGCAGCGCGCGGGCACGCCCGAGCTGGCCCGCCGACACCAGGCGGTTGTACTCGGCGGCGTTCTCGCGGATCGCCTGGCCGCCCAGCGCCTCCTCGTGGCTCACGTCCCCCGCGGGCGACAGCTTGCCGAGGGCACTCGCGACGACGTGCTCCGACATGGCCGGCGCCCACACGGGCTGCATCAGCAGGGCGGTCATGAGCATGTCCCGACCGAAATACGTCGCGAAGTTGGGCAGCCCGGCCATCAGCTTCTCGCGGTAGGTCAGGAGCTCGACGCCCCGCACTTCGCGCTCGAGTCGCCGGAAGCGCAGCGGATGGGCCGTGTCGGCGCGGACCTGAGCGGCGAACCGCTGGAACTCGTCGTTGAGGATCTCCGCCCGCGTGAGGGGCGTCAGCGCCGGCGCATCCGTCGTCACTCGCACGTGCAGGCGCACCGGACCTCCGGCGGGGCGGCGGATCGTGACCGCGGTCCCGGCGAGTGTAGGAACGGTCTCCCGCGCGTCGCCCTCGAGCGCGAGCCACAGGTGACTCTTGCCGTCGAAGCTCTCCTGCTCGACCGGGACGACCCACGCCGTGTCCCCGACCTTCGCCGTGACCCGCGGGAGGAGCCGGGCGCGCAGCGCCTCGATCGACTTCACGCCCAGCAGTGCGAGGTGACGCGCACGTTCGGCTGGTTTCAGCTTCGCGATATGGTCGATCAGCCGCGACAGCTCGGGCTGAATGAAGGCGGGCGCCTCCAGGGGCAGCGTGTCGTGGCTCGCATACTGGAAGTCCCGCTCCACGCGCATGGAGCCGAGCAGGAACAGACCGATGGTGACCGAGGACGGGAGCTCGAGGCCATAGGACACGGATCGCGTGCGGCCTGACGCTGTCACGACGGCCCCGGACGAGCCCCACGCCAGCTCGGCCGGCTTGCCGCTCGAATCGCGCACGGTGAAGCCGACGCTTTCGTTGGCCGCGTCGGCCCACAGGTTCACGACGCGTCCGCTCGAGCCTTTCAGATAAACCTGGAAGGCATTGCCGCGCGCATCCTGGTACACGCGGGTCTCATAGCCTTCATAGGCGGCGGGGTCGTCGAGGCCCGGCTCCGGGAATGCGAGGTAGGGGGGAACGGTGTCGGTGCGAGCGACGGCCTGGGTGGCAAGCAGCAAGGCGAGCAGGCTCATGGGCGGCGGAATCGTACGGCATGACGAGTCGTTCCGCCACCCGGGCGACCTCGAGCGGCTAGCGCCCTGCGGGATCCCTGCTCGACGGCCGCGGGAAGGCCAGCGTGATCGCCTCCACCTCCACGCCGTAACCGCCCGGCGCGACCGTCACGCCGCCCTCGTGCCGCAGGGAGAGCTGCAGCCGCTCCACCCGGTCGA
>Ga0137366_10004435_pt1 | contig 10989 bp, 8 predicted proteins | sample SagtaG_8_FD_104938 | JGI IMG/M metagenome (GOLD analysis project Ga0137366, IMG submission 104938) | Vadose zone soil microbial communities from Sagehorn Ranch, Mendocino, California, USA - Sage1_L_60_16 metaG | ecosystem: Environmental > Terrestrial > Soil > Vadose zone | place: USA: California... | reverse complement strand
TGATGTTTGATGTTTGATGTTTGAGGAAGGCGTTGGGCGTTGGGCGTTTCTGCACCGCACTCGCGCGCGATCCGAAGAAACCGGAGCGAATGGTGTTCGGGCGGACCTGGTTTTCGCGGCTCGCGCACGGTTTGGTTCAGCAGCAATCTCCTCCAGTGTCCGCGATAACCGACCCTGCGCGGAATTCCGCTTAGCCAGGATTCAACCGCAACGCGCAGCGAATTTGGAAAAAGAATCGCAACGTCGAAATTCCGTTGTCGCTTGAGCAACGAGATAACCGGAAGAAGCGAATCATTTGGCAATGGAATAATTGTATCCACTTCAGGAACAAGCTTCCACATCGGCGCAATATTCACAGGCGCGGCGACTGTCACTCGTGCGTCGGGACGCCCATTCTTGATCGCGCGCACTGCGGGCACGCTCATCACAGCATCTCCCAACCAGTTGCTTGAACGAATGAGAATCCGAAATGACTTTAGATCGTGCGCTGAAATCCCCGGCGGCAGATAGACGCCGCGTTTGTATCGCGCGAGAAGAAAATTTGGCTCGGGCGTTTTCCACCGATTATGAACCCAAAACCAATCTTCCGGGGCGACGCGAATTTGTTTCTCGATGATCTCATTTATTCGCGAGGTGAGCTCTGCAACGGAACCGCCAGGTTGGTCAAACCGCTCGGTAAACACCATGCGCCAGCGCGCTGGACCGATTGTGTAAACCCCAGCAGCAATAATCGCCGCTCGGGTGCGCTTCGCGAGCAACGCAGGCAGAGGCGAAGTAGACGCCAGTCTTCCGAAGAACGGCGTCCACAGTCCGTGGTCGCCAGCGTGTTGGTCGGACAAAACGCCCACGCCACCGCCGGAGCGCAGCAATTCGATCACCGGCTCAAATCCGGCCTGGCGATCGAACAATTCCAACCCAGTTTGGCTGCGCGTCCGACGCACATGCTCGTCAATGAAACGGTTGCCAAGCTTCTGATAAACGCTCGCATTTCGCACGAACCCGACAAACTTCGGCATTAATTGCGCGAATAATTCCCACGTTCCCAGATGACTCAAAACGAGCACGACGGGAACGCCCGCGCGAAATTCGCGGGCCATCGCCTCGATATTTTCGACCTTGACCCAGCGAAGGATTTTCTCTGGTGGCATTGCGGTGAGTTTGACACTGCAAAGGAAATTGGCGCCGAGCAGTCGAAAATGGCGGCGTACAAGGCGACGCAATTCGCGCGGCGACTTTTCATCGGCAAACGCAATTGCAACGTTGCGTTCCGCGAGCTGCCGATATTTTCCAGAAACAAGCCACGCACAAGAGCCGAGCAATTGCCCAACAGCAAATAGCAACGGCAATGGCAGTGCCGCGGCAATGGTCGACCCCGCGCGAAAGAGGAGGTAAACGACAAAATCGAGCATTTGCGGAACCGGCCGTTTCGGAGTGTGGCGCGGCAGGGTAGATTTGCCTGCGGCTAGCTTCAACCAATATAATGTCAGCGGTGTCGTCAGCAGATCACTCTTCTTTTAATTCTGATTTCGCGCGCGCGATCTCGCGGAAGTTCGAGCACGGCCGATTTCTCGTCATCGGAGGCAACTCTCGGGAACTGGAGTCTCAATTCGCAGAAGCGGGCAGAGAAGCTGACGTGTGGTCTCCTGACGAGCTAGCTTCGAAGCTGAGTCAGGACACAGGCAAAGCGCGCTTTCAAATCGCGGTTTGGTTTTATCCGTCACCAGAACACGAGGACGAAACGGTGGCGGAAGCGCTCTCGGGCTGCGCAGATACAATTGTCCTGGTGCCTGGACCTGGGGCTGACCCTGCTCGGCGGCGTCCCGAACTTGTGCAACGTTTCACCCGCTTTGGGTTTGTCCCCGATTACGAATACGACCTGATGGATCTGCATCCGGGAGCCGTGTGCCTTCGGCATTTGCCAGGACAAGCAGTTATTGAGCGGGTGCCTGCTATTGAGATGGCTTTTGCCCGACTGAACAGCAAGCTGGGTGCGTTGCGGCGAACACTTGAAATTCATGGCTCCGAATTGGAAGGAGCGCAGCGTCATATCGCCTCACTGGAGGAGAAACTCCTCAAATTAAAGGAATACAGGCGCGAACTAAGGTTGCTAAAAGAGCAGACGCAAAAACTGCGCAAATCCCCGGAGCGCAGGCTTGGTCAGATATTGCTCGCGCCGTATCGCCTTCCGCAAAAGCTGGCTCAAACGGTGTGGAAAAAGCTTGACCGAAAGCGGGGAAAACCCACGTCTGTTGCGCCTAACGAATACCAAAAGTGGTTCGAACGACATCGTGCGAGTGCACAGGATCTGAAGCGGATGCGCGATGAGGCGCGCGCGTTCGCCGTACGACCTCTCCTCAGTGTTATTACGCCAGTTTTTGATACGCCTGTGCAACGGCTGGAAGAAGCCGTCGAATCAGTCCTCGCACAAGCATATGAAAACTGGGAGCTCGTGCTCGTGGACGATGGATCGACCGGCATCGAGTTGCTCAGCGTGCTTCCTCGCGTCGCCGCGCGCGACCAGCGCATTGTACTGACGAGCCTCGGAAAACACGGTGGGATCTCGGCTGCGTCAAATCATGGAATCGCACTCGCGCGCGGAGAGTGGGTCACTTTTCTCGATCACGATGACGTGCTCGAACCCGATGCGCTTTTCCACATCGCAAAACTTTTGCAAAACCATCCTCAGGCCGACCTGATTTATTCCGACGAAGACAAGCTCGGTGATACTGGCTTTGAGGCCCCTTTGTTTAAGCCAGATTGGTCTCCCGACTTCTTCCTCTCCTGCAATTATCTGGGGCATTTAACTGCAGTGCGGCGGGACGTTCTGCAGAAGACTGGTGGATTCCGTTCACAATTCGATAGCGCACAGGATTACGATCTCTTATTTCGCGTCATCGAGCGGACCAACCGAATTCATCATATTCCGCGTGTCCTGTATCACTGGCGGCGCAGTGAAAGTTCCAGCGCGATCAGCGTTCGGCAAAAACCGGGACAGCTGGAAGCCTCACGGCTGGCAATTGAAGATCACCTAAAGCGTCGCAGCGAACCGGCTCACGTTGCTGTGGACTGGGGCACTCACGCATTCTGTGTCAGACGCGAGCTGTTGGAACCGAGAAAAATTTCAGTCATCATTCGGAGTCGCCATGGCGGCGCGGAGCGGCTCAAGCGGTGCGTCGAAACGCTGACGGCCCAGACAAGCTACCCGAACTACGAGGTTGTGATCGTCCACGCTGACAAGAAATTCCCCGAAGCTGCCGCGCGCTTCTCGCATCGTTTGCTGTATTTGTCAGACGCGGCGGACGATTCTACGGCCAAAAATTATGCGGTCGACCAGACCGGCAGTCCGTGGCTTCTTTTTCTTCACGACAGTATCGAAGTGATCGAGCCGGACTGGCTCACGATTATGGCTGAGCACGTCCAGCGGCCGGAAGTCGGCGCGGTCGGCGCACGGCTGCTAAACGCGAGCGGCGCGGTTGAGCATGCGGGAATTGTTGTCGGCGCCAATAACATTGCACAGCCGGCTTTTCGCGGTTTCCCAGCAGAACATGCCGGGGCGGCGAACCGCCAGTTACAGTTGACTCGCAACTGCAGCGCGGTGTCGAGTGCGTGTATGCTCACGCGGCGCGAAATTTTTCAAGAGGTGGGAGGATTCGACGCAAATCTGTCAGGCGCGCTCGCCGACGTGGATCTTTGTCTGAAAATGAGGCGTGCGGGTTATCTGATTGTTTACACTCCTTTTGCAAGGCTTTATTGGCATGACGCACCTGGCAAAATAGACATGGCTGGGCAGGGGATAATGGAGCAACGCTGGGCTGGTGTTCTGCATGGCGATCCTTATTACAATCCAAATCTTTCTCGCGAACGCGCGGATTTCTCGCTAGGCAAGTAACGCTCTTGGAAAGACTGATATGAATAAAAGCGAAACAAGTTTGTGGCTGGGCGTGAGCGAGGCGGCACGAAATGCATTAACTCCGCGCGATTATAAATTGGGTTCTTTGCCGCAACGAATCGCAAATTTAGGTGTTCCTGCAGGCGAACTGGCAAAAGCAGACCGGTCGAGGCCGGAGATAAAGCGCGCCTGGATTCCCGGCGTGGAGATTTTTCCACGAAAAATTCATTCGCAGCGTCATCGCGGAGTTTTCGGTGAATTTGTCCGACGTGACGAAGGAGTTCTGGCGAAAATCGGATTTTGGCCGAGGCAATGGTCGGCCGCGCGCATGTTTGCGCCCAGCGCCAAAGGATTTCATGTGCATCCACCAAGTATTCCGCCCGACACGACCGCCGAGAAATGGCTGCGACGTTTGTTCATGCACGGGCCACAAAATTATACGCTGCGTCGTTATGATGACGAACAGTGGGACGTCATGTTTTTTCTCCAAGGACGGGTAGAGATGATTTTGTGCGATGTGCGTGCTGGTTTTTCCAAGCGCATTATGCGTTTCTTCATCGATGGCGACAATCATCAGAGTAGCAACAATGCGGGAGTGGTCGTTCCACCCGGAGTCGCGCACGCCATTCGCGTAGAAGGGTCCGAAGACGTGATCATGGTTTATGGGACGAGCACGGTTTTTCGTCCCGAATTCGAGGGGCGCATCGCAAGCGAAGTTGAGACAGCGGAATTGCCCGAGGCGTGGCGGGAATTTCTCTCCCTATAGCGACTGTCTATGAGGCGCAGCGCCGTTAGCCGTAGCAGATGGTGTTTTCATTGGGCGTCAAACGCTCCTCGAGGATAGGCAAGCTCTAAAAGGAGATCGAAGACATGGCGTTCTTAATAATCATCGTCCTCTACGTCACTATTGGGTTCCTGGCAGCAGCGGGATCAGTGTGCATTTCGAAGAAATTATTCTCGCCAAAAATAGAGCAGATCTTCTTCGCTCTGTTCCTCATTGCGATTGCGGGATTCTATCTGGCGTTCACCGCTTACTTCGGGCAGGAAGCAGCGTGGCGACTCGAAACCGGCGGTGTGATTGTATTCGCTGTCTTCGGCCTCCTTGGTATTCGAGTACCAGTCGTGCTCATGATCGGGTACCTCCTGCATGGTATTTGGGATGTGCTTCACGAGATTCATGCTCATGCCGAGGGCCGCGTATTCGGCGGGCGGCAGCCAACAGATCTCCCGCTGGCATACGGTGTCTTTTGTGCGACTTACGACTGGTGCATGGCGGCTTATTTCTACACACGCCGGGGTCAATGGCGTGCTGCTTGGATTAGGGATTAGGCCATTTCACTCGGTTCTCGCTCACACGGCGCCGTTACAGCAAATGAAGCGAAGCTTCGATCCGGCTGTGTTGGAAATGATGGATCGGCCGCAGCCGGTCTCGCGCGAGTTAGAACGCGATCTGGAACGTATCCGGCAACTCAATCGTTGGTTCGGCAGCTATCGTCTTGTTTTGAGCTTCATGGGCCGCTGGATCAAACCGGGGACTCACGCGCGCATCCTCGATCTTGCCACCGGGTCGGGCGATATTCCGCGATTGATCATCGATTACGCTCGGCAAATTGGCGCGCAGATCGAGATCGATGCTGTTGATCGACAACCGGCGACACTGGAAATCGCCAGGAAATTGAGCGCCGGCTATCCGGAAATTTCCTACGACCAAGCCAATGTTCTCGAATGGAACTCTGCCGAGCGTTATGACATCATGCTGTGCACGCTTGCGCTACATCATTTCAGTGAAGACGACGCTGTGCGTGTCTTGCGGCGGTGTCGTGAGTCGTCCCGAAGGTTTGTTCTAGTATCTGACCTGCGACGAGGATATCTGCTCCAGGCTGGCGTTCATATTTTGACCGCGCTGCTTTTTCGCGAACAGATGACGCGGTATGACGCGCGTCTTTCAGCCGCGCGCGCGTTTTCATTTTCAGAAGTGCGCAAACTCGCCGTGGGCGCCGGCTGGAAGAACTTCGGACACAGGAGATTTCGGATTGCGCGCCAGGCCATTTGGCTCGAATGAAATTCAAGTTGAATTGACCTTGTCTGCGGCTTGAAATCAGCTTGAACGACACGTTGAAATTGCCCTGTGACGATGTAGTGAAGTGAACCACAGAAAGGAAAGGAATTTATGCCGCTTTTGAAGCCAGACCCAACCTTCTATCCGTCACCGAAGCTGGCGATGCAGGCGCCGCCGGAGAAATGTGCGTTCGTCGCGGCGCTGAATCCGCCCGGCAGCAAACTGAACGATGCGCTGTTAGTTGTCGATGTCGATCCTGAGTCGGGCACCTACGGCCAGCGCGTCGGCGAAGTCACCATGCCGGAATTCGGTGATGAGCTGCACCACTTCGGTTGGAGCGCGTGCAGCTCGGCGCTTTGCCCGTATGCACCGCACCCGCACGTTGAACGGCGCTACCTGGTTGTGCCCGGAATCCGCTCGTCGCGTATTCACATCATCGACACGAAGCCGGACCCACGAAAACCGGAAATCGTCAAGGTGATCGAGCCGGAGGAGGTTTTTGCGCGCACCAATTATGCGCGGCCGCACACGGTTCACTGTGGACCGGAAGCCATTTACGTTAGCGCGCTCGGCGCGCCGAATGGTGACGGCCCGGGCGGCATCTTCATGCTCGATTGCGAAACGTTCGAGATTCTGGGTCAGTGGGAGATAAATCGTGGTTCACAATTTTTTCAATACGATTTTTGGTGGCACCTGGGCTTCGACACGTTGCTGACCAGCGAATGGGGCACGCCGAACATGATCGAGAACGGAGTGCAACCGGACCTGCTCCTGGCCAGCAAATACGGTCATCAAATACACGTTTGGGATTTGCGCCGCCGCCGCCATTTGCAGGCACTGGATTTGGGAAAGGAGCAGCAAATGGTTCTCGAGATGCGCCCTGCGCATGACCCGACCAAGGCATACGGTTTTGTGAGCGTGGTGGTCTCAGTCAAGGATTTGTCGGCATCGATTTGGCTTTGGTACCGCAATAACGGCACATGGGATTTAAAGAAGGTGATCGAAATCCCAGCCGAGCCGGCCGACCCGGCAAAGCTGCCCGCGCTGCTCAAAGATTTTAAAGCGGTGCCGCCACTCGTGACGGACATTAATTTGTCGCTAGACGACAAATTTCTTTATGTCTCCTGCTGGGGAACCGGCGAGTTTTTGCAGTACGACGTGTCCGATCCATTCAATCCGAAGAAGACCGGGTCGGTGCGCATCGGCGGTATTGCTAATCGAACGCCGCACCCAAAAAATCCGGAGCAACCGCTGGCCGGTGGACCGCAAATGGTGGAAGTGAGCCGCGACGGTAAGCGGATCTATTTTACCAACTCGCTTTATGCTGCGTGGGACGAGCAGTTCTATCCCGACGGCGTAGGTAGTTGGATGGTGAAACTTGACGCCGTTCGTAACGGCGGCATTGGGTTTGACGAAAACTTTTTCGTGGAGAGCAGCGACTACCGAGTTCATCAAGTTCGCCTCGAAGGAGGCGATTCATCGAGCGATTCCTTCTGTTTTCCGTGAGTGGCCTCTGGCCCTGGCTGGCGGTCTTTGGGCTGGGCATTTTTCACGGGATCAATCCTGCCATGGGATGGTTGTTCGCCGTGGCGCTGGGGCTGCAGGAGCAGAAGCGCGCAGCGGTACTCCGTGCGCTGCCACCGATGGTGCTGGGGCACGCGCTCTCCATTGGAATCATCATCGCTGCGGTGCTTGTGGTCCGCATTAGCCTGCCGCATCGCACTCTGAAAATTGCCGCTGCCGCGATCCTGTTTGGTTTCGGCTTCTATCGTCTATTGCGTTCGCGGCATCCAAACTGGGTCGGGATGCGAGTCGGGTTTGGCGATCTGACTCTTTGGTCCTTCGTCATGGCATCAGCGCACGGCGCAGGATTGATGCTCGTCCCATTCTTCCTGGGATCGTCGGCAGCGCCCGATGCGCATCACCACGGCTCTCACCACGGCATTGCGTTTGCGAATTTTAGCGCGCCTTCTCTGTTCGCAGCTTCAGTTGCAGTTCACACGTTGGGATATCTGCTCATGACGGCTGCGGTCGCGATGTTGGTTTACGAAAAACTTGGAGTTGGCATGTTGCGCCGCGCTTGGTTCAACATCGATTTGGTCTGGATGCTCGCGCTGATGCTCACTGGCGCATTTATTCTCTTCGTTTGATTGCAGTCGCCAGGCGCAATCGCATTTCGTAATTCGCGCATCGCGCTCAGTTGGATAAAACTGGCGGCGTGAAAATCCTCACGACGATCGCAGAGGTGCGGGCGAAGCCGCGCGCAAATCGGCGTGTGCTGGTGCCGACCATGGGCGCTTTGCATAAGGCGCACGGCGAATTGATTCGGGTGGCGCGTGGACACGCTCGACGCAGCGGTGAAGTGGCCGTCACCATCTTTGTGAATCCGCTCCAGTTTGAACCGGGAAGCGATTACGAGCGGTACCCGCGGCCGCAAAAAACAGATGAAGAATTTTGCAGAACTGCCGGTGTCGATGTCTTGTTCCGTCCCAGTGCCGCGGAGATGTATGCCGACGATCGTTCGGTGTTCATCGACGAATCGTCGCTTTCGACGACGCTGGAAGGCAAATCGCGTCCCGGACATTTCCGCGGTGTTTGCACTGTGGTCGCGAAGTTGTTCAATATTCTTGCGCCGGACGCAGCGGTATTTGGCGAGAAAGATTTTCAGCAGCTGGCGATCGTTCGCCGGATGGTGCGCGATCTCAATTTCAACGTCGAAATCATCGGCGTGCCTATTGTGCGCGAGGAAGACGGGCTGGCGTACAGTTCGCGAAATCAATATTTGAATCCGGAAGAACGAAAGCAGGCAGCGGTTTTATACAAGGCATTACGCGTTGCGGTAAACGCCGGCAAGAAATCTGTCGCAGATGTTGTCGCGCTTGCGCGGGAAGTACTCAACGAGGCGCCGCTGGCGCGGATCGATTATGTTGAAATGGTTGACGCGGAAACTTTGCAGCCGGTTGAAATGGTGGGGCCCAATTCAGTGCTCCTTTTGGCCGTATTCTTCGGCAAGACTCGTTTGATCGATAATATCCAGTTGGGATAATCGTGACGCAGACAATCCTGTCTGCGCGGTTGAGGAGACAAGCTAAGCAGGCAAGATTGCCTGGTTCACGGCGATGAAAGAATACGATTTCGCGGTCATCGGCAGCGGCATCGCCGGTTTGAGTTTTGCATTGAAAGCCGCAAAGCACGGATCGGTCGCTGTTATTACGAAACGCAAAGGCGCGGACACAAACACCGCCTGGGCACAGGGTGGAATCGCGTGCGTGACTAGCGACGAAGACTCATTTGGGTTGCACGTGCGCGATACGCTTGAGGCGGGCGCTGGCCTGTGTGACGAAGCCGTAGTGCGCATGATTGTGACGGAAGGACCCGAGCGCATCCGCGAGCTGGCAGAACTCGGTCTCCAGTTCGATGAGCGCGAGATCAGTGGACATCGCGAGCTCGATCTGGGCAAGGAGGGTGGCCACTCCAAGCGTCGGGTCCTGCATGTTCAAGACGTAACGGGGCGGCAGATCGAGGAGACTTTGCTGCGTGAGCTGGGGCGACAATCACACGTCCAATTATTGGAAAATCAGATGGCCGTGGACTTGATTACGGCAGCCAAACTCGGTTTCGCGACAGAAGACCGCTGCCTCGGAGTCTATGTTCTGGACGAAAAAACCGGTGACGTGGAAACAATCCGGTCGGATCGAATCGTGCTGGCAACCGGCGGTTGCGGGAAAGTTTATTTGTATACGACAAATCCGGACGTCGCGACTGGAGACGGCGTGGCAATGGCGTGGCGCGCAGGTGTCGAGATCGCGAACATGGAGTTCATCCAGTTTCATCCCACCTGTCTATTTCATCCTGAGGCGAAATCATTTCTGATTTCCGAGGCGGTGCGCGGCGAAGGCGGCATCTTGCGCAACAATCGTGGCGAAGACTTTATGAAAGGCTACGATCCGCGTGGCTCGCTTGCGCCGCGTGACATCGTCGCGCGGGCGATCGACGCCGAGATGAAACGCTCAGGTGCGAAATGTGTGTTTTTGGACATCACGCACAAACCAGCGGAATTCATTCGGGAGCGCTTCCCGCACATTTACCAGACTTGCCTGCGATTCGGGATCGATATGTTGAAGCAGGCGATCCCGGTTGTACCGGCAGCGCATTACCAATGCGGTGGAATCAAGACCGACATCAATGGGGCGACGAATTTGCCCGGGCTATATGCGATTGGCGAGGTCGCGTGCACCGGCCTGCATGGAGCCAACCGGCTTGCAAGCAACTCGCTGCTGGAAGGTTTGGTCGTGGCGCATCGCGCGGCCGCGGCAGCCGTTGCGACGCGATCGGCTCGAAAGCAAAAAATCCTGTTGCCGGAATGGAAATCGGGGAATGTGCAGGACGTCGACGAACTGGTTGTCATTTATCACAACTGGGATGAGATCCGACGCCTCATGTGGGATTACGTGGGAATTGTCCGTACCGATAAACGGCTGCAACGAGCGAGCGCGCGGCTGCGAAACCTTCAGCGCGAAATCCGCGAGTTCTATTGGAATTTCAAAGTATCCGTTGACTTGCTGGAGCTGCGTAACCTCGCCGCAGTAGCGGCGTTGATCGTCGATTCGGCACTATGCCGCAAAGAAAGCCGAGGCCTCCATTACACGCTGGATTATCCAAAGGCGGATGATCGAGATTTCAAGCACGATACGCTACTGAGCCGCGGATGAGACTGGGCGCTACAACGCTCGCCCTGGAGGGTTTTCGAGGCAACACGATGGTGTACTTAAGAAAATTCGGCTTGCCTGAACGCGCCGAATCGGATAAAAGAAGCCGGCGTTTTAATATGAGGAGACTTCTTCCGGTTTGTTTGAGTCTGGCGGTCTTTGTTGTTCCGAAAGCTTTCGGAGATGAACAATCCACTTCCCCTTATGCGACCGCGGCAGACTTTGCCAAATACGCAATGAAATTGCGGGAGCAGGCATTGCTCAAGGTGGAACCGCAAGTTTTCATCCCGACCAGTTCTCGCCCTGCGATCCAGCGTTACCCGTGGAAAACG
>Ga0137366_10004434_pt1 | contig 10990 bp, 14 predicted proteins | sample SagtaG_8_FD_104938 | JGI IMG/M metagenome (GOLD analysis project Ga0137366, IMG submission 104938) | Vadose zone soil microbial communities from Sagehorn Ranch, Mendocino, California, USA - Sage1_L_60_16 metaG | ecosystem: Environmental > Terrestrial > Soil > Vadose zone | place: USA... | reverse complement strand
GGCCAAGCGCGTTGATGCATAAACATGCGGGCTGAACGCCTGTCTTCCTGGCTGTGGCTGCGATTGCCAAGTGTGGAAGGCTCTTGATAACCGCGCGCCCACCCGCCGACCTGCATGTCGTCAGTTGATCGGCGGTGGCTTTGGAGCTGGGCGCGCAGTACTGCCAATCGGTATGCGGAGACAGAGGATGGTCTGGCTAGCCGAGACCGTCTATTACAGGGACGAGGTCGTGCTATCCCTGGCGGGAGTCCGATCAGGAGCCTAGACGTTGATCAGGGCGGCGACTGCCGGATGGCGGCGCAGCTTCTGCAGGCAGCGGGCACGATGGGGCCCGATGCTCCCGACCGGGATGCCCAGCTCGACGCTGATCTCGGCATACGGCACCGGAGGATCTTGGATGAGCATTTCGATCAGCCGCCGGGAGTCCGGGGGCAGTTGCGTAAGCGCCTCGCGCAGCGCGGCCGAACGCTCGGTTCTGAGCAGCTCAGACTCCACCGTCCCTGTCATCATGTCCGCTATCCCTGCGACGTCCGGCCAGTGGTCCGGAGCCTGCTGCTGCTGTGTCCTACGCAGGACCCGGCAACATTCCCGGCGCGTGGTGGTGGCGAGCCAGCCGGGAAGCGCGGCTGGCTCGCGTATGGCCGCGAGCTGACCAACGAGCTGGAGCCAGACGTTCTGCCCGACATCGTCGGCATCCATCTGGCTCAGCCGGTATCTGCGGCAGATAGACCAGATCAGCGGGACATATCGCTCGAAGAGTTCGTCCCACGCCTGCTTGTCGCCGTTCCTGGCACGTGTCACCAATGCGGTGACCGATCGGGTATCAGAAACAGCTTCGGCGTTCGCCTTCCGTGCTTCGCGGTGGCCTTGCTGGTGCCGCAGCTGCCGCCGGCTGGCGTCTGCCAGCATCTGACGGCTGTGCTCGCGGGCGAGCTGGCCGGCGACGTAGGGGTGCATTAACATGAGCTTCTCCCCCCCTGTCCGGGCTGGCCGGCTATCCCCGCCCTTATCGGCAGGCTCGCCTGCCCGGCCATGAGCGGCTAGGAGCCTGGCCCTCCCGTAAAGCCGCGCCCTACCGATACAGAGACATCCCCACTCGGTCTTGATACATGAATGCGCCAAGGACAGCCGCCATATCCTTAGCCCCGCAGTGTCGGTGGCATCACCTATGCCGGCAGCAGCAGCCGATGTGAAAACGGTCCGCCAATACGAGCTGCAGTCCAGAGCGGTCAGAACTGGACGTTCTGCGGGCACTCACGGCGCATCAAGCGCGATCGACACCCGCGCCGAGTCGGTGTTCGGCATACGCCGGCACCACGGCAAGGCTGAATTAACGATCCCCATCGGCGATGGCGGAATACAGACGAGTGCATAATTATGCGGCCGTGCAACTTACGCTCATCGCATGTACGGTAAACCGGCCAGCCCGGAAACGTACACAGGTCAGAGCGGGCGGCGGGGAATTCGGTCTGTGCGGTCCGGGGAGGCGCGGTCGGCGAACGTAGCGGCAGCGTAAGGCGGTGACGTGCAGGTAGGCGCGTCGGCGCCCGAGGGCTGCGGCCCCGGCGCGGTCTGCTGCCGGCTGCCGGCTGCCGGCATTTAGCCGATGGGGCACCCGGGGCTGGCTGCGGCGGCCTGTTCCGGCCGCGGGCACGGTCACGCGGGTCATTTTCTGTGTCCTGTGGATGCTGTGCGGTGTCGTACCCTGCTGTAACGCTGGGTGCGGATGGTGCGCCACAGGAAGAGAGCTTCGCCCATGACCGCACCTCGTTTCCGGGAGCTCAAGCAGCTGGATGCCGGGATATTCCAAGCTGAGATCAGCTCGTTCGCCCTGCGCCTGGCCGCCGAAGGCAAGGCTGCCAAGACGATCCAGACCTACGCCGAGGCGGTGCGATGGTTCGCTGCCGCTGGCCCGCCCGGGCAGGCAGCCCGGGCCAGCTGGGACCAGGTCACCAGCCAGGACATCCAGCGGTGGATGGCGTGGCTGCTGGACCGCTACAGCACCGCCTACGCCAGCAACCAGTACCGCGCCCTGCAGCAGTTCTTCAGATGGCTGGCCGCCGAGGACCAGCAGCCCGACCCGATGGCCGGACTGGCGCCGCCGCGCGTTGCCGACAAGCTGGTCCCGGTCTTCACCCCCGGAGAGCTATCAAGGCTGGAACAGGTGTGCGCGGGCCGCAGCTTCGCCCAGCGGCGCGATACCGCGGTCATCGCGGTGCTCACTGCGACCGGCATCCGGCTGTCCGAGCTGGCCGGCCTGCGGTGCAGTGACGTCGACCTGGGGCAGCGGGAGATCACCGTCCGCGGCAAGGGCGGCAAGGACCGGATCGTCAAGGTCGGCCACCAGGCCGCCCGGAGCCTGGACCGGTACTTGCGCGCCCGCTCCCGGCACGCCCAGGCCCGGCGGCCCCAGCTGTGGCTGGGAGCCGGCAACCGGGAGCCGCTGACCGCCGCCGGGATCTACCAGATGATCACCCGCCGCGGCCGCCAGTGCGGCGTGGCCGCCTTCCCGCACCGGTTCCGGCACCACTTCAGCCACACCTGGCTGGACCGCGGCGGCCCGAGGGCGACCTGATGGAACTGGCCGGCTGGACCTCACCCCAGATGCTCCGCCGCTACGGCGCTAGCCGGGACCTGATCCGCGTCGGAGACCGGGACGGCTGGGTGTGCGGTATCTGCCGCGACCCCGCTCGGCCGGTGCATCGTCCGCTCGGAGCCGTGACCATCTTGGCCAGCGACCTGACCCTGGAAGACGTCCCAGCCGGGGCACAGGCAGACGAGCCGTGGGAGGACGTAGAGCTAGCCACGCGACGTTATGACCCTCTCGCGGCATCCATCGATCACATCCTGCCCAAGTCTCGCGGCGGCACCGACGACGACGGCGATCTTCAGATCACGCACCTTCGCTGCAACCTGCTCAAGCATGATCAGGCCCAGCCGTCGCCCGAGTACGCCAGGGCGAGGCTGAGCCTCACTTTGGACGGCACGCCCGTGCCCTTCAGGGTCTGGCGACGCGCGGTTCCCCCGCCCCGGTGCGGCACGCCCGCCCGGCGAGTTCGTGGACGGCCTCCGCCCTGGATGGTCGAGCGCGGTCAGGTGGCTGTGGAACCCTGGCGGTTGATCATCATCCGGTACCGGGTCTGGCGCATGCTCCGCAGGTACCGCCAGCGCAGGCAGGCTGCCCGTGACGCGCTCCCCTGAGCCGCCTCTCATCTCGGGAAGCTGCCCGCCGATGAGACAGGGGTGCGCCCGGCCGCGACACTGGACATGAGTTAGCGCGTCGCCAGTTGGTTGTGGTGGAGCGTCACGGGCAAGCACAGATCATCCGCTTCTGCGCCAGATGACTCCCCGGGTCAAACCCGGATCCTGAATGCGCGCCTTCACTGACATCTGCGGCCCGGACCGGGCCTAGCGCGATGTACTCATATCTGCGCAGTTCCTGCCTGGCATCAATGGTGCCCTGGCTGAGCGCCGCCGAGCTGTTGGACTTGGCTGCCGGCTGGGCACCAGACGACGCCGGGATCGGATCCTCGTCGCCTTTCCCGGGCATCTGTGCTTTTCCGGCTGACTGTGTTTTCCGGGGCGAACGCGCCGTATTCGCTGGCGGCTATACCCCTTTTCCGCCGGTCGAGTCGTGGCAGGCCCTCCGCTGCGCGCTCCGTGCGGGCCCGGCCTGCTGGCGCGGCTGGCCGATCAGTGGCCTGGCATGGGCGCTATGCCCAGGAGCGCCCGAGGAAGGCGGCGAGCCGGTCGCTGGGGCCGGCCGTAGCCGCCACGGCGACCGGCGCCGCGAACAGCGGGTGCCGGCCGGCGCGGGGGACCAGCACCGGGGCTATCGCCAGCAGGTCGATGGCCAGGGCGCGCGGGATCGGCTGGCGCTGCCCGCATGCCCGGGATATGTCCCACCCGTGGACGGCGACCTCGAGGGCGGCCGCGGCGGCCATGACGCTGGCCGCCAGCGGGCAGCCGGCGATGTCGACGACCTGGCGCTGGTGGCCGGGGCCGGTCCAGGCGTCCAGCAGCCGGCCGGCACGATCGCGGAACGCCCGGGCCGGGTCAGCCGCCAGGTCCCCGTCCTCCGCGGCCGGGTCCAGGCCAACGCGTCCGGCTTCGATGCCCTCACCGAACGCGGCCAGGGATTCGCAGGCGTGCCGGAGCAGCATCCGCAGGTCCCATTTCCCGCATGGCGTCGGGCGGGACAGGAGCTCCGGCGTGACGGCCAGGACCACGCCGAGCGCATAGCTGACCGACGGTTCAAGCAGCCGGGCACCGTCGGTCGGCCATGCCGCCCCGACCGCTGGGGTCATCGGCCCGGTACCCGGGCTGCGGCAGCCGGGACGGTCTGCGGCAGGCCGAACGTCGCGAACAGGCGCGGGTCGTTGAACGAGGTGACCCGCGTGACGCGCGATGCGGCGATGGTGAGCACGCATATCGAGTGTGCCCGGTACCCGCCGTCGTGGCCGCGCAGGTAGGCAGCGAGCGCGGGCTGGCCGTTGGCAGCGGTGGGGATCATCTGGAAGCGGCCGGGTTCGCTGAGGACCCGGGTCTGCAGGAAGCGCCCGATCAGCTCACGGCCGGTGAACCAGGTCGGCTCTGGCGGCATCTCGAACACGGCGTCCTCGCGCAGCAGGTCCATGACCGCCGGGATGTCGGCGTTCTGGAACGCAGTGGCGTACTTGTCGAGCAGGTCGCGGTCGGCCGGGTCGGCGGGCTCGCGAATCTGGTCCTCGTCCGGGGCTGCCTGCTCGAGCCGCGCCCGGGCGCGCTGCAGCATGCGGTTCACCGCGGTGGTGGTGGTGCCGAGCAGGTCAGCGACCTCCGCTGCCCGCCAGCGCAGCACGTCGCGCAGGATCAATACCGCGCGCTGCCGGGCAGGCAGGTACTGCAAGGCGGCGATCAGGGCCAGCCGCATGCTCTGCCGGGACGCGGCGATCTCGGCTGGATCGGCAGACCCGGAGCTCACCAGCGCGTCAGGAATGGGCTGCAGCCACGGGACCTCCGGCCGCGCCGCGGCCAGCGGAGCTTCCGGGTGCCCGCCCGGGGCGCCAAGGCCGGACGGCAATGGCCGGCGGCTGCTGTTCTCCAGCGCGCGCAGGCAGGCGTTAGTCGCGATCCGGTACAGCCAGGTCCGCAGCGACGCCCGCCCCTCGAATTCGCCGTAGGACCGCCAGGCACGGATCATGGTCTCCTGCACCTGGTCCTCGGCGTCGTGGACCGAGCCCAGCATGCGGTAGCAGTGCGCCAGCAGCTCAGGCCGGAACGGGTCGGTGAGACGCGCGAAGTCCTCGCTGACTGCCATGGCTGCTCCCTCCCGCCGTCGCGTGCTGCGCCGTCAGTGGTATAGATCCGGTCCGGCCGCGAAAGTAACCGGCCGACGGCGCATTTTCTGCCTCGCGGGTTCCCCGGTCAGTTTTCCGTGCGTCCCGGATCTGTAGAGGTGAACGCGGATCAGTCCCCGCCTCACACACATCAGGGAGCCCGCATGTCAAGGCAGCAACTTTCCGGCGAGATCGCCTACCAGGACGGTCAGGGTTTGAATCAGGTCCATCGCTGGCGCGCGTTCGCGGTGCTGGCTGTTTCGTTCTTCATGACGGTCGCGGACCTTGCGATCGTCAATGTCGCGTTGCCGACCATCGGCCGCAAGCTGCACATGCCGGAATCGGCCCTGCAGTGGGTCGTCACCGGCTACGCGCTCACCTTCGGCGGTTTCCTGCTGCTCGGCGGCCGCGCCGCGGATCTGCTGGGGCGCCGCCGCATCCTGATGGCCGGCCTGGCGGTGTTCACCGCGGCCTCGCTGGGCTGCGGGCTGGCGACCGCGGAGGGGTTCCTGATCGCGATGCGCTTCCTGCAGGGGCTCGGCGCGGCGATCGTGCTGCCAGCGGCGCTGTCGATCGTGATGAACATGTTCCCCGAGGGCGCCGAGCGCAACAAGGCACTGGGCGTGTGGGGCGCCATCGGGGCGAGCGGCGCGGCCGTCGGGGTGATGGCCGGCGGGCTGCTCACCCGCTACGCGGGCTGGCAGTACATCTTCTTCCTCAACGTCCCGATCGGCGCGGCGGCGCTGGCGCTGGCCCCGCGCGTCGTGCCGGAGAGCCGGCTCGCCACCGACCGGCGGCGCTATGACCCGTTCGGCGCGGTTACCGTGACCGGCGGCCTGTCGCTGCTGGTCTACGCGGTCTCCACCGCCCCGCGGGTCGGCTGGGGTACCGCCAGGACGGTGTCGCTGCTCGCGGTGTCCGCCACCCTGCTCGCCGCCTTCGTGGTCATCGAGACGCGCGTGGAGGCGCCGCTGATGCCGCTGCGGATCTTCGGCACCAAGACGCTGGCGGGCGCGAACGCGGTCGGCGTGCTGCTCGGCGGCGGCTTTTTCGCGTACATCTTCATCGGCACCCTGTACATGCAGCAGGTGCTCGGGTACTCCGCGCTGAAGGCCGGCCTCGCCTGGCTGGTGATGGCGCTCAGCTCGGTCGCCTTCGCCGGCCTGTCCCAGGCGCTGGTCACCCGCGGCTCGGCCAGGCTCGTGATGGCGGCTGGCATGGCGATGATCGGCGGCGGCATCTTGTGGTCAACCCAGGTGCCCGTGCACGGGCACTTCTGGGCCAGCCTGGCCGGACCGTTTATCATCGTCGGGATCGGCACCGCGTTTGCCTTCATCCCAGTCTCGATCGCCGGGCTGGCCGGGGTCGCCGAGCATGAGGCCGGCCTTGCCTCCGGGCTCCTCAACACCTCCCAGCAGCTCGGCGGGGCGGTCGGCGTCGCACTAGCGTCCACGATCGCCGCCACCCACGCCAGCACCCTGCTGCGCCAGGGCACCGCACCAGCCGCGGCGCTTACCAGCGGCTTCCAATGGGCGTTCTGGGCCTGTGGCGCGATCGGCCTGGCCGCGGTCCCGGTGACCTACCTCCTGGTCCGCCGCAACGAGCTAGCCACGGCGGTTGCCCGCACATCCCAGAAGCCTCAACCAGCACCTGCCGACGTTTAACCCAACCACCGCCTCATACGCATCAAGGGAGTCCCGCATGCCAGCACACGAACTTTCCGGAACGACAGCACTGGTCACCGGCGCCAGCCGGGGTTTCGGCCGGGCCATCGCCGTCGCCCTGTCCAAACACGGCGCGCACGTCGTCGGGGTCGCCCGCGACCCCAGCCGGCTCGAGGATCTGCGCGCACAGCTCGGCAGTACCTTCACCCGAAGATCATCATGCGGTGGCCGTGCCATGTCAAAGACGGGGATCGCAGAGGTTAAACGGCAACCTTAGTTGTATTGAGGCGGGGGCGGGATCGGGCGGCCCGCGCGGAGGGCATCGATGACGGCCTTCGCGTCGGCCAGGCGGTATTCCTCGCCGTAGACGGCCCCTGGGCGGCGGGGCGCCTCCATCACCGCGCAGCTAGCGGTGCCGCCAAGGTCGACCGGCACGAAGCCGGCGTCCTCAATCAGTCCTCCAACGACCTCTTTGGCGGCAGCGTCATCACCGCACAGCCATTGCACTACCCGCTCGTCGCGGCCGCGTCCTGCCGCCTCCGCCTGGAAGGCGGAAGTCAGCGTGTTGAACGACTTGGCATAGCGCGCTCCAGGCATACGCTCGGCGTTGAATTGCGCGGCGGTCTGGCCCTCGGGCGGTAGCGGCGGCCCGCCGAACTGGTTGGTGGTGTCGATCACGATCTTGCCGTCCAGCGGCCCGGCCTGTTCCAGTGCCAGCGGCAGCACGCTCCACGGCACCGAGATCACGACGACCTCGCCGAAAGCCACCGCATCGGACGGGCTGCCCGTATTGGCGGACGATCCGATCTGGGCGGCTAGCTCGTCCAGCGCCGCCCGGTCGCGGCTGAACGACAGCAGTACCTGGTGCCCGGCCCCGGCAAGCTGCCGGGCCAGCCCGCCGCCGATGCGGCCGGCGCCGATGATCCCGATCTTCACTCTGGCTACCTCCTGTGTCTTCTCTACGGTGCTGACTGCACCGGGGCGGCGACCGATGCGATCGCCGGGGCCGGGTCCGGTGTGGCCTCGGCATAGGGCAACCGCCAGGCCACTAGTTCCTGGTGAGGCATGTGGAAGGAGTTGTCGCCGATGACATGCTCGATGATCCGCCAGCCGGCAAGACGCACGACGTGCGTCTCGGTCATCACCCCTGTCTCACCGGTCGGCGGGTTTCCGTAGAACGACGCGGTGTTGTGATAGTGCAGCCGGATCCGCCAGCACGCCCGCGTTCCGTCAGCCGAGTAGAACTCGTCGTGCAACGCGACCCGCAGTCCCGGATTGGCGGTGTGGAACTCCATCGCGAACGCGGTGACCGCCGCGCGCCCGCGAGCTGGCCAGGCCAGCGGCGTGTACAACATGACATTGTCGGCGTAGATATCATTCAGCGCGCTGGTGTCCCGGCGCCCGAACGCGTCCGCGAACCGCCGCGCTAGCGAGGCTCCCGGGCCTGCGACCGGGGCGTCGCCAGGAGCGGCGGAACACAGCTCCGCCGCCGGGTCGCTGACCTCACGCGGGAAGCTCATCCGCCAGTCTGCCAGGAAGAGCCGGGGCAGTTGGAAACCGGAGACGCCGGATATCTGCTCGGCCACCTGGCCACCCTGGAACCGGAACGAATGCGTCTCGGGCATGTCCCCGGACCGGCCGGTGGGGGCATGATCGCGGAACGAACCGGAGTTCTGCCAGTTCAAGTGCACCCGGATGCAGCTCCGGCGGCCATCTGCCGACCCGAACTCGTCGTGCAGCGTGACCCGCAGCCCGGGGAAGGCGCGGTGCAGCTCGCTGAAGTAGTCCCAGATGACATCCCGGCCTCGCAGCGGGCCGGTCAGCGGCGTGCATAGCACCGCGTCCGCTGAGTAGAACTCATCCAGCCTCGTCCGGTCACGCTTGCCGAACGACGCCAGGAAACCCTCGCCTGTCCGGGGACCGCCCGCTGCGCACGTCCTCTCACTGCCGTGGCGACTACGATGCTTGATCCACAATGCTTTAATTCAAGCATTTATGCAAGGCGATTCTGAAACTACACTGCCTGCATGAGCGCATCGGACGCCGGCCCCCGTCCCGGCACTACGGAGCAGGAACCCGTGCAGGATTCGGTCGCCCGGCTCCTGGCCGACTGGGCGCGTGAGCGGCCGGACCTGGATTTTTCGCCGGTAGGCGTCATCAACCGGCTGGCGCGGGTGCGGGCGCACATCGACTCCGCCCTGCTGCAGGTATTCCGCGACTTCGGCCTGACCGCGGCCGACTTCCGGGTGATTGTCACGCTGCGTCGCGTCGGCTCGCCGTATGAGCTGCCGCAGGCGCGGCTGATGACGCAGCTCGCACTGACGTCCGGCACGATCAGCCTGCGCGTGGACCGGCTCGCCAAGCGCGGCATCGTCACTCGCGAGGCAGACCCCGACGATAAGCGCGGGCAGCGAGTCCGCCTCACCGCCGAGGGACTGCGGCTGTTCGACAAGGTTGCCCCGCTCCACCTGGCCAACGAGGAACGGCTGCTGTCGAGCCTCACTCACGACGAGCGGGTCACGCTGGCCCGGTTGCTCAGCAAGCTCCTCATCTCATTCGAATCCGGGACCGTCCAGGCGGGCCTGCCACTGGGAATGCGGCTGGAACCGGCGCACCTCGCCCGGTACCGGCGCACCGCAGCCGGCCTGTCCGACACACCCGGCCTGCTCGTCGCCGAGACCATCGAGGGAACACCCGCCGCATCAGCCGGACTCGCCCGCGGCGACCTCATCGTCGCGGTCGGAGGTATCGAATGCCGCAGCGAGGACGTGCTAGCACAGGCAATCGACCGGGTGCGCCCAGGCGGGCGCCTGCGGCTGTCCGTACTCCGCGGCAACAACCACCACCAGGTCACCGTGACCGCACCAGCGCAACGACAGTCATGATGCCATTACCAGCGGGAACCAGCCGCTCATGGAGAATGCCTACGCAGCCGCCGAGACCACCACGATCCGGATACTGGCCATGCTGCTCCAGCCGGACGCCGGCACGGCCCGGGTGCTGGGGCGATGTCGCCGGCCAGGTCCGCGCGGTCCGCGCCCGGGCGAGCCTGACCGGCCAGTTCGCCTCGGTCGACGAGGACCCGACCGGCGCGGAGAACCTCGTCATGATCGCCGCCTGCTCGGTCATCCGCGGTGGCGCGCCAAGACGCGGGCCGGTGAGCTGCGCGAGGCGTTCGGCCTGGCCGAGGCGGCCGGCCTGTCAAGACGTACTCGGGCGGTATGTGCCGGCGGCTGGCCATCGCGGCGGCGCTGCCCTGCCCGCCAGCCAGCGGATCGCGATCACCCTGATGGACCTGCGCGGGTTCACCGCCACCCAGGTCGCCGCCATCACCGGCGCCCCGCGCGGGACCGTCCCGGCCCGCGTGCACCGCGGCCGCAAGACGCTCGCCCTCAGCCTGGCCGGCCAGCGCCAGCCCGCCAGGCCACCCGGAGTGCCGCGATGAGCCACGACCCCGGTCAGCTCGCCGCGGCCTACCTGACCACCATGCGGCCGCGGGCACGCCGCCGCTTCGAAGCCCACCTGCTCGCCTGCGAGCCCTGCTGGCAGGAGATCTGCCTGGCCCGCCGCAGCCGCCAGCTCGCCGAGACCACCCGCGACCTCGCCCCGCCCGGGCTTCGCGATGACATCCGCGCCGCGGTCACCACCGCCGCCACGCTGGCAGCCTCCCCGCCAGCATCCCAAGGGCCGGTCATGGCCACGGCCCTCATGGCGGCGGCGGTGCTCGCCGGCACCATCATCTTGGTCCGGCCACGACCCCGCACCCGGCCCGGCGCCCGGCGCCGCGCCGCCCGCGATGATCGCCGCGGCCGTCGCCAGCTACCGCGCCGCCCGGCTGCCCGGAACCGCCGTCCCCGCCGAGCCGGCCCCAACGCTCCCCCTGACCCTAGATCGATGACCGGGAAATATGCGCAGGTGATCAGTGGTCGTAAGCGATCAAGGATCGTTTGACCGGCGCGCCGATCATCCAGTTGTGCCAGATGCAGGCGTTGAGCGCGAGTAGCCGCT
>Ga0137366_10004433_pt1 | contig 10992 bp, 16 predicted proteins | sample SagtaG_8_FD_104938 | JGI IMG/M metagenome (GOLD analysis project Ga0137366, IMG submission 104938) | Vadose zone soil microbial communities from Sagehorn Ranch, Mendocino, California, USA - Sage1_L_60_16 metaG | ecosystem: Environmental > Terrestrial > Soil > Vadose zone | place: USA... | reverse complement strand
CTCAGCCCCCGACTTGTGGATGAGGGCTGAGAGGCTTCCTCCTCTGAGCTCTCTCGCGCTCAGCTCTCCTAGCGAGAATTTTAGCGCGTCGAGAATGTTGGATTTTCCCGCGCCGTTCGGCCCTGTAATTACTGTGAATCCCGAGTCAAGGGGAATCGAGACCTTCTTGTTGAAGGTCTTGAAGCCTCGGATGTCGATTCTCTTGATATAGACCAAGGCCCGGGCCCTGGAATCGTTCCCTGTCTAGTTAGATAAGTCCGTCCGTCATCATCGAAGCCTCAGAACATATCCAACTCAGCGGCCGAATCGTCGATGGCGCATCTGATAGAGGCGTATCGCCCGGAGAAAATCGATCCTCCGAAACTCTGGCCAGTAAACATCGACGAATACTAGCTCGCTGTACGCTGACTGCCACAGGAGGAAACCGCTCAAACGTTCCTCGCCCGAGGTTCGAATTACAAGGTCAGGGTTTGGATTAGGAAGGTGAGCCGTGTAGAGATACTTGTCAAAAATATCCTCGTCGATCTGCTGAGGAGAAAGATTACCCTGGTGAACATCTTCCACAATCTTCTTTGTCGCATCAACAATCTCCGCCCTCCCCGTGTAGGCTATTGCCAGGTTCAGAAAGTGGCCGTCGTACTTGCTCGTCTCATCCTCCAACCGTTTGAAGACGCCCTGGAGGCTCTCCGGGAGAAGATCAGTCCGACCTATTGCTTTGACTCTGACCTTCTGGGAGTGTAGTCTACTGTCTTTTCCCAGCTTCTTGGTTTCTTCCTCGACGATTCTGAGGATTGCGCTAACCTCGGCGCTCGGTCTCGAAAAATTCTCGGTCGAAAACGTGTAGAGAGTGAGGGTCTTTATTCCGTATTCAAGGCACCAGTCGAGCACCTGTTCCCCGACCTTCGCGCCGGCCCAGTGTCCGTCGGTCGCGTTGAGGGATTTCTCCGTGGCCCAGCGCCTGTTGCCATCAAGTATTATTCCAATATGCTCCGGCATCTGGCCCCATTTGATCTGTTGATTCAGATACTTCTCGTAGGCCTTGTAGACGCCGGCGATTCGGAGTAGGCTGTCTATCATTGCGCGACCTCTAGGACTTTCTTCTTCAACTGAGCCTGGGCCAGCGCGGTTCCGCAGGGACAATCCTTTCTAGACTCGGGCATTCTTCCGATAGCGCCGATGAGTATCTTGTTGAGCACCTGACTGGTCTCTCGTCCCTTGTCTTCTACTTCTCTCGCTGATAATGTTCTCTGCAGCCCCGCAGCCATGTTGGACACGAAACTTATCGAGGCATAACACATCTCCAGCTCTCGGGCTAGGAACGCTTCTGGTGCTCCTGTCATACCGACGATATGGCAGCCTATGGTCCGGAGCATCTTGATCTCAGCAGGCGTCTCATAACGCGGACCCTCCGTGCAGGCCATCACGACTTCTCTCGACGACTTTCTGCCAGCTGCCACCACCGAACTCGCGAGAACCTCTCGTTCTCTAGGGCAGTATGGCTGGGAGACATCCACGTGAGTAACCGGAGACCCGTCGTAGAAAGTGCCGGGCCTAGACTTTGTCATGTCGACGAGATCGAAGGGGATCACTATCTCGCCGGGGGTTAGCTGTTGATCGATCGCGCCGACCGCGTTTGTTGCAATGATCCGTTCGACTCCTAGAGTCTTGAGTCCCCATATGTTTGCTCGATAGTTTACTCGGTGTGGAGGGCTTGAGTGCGCTTCGCCGTGTCGTGGCAAGAAGACCGCCGTTCTGCCATCGATCTCACCGATTGTAAGACTAGGTGTCGGACCATATGGTGTTCCGAGAATCTTCTGTTCGCCTTTGAGGAGCGATTTGACTCCGGAGCCGCCGATGATTGCAATGGGACGCTTCACTCCTCTTCTCCCTCGTAGAGTGCTCCGAGTTCGTACAGCGTCAGCTTCTCGCCCTTGCTCAGCTTCCTCTGCGCCGCCCCCTTCAAAGCCTCCTTTAGAGCTTCCTCCTTCTCCCGCCGTATCCTCTTCTCACCATCCGTCAGCTCATTCCTCAGCTCGACAAAATGCTGATTGATCTCACCCACCTTTGCGCGAAGTTCATCGAGGCTCTTCTGTTGCTCATCTCGTTTGGCCCGTAGAGTCTGGAAGGCCCCGGACAACTGGACAATGTACTCGTGGTGTTTCTGACTCTCAGCAGCCAGCTCCTGAGTCCTCGCATGGACCTGGTCAGCCTCCTCGCGCTGTTTCGTGATCTCTTCTCTCAGCTTGAGCACCTTGTGATAGCCGGAGACTCGAATCTCCAAACCACGGATTTTCGTCATCAGCCGCTTCTCCTCGTCCTTCTCAAGGGGCGAGGTCTGGACCTGCCACTCCAAGGATGCTAGCTCTTGCTCCGCGATCGAGGCGTGTGGTCGATCGCTCATCTTCTTGAGAAGTTCCCGGAGGGCTGCCAGCTTTTCCTTGGACGCATCTCGTAAGCGGTCCCTTGTCTGTTTGAGCGCTCGAACAGTATCGTTCAACCCGTCACGGGTCTTTCGCAGTTGTTGGAGTTCTTCTCTGACCTTAGCTAGCTTCGTCCGGGTCTCGTTGAGCTTGTCTAGACTCTTCCGCAGCTCGATTCTCAGCTTCTGTCGTTCATCGTCGAGCTCGTCGATCTTGCTCACAGACTGGACCCCGTTACAACCAAGTGACTTGGAACGAGAAGAAAGGTAGATTGACCGCCATATAGGCATTGAAAGGGAAAACGAAGGTTCCAGTCTCGTCAGCAATAGAGAAGATCGGCGATCGTCTCAGTCTCATTGGGACGATCCATGTGGACCCGAAGAGCGCCAGTTTTGTCCGGGAGACTATCCTCCGGCTACGACCCGAGGTTGTTGCGTTGGAGCTTGACGAGGGACGGCTCGCGGCGCTAGAAAATCCTGGAAAAGCAACCGGGCGCGGTGGAGGCGGCTCGTTCTTGGCGATGATGCTTCTAGAACGCTTCGCGGGTGAGATGACAGGTTCGCCACCAGGCTCGGAGATGTTACGAGCGGTTGAGGCGGCGAGAGCCGTTGGGGCTCGGGTTGAGTTTGTTGATCTGCCCATCGGACGGACGGTTGGATCTTTGCGAAAGCTTCCTTTGAAGGAGAAGGTGAGGCTCGGCGTGGATTCATTGGTCAGTGTGGCTTTGCTGCCATTCGGGGGCTTCAACCTGTCGAAGCTTACTGAGAACCTGGAAGAGCAGTTGAGATTGTTCAGGCTTCGTTATCCAGAGCTGAGCAGGCTACTATTGGATGTCAGAGAGGAGCACATGGTCGCGAGGATTCGCGATATCCTGTATTTCACCACAGGACAAGTTATCGCGGTGGTTGGATACGGACACATGAAATCATTGGCAAGGGGATTAAACTCGGTAAGGACAAAGCCTGCCTTTTCGAGCAGCATCACGTGGAACTTGTCCACGGGACAGTAGTGCGGGAGAAAAGCACATCGAGAGGAGCCGGTCTCAGTGGACAGCTAAGTATTAGCTGGCCTCGGACTATCATTCCTGAGGAAGTCGCATTCCAATGCCTTACTCTCCCCTCTTCGTCCGATGCCCGATTTGTCATCAAGTCTTCAAGAGCTCGGTAAGTCGTGAAACCCTAACAACAAGTGTTCCCAAGTCACATTTTGAGAAGGTTCATCCTGAATACAATCAGTGGAGGAGAAGATTCACTTGGAAGCTAATTCTTGGAACATCGCCGCCATTTATAGCGATGGTGGCGATAGGACTAGTTTGGGGATTCAACAGCTACCTGAATCTATATCCCGTAGGCGAAATTCTCTTGCTTTCCTTTTTACCACTTTTGGCTGTCTTTGTCAGACACTCTCTCGTGAATCGCCGATTTCGGCATGAGTGGATAGCGACGCATGGCGGTTAGCCTTGTGTCAATATTGATTTGGTTATCCTAGGAGAAGAAGAGCCTTGTCTCTCCCATGGTTCGGACATCGAGTTGTTCAATATCGACCATTAAGGGCAGGTCGTGTACCACATTTCCGAGCAGGAGACATCTTCTCGCTGGTGTCCCTCTGATCAAGGAGCGAATCGTCTCGCTGTCAGACTTGGCTACTTTGCCTATTGTTTCTAGGTCATGCTCGTTGGTGAAGTTGAAGATGAACACATTGTCTGCTTGTCTGTAGATGGTCTCTTGGACCGTGTCGGGCTGGTTTGTGATGAACGTTGTGAAGAGTCCGATGTGCCGCATTCGGGTGATGATGTCGTCCCAGTAAGTCTCCCTGAGGTAGAGGTGGGCTTCCTCGGCGAAGAGGAACGCGGCTCGCAGCCAGTTCGACGAGAGAATCTTCGTTAGCTCGCCCAGGAAGATCTCTACGAGTATCCGTCGGACGATGTGGCTCTGGTTCTTCAGATTCACCACAAGAATCCCGCCACCTTCGATTGAATGGAGAATCTTCTCTTCTGTCAACGGGTTCGTCTCATCGTAGAACAACCCAGACTCCGATAGCACTTGGAGTCTTGAGATGAGCGCTTCTCTTACACTCTCATGGCAGCTCCAAGACTGGACCGTCTGGATCAGACTCGGCAACGTCAAGTCTCCCCGTGCTTCTAGTTCTCGCCAGATCGTGCTGAACACCTTCGACGAGGTTGCGGGAAGGTCGAGGGCGTTGCTCAGGACCCCAGACATTGTCCGTAAGCCCAGCTTCGCCAGTGCAAAGTTGATGCCGCTCCGAGGCGCGAGGACGGTAAGTCTTGACGATGATAGTCGCCCGTCTTTTGATTTGTGAAGGTTGACGTATTCCCCATTCACGTCCAAGACAACGCACGGCGCTCCAAGCCCGGCCATGGAGAGGAGCAGCAGCTTGGCGAGGTGGGACTTGCCTGTGCCCTTGCGGCCGGTGATGATGTTTAGCCCGCCGTCCAGTCCGCTGGCGTCGATCTGTATGGGATCGCCGTCGTTGTAGCCGACTTTGAGAGGCAGCTTTCCCCCGTTCATGATGAGACGGTTGACTGGGTAGGGGCGTATCCGCGAGGAGGTCCGGGACGGGAGCCAGGATGTGGTCGGCGAGAGGTCTTTTTCTCCTGTGATTGTTCCTCGTATCTTGCAGACGGCGAGGCGTGTGTCCTTCAGAGCATCTACTTCGCTGGAGATATTCAGCGGGTCCATGTCTTCGCCAGCTAGCTCTCCGTCAGTCATCACGTCTCTCAAGATATCCTCTAGAATTCCTGGAACGTTGGCATACTGCAGATCAATGACCTGGACGAGAAGGCCCTTGCCCAGTCCCGCGTCTTCGATCAGGAAATAGTCGCCACGTTGTATGTGTTCGTCAGGGAAAGCGATGATCTGGATCTGGTCGCCTTCTTTCCGGTAGATGCGCACTGCTAGGCCACGTACCTGCTGGTCCCAAAGGGTCCGAAGAGTGACCGCCGGATGCTGGGGCGTGACTGGAGTGTGATGTGGTGATTTGAGGCGACGAAGCGTTGGATTGCAAGAATCTCGTTGGCCGTAAAGGTGCTGAATATGTGGGCGATTCTCAACGTCTCAGGATAGCCGTGGAAGATCACGTCCGTCCCGGCCAGTCGCCCGAGGGCTAGTCGCGTTTCTTCTTCGCCAGATTCTCTGTCGATGTCGGTTCTGAACAGGAATCCGTCGTTCGACAGCTTCGCAACATAGACCCGGCCTAGGAATCTCACTGGGTAGGGAGGATACTCCTCCTCGACTAGGGGCGTGATGTCCAATAGGTGTGGGACGCTGTCATCGTTTGAGAGTCCGAGGATGTTTCTTCCCCCGACTGTTAGCTGGGTTGACTTGGATATTCCGATGACTATCGAATTGTTGCTCCGTGCCGTTGCGAGAATGTTGTTGACGCGGGCAGCAGGGTTGTCAGGGGTCCCTGCTGTGAGAGACCCGTCGATGAGGAGTATTCCGTTTTTGAGGGTTTCTGAGAGGACTTCTTGGACCCAGCGTTCGACATGGTTTCGAAGCCTCGTAAGGACCCTGAGGGTTTTGAGTGAGAGTCCGCCGAACGCCCTAGCCTCGTCGTCCCGGTACTGTCTCGAATCCTCAGAGTTCGGCACGTGGAACAGGAGAGGACCCCACCGATTGTAGAGGATCTTGCCAGTCTGCCTTGAGACCGCGACCGCCCGGATGGCGAATATCATCCCGGTGTCTGTCTCGCCGATCTTTACGCTGGATGCGTCGCATGCGACGATCGGGACCCGCTCCTTTACGGGGCTGATTGGACTCCGTTTCAAACCCGAGGCAGCGAATGAGGCTCCAATGTCGAGTCTCTCCTCCAAATCAGCATCGTCAACCCCCATCTCTATGAGGGAGACTGGTCTAGGGTTGAACTTTGAGCCTTGGAGCCTGTTCATTGACCGGTTGGAGAGCTCGACCAGCGAGTCTGGGATTGCTGGTAGCCCGAGCCTTTCCGGTATGCTTTTAATTTGGAGTAGAGGTTCAGTAACCTCTTGGGTGCGGTGGAGCAAGGTTAGAATCCCCTGTTTTCAGACGGGAAACCCCCCTTTCCCGTCTGACCCCGCACCCTCTTCCATATCATCCTGAAGCAGCCACCGGCCTCTCACGAGGCGTACTAGCAGCGCGGGCAGTGAGACCCTTCGCAATCTCATGCGCCTTCCGGATTCCCTGAATGCTAAGCTTGTAACCACCATCGGCGGTCCGGTCAATGACCCCGGTCTTCGTCATCATAGCGAGCGTGTTCCGAACAGTCTTCACCGCCTTCCCTATAGCCCGGCTGATCGCCTCCGGGTCCATCTCAACGCCGGGCCGAGTACCAACTGCATTGGCGACCCTAGCGGCCAGCAGAACCATGGCGATCGAGTTCTCAGCGGACATCTCAGGCTTCAAAAGGACCGCTTCACCCTCGGGCGTAAGCTGGACCGCGCTAGAGAGATCATCAACCATGGACGAGTAGTCCGGCGAGAAGGTCAGCTTCGACGCCAGGGAATAGTTCGGTAGCACCTTGGCGGCGAACTGCATAACCTCTCGGACGACCGTCTCCAAGTCGCCCTCTGCTGTGTGTTTGATGTCTCCCCACTCGATCGAGACCTTGATCTTGGGCTGTTCTGACATGATTCTCACCTATCCGGAAGCTGCGAGACCCGTGGCATCAGGTCCTTCATGGTGACTCTGGTACCCATGGTCGTTAGCCGGTACGAGCCCTTGCCGACCCGCTCGACAAGCTGCTCGTTGCAGAGCTCACTGAGTCTCCCTGCAACTGTGCCGGTAGATCGTCCTGTGGTTTTGGTAATCTCGTCCAGGGACAGAGTGTCACTCTCTCTCCTCCCAAGCTGGTGTAGAAGGCGGGACCCGGCGAGATGAAGCATCAAAAGTTCCTTGTCCTTGAGCCCCTCCAAGTTCTTCAAAACGACAAGTCCTTCTGGCGAGGTGGCCAAGATTCCGGTACAGCTCTGGAGGAATTCCGCGCTGTCAACGGAGAGAACGAGCCTGGAGACGAGTTCTATCGAAGGGTAGAGCTTTGAGAAGTATGAGATTAGCTCCCTCAGAACCGATTCAGGGCTACCGATTATCCGGTTCTCCATGCCAGAGTGTTTGACTGTGACCTCAATCGCTGAGGATGGCTCGGTTGTGCTGGGTTTCCGTTCGACGATTTCGAGTCCTGACATTTTTCTCCTCTTGCCCGTTGACTTCGCAGAGTTGAGATATAACGCTTTTCTGTCCCGGCGGGTCTCAACAAGGTGTTACTTTGGGAATCGGGAATGAAAGTGAAAGTATTTCGGTTCAGCAATATAACCGGGCGTCATGACAAGGTGTTACTATCAGCCGGATAGGTGAACTGCAAAGATTGGGAGACAAACTCTAAGAATGAACTGCGCTTGGCCCAATTGCGTGAGAGCCAGCCGTTGGATTACAACCAGTTGAAGATTCGGGTCCTCGACCTTTTCCACGGGTCCCAAGAGCTCGCCAGTGAAGATGTTCTCAAGCTCCTACAAGAATCTAAGATTGCTTCATCCGACAAGGCTGTGAAGATGGCGCTGATGCGCTATACGCGCCAAGGACTTCTCGCCCGCAACAAGAAGACAGGCGTCTTTTGCTACCGGTTAACGGAGAAAGGGTCGGCTCGCCGGGACTGGTTGTCTAGAACTAGGTGACTTTCTGCAGACGGGGTAGCACGTCATTCTGAATCCACTGAACACCCGCCCCAGAGAGGACGTAGTTCCCACGCTCGGTGATGACCTTCCCTTCTCTACGAAGTTCGCTTATCCTAGCTCTTACGATGCTCTCGCCGGTCGTCTTCCATGACGAGCTGAGAAGAGAGCTGAGATCATCGTCTCCCAGAGGTTTCGGGTGAAGTGAAAACATCACCAGTGAGATTGCCTCCTTCGCCGACAATGTATCGACAGGGACTGTCAGGTGCGGCTTGCCTTCGGATGTGAACTCGACAATTCCAGCAATGCCGACCGTAGATTCAGGATCTGGCGCAATGCTGAGCTGTGGTTCTGTACTCCGAGGAACGCCCCCGACGGGTCTTAGGGAACTTTCTAGTTCCTCAAACTGGTTCTTGACATAGTCGAAATCTCCTTCGAGCTCAACCTCGAAATCGCCCCGGCGAATTCTGAACTTGAGCTTCTTCTCTGACGACAAGAGCCAGCCATTCTTCCACCGGCGGTCTAATAGGGTTTATCGAATCTCAGGAATAGTTTTGGACGGCTCTACAAGCTTCTCTTCTATCTCGTTTCTAGATCTTTCCCACTTCTTCCAGCGGTCTGCCTTTCGGCATCGAGATGCCATTTCAACCAGCTTCTTCTGAATCTTAGCGACCATAGGCTTCGGACACGCCTCCTAGATAGAACATTCTATCGCCACGACGAGACTTACGCCTTGGATCCCGTGCATTGAGCCCAAAATTTCTGGCGAAAGCCCGCCCATTTGGCTTTGTCCCACGTTCTCAACACATACAAACAGAACCGGACCCTTCACCATCTTCCGATCCTCTAGGAGTCTAATGATGGGTCCCGCAAATTAAACCGTGGGTCGAGCAGGTAGATAGCGGCTGGAAATCTGTAGTTCATGCGCGTACTTCGCGACTTCAGTAACAGTAACATGAACCTTAGACGGCTCACTCTCTGACCCCCAGCTAGGGACTGTTCTGGGAGCCTGGGAAGGCCGTGGGGAGGGTAGCTAGACCGTCGAGATATGTCGTGTGCCTGATGCTGATTCTTGCATTTGCGGTGTGCGTCGGCGCCATCCAGACGGCCAACGCCGCGGCCAGCTTCAGCTTAGCCTCGACCGGCGGTTCATTAGCCTTCGACGAAGGTTCCTCCGCAACCTCAACCATAACACTGCAATCGACCGGAAGCTTTTCCGGAAACGTGACACTCACCCTGCTCGTATCGCCTGCAGGTCTAGCCTGCTTCCTCACTCCCACGCAGGTAAGCCTAGTGGACTCTGCTTCTTCAACTCTCTACTGCACCGGCTCGGCTCCCGGTTCCTATGCGGTAACCGTGACGGGAACTAGCGGTTCGATAGTAAAGACGACAAGTTTGACGGTTATCGTCTCAAAGCCAGCGTACGTTACACTGTTCTACTACACACTGGTCGCCCTAGCGATAGGATCCGGAGTTGCAATGCTGAAGATGTTCAGCATGACCACTGCACCTTTCGAGGAATTGTTCAAGTTGACAGGCGGAGAATTCACCCCTCCAGCCGCATTCCTAATTATTGGAGACTCAGGGTCCGGGACGAGCCTACTCGGTCTGGAGCTAACATACCGAGAGCTTTCCGCAGGAAGAAGCTGTGGAATTCTGACCTATGACTCATTCCCCTCAGAGATCCAGCGAAAGATGAAGAAGATGGGATGGGATGTGTCCGCATACCTTGAGAACGGTTCTCTGAAGATAATCGACTGTTACTCTGCATTGGCAGGTGACGCGAATGTAGAGGTCAAAGACCCACTAGATTTCACTGATGTGAGTATAAGAGTCAGCGAGGTGATCGAGAAATCGGCTCGTGCGCCTGTCACCGTTTTCTTCGACTCTATCACTGCAATCTTCAACTCCATCCAGGCCAAGCATGCAAACAACTTTCTTCGGGTCCTGGGCGCCAAAGTCAAGAAAGGAGGCGGAATCTTGATCCTGGCTGCAACAAAGGGATCGATATCGGAAGAGGTTAGGTCCAACATCGAGGCGATGGTAGATGGAGTCATCGAACTCACCGTTGTTCGATACAGGAACTCGACCAAACGGATATTGACCGTGAAGAAGGTTGCAGGGCATCATATATTCTCCAATCAGGCAGAGTTCGAAATAGGGGATCAAGAGGGCATCATTTTCAGGAAGCCACGGTTCGCGCCAATCTCAATGTGGAGGCGAATCCGGGAACTCGTCAGGATTCATCACGCTAAATCCCTTCCAACGAGCGAGGGCCTAGAGCATACGAAGAATTAGAGACCGGCTAAACTCTTCTCCATCGTGACTCGTCAGCCGCAGTTGGTTGAGAATCGTAAGATAGATGAACCCACGGGTAGACGGTCGGGTCCGTGCGGCCGTAGTCTAGCCTGGTCTAGGACATAGCCCAGCGCGTCCAGTGGCCTTCCAAGCCAACGACCCGGGAGACCATCAATTCGATGGTCCGGGAATTCAAATCCCGGCGGCCGCACCACACCATAACCATTAACCGCCTCACAATCAACCTAACGGACAATGCAAGTTTCAGCCTATGATATTCATCACCATGGAAGACGACTGGAACTAGCCCTCACAAGGTGAACCAAGGTCCAACTTATTTCCGAAACGAAATGAGATTCATCGAGTGATACTTCAAATTCATGGAAGCCCGAGGCCTCAATGTTCCCTGAGGTCCGCTACATTTCATACGTGGAAAAACTGTTGAGATTTCTTCGAGGCTAGAGCTCTGAAGAGGCAGCGACGACAGACCTAATCTTTGCTGCCTCTCAGGTGGAGAAGGAGAAGACCTCTTGAGACTAGAAAGTCGGAGAAAGTGCCATTAGTAATTCCACAGGCGGCTTTGGAAGAGGATTATCTGCCAGCACTAAAGCG
>Ga0137366_10004429_pt1 | contig 10995 bp, 9 predicted proteins | sample SagtaG_8_FD_104938 | JGI IMG/M metagenome (GOLD analysis project Ga0137366, IMG submission 104938) | Vadose zone soil microbial communities from Sagehorn Ranch, Mendocino, California, USA - Sage1_L_60_16 metaG | ecosystem: Environmental > Terrestrial > Soil > Vadose zone | place: USA: California... | reverse complement strand
TACCGCCTGCTCGAAGGCTCGTCGCTGCAGATACGTCATTACGGCCAGGAGCTTCTCCTGTCGGGAGATGGAGCGGTCACCCGTCTCATTCCAGACATCCAGGTAGGACCGCGACCCACGCAGCCTCCAGGACGTGTACCGGTCGCGCGAGCACGGTCCACAAGGAAGCCGGAATAGTCTGCCACGGCGATGAACTCTTTTGCAACGTTCTCTGAGCAGAAATAACCTCTATTAGATGGCCGAGGTTATTTCTGCTCACAGGCTTCTTCCTTCATGCAGAGCCAGAGACTGCGTCGATCAGTCGAGCGGCACAGTTTGCGGGGCTTTGCGAGTCCGGGTCAAGGCCAGTTGTCGTATCATATCATCTTTTTCTTTTATCTCTCTGCGCAGGCGGTCCAATTCGGATTCCCGAACTGGACGAATCCTGAAGCCTCTTTCTGTTGGCCTGCCACAATTGGGGCAAAAATCTGTGGTATCAGAGAACTGAAGGCCACAATACAGACAATCCTTTGTCATACGTGTTCTCCTCATCTTTACTCCGTTATCGACGCGGATAGCACCTTTGAATGTTCCCCCATCTCACGCATGCTATCCAACTCCTGTTTTGTTTGGGCATCCTTCCCTTAATAGGATAGAATATGCATCTCACGGCTCCGTCACAGTAACGCGGTGCACTTTCACAACATCGTTACACTTTCTCTTCATTATCAGTGCTATTAGGAGCCTATAACCTCGCATAAGTCTCGAACGTACTACCTATAAGACCATAGTAGCATTATCAGTCAGCAGCAGAGAGATACACAAACGTGCTAGATAACCACCCGATAAGCGACCAGGAACGCATAGCAACCAACGTCATGGCTGTACGCGCCACCATCAACAGGGCAGCGCAACGAGCAGGGCGTCGTCCCGAAGAGATTACTCTCATAGCCGTTTCAAAAACGAAACCTGTTGCACTGGTCAAAATGGCATATAATTTAGGGGTCACCGACTTTGGTGAGAACCGTGTGCAAGAAGCGCTCCCTAAGATTGCTGAGTTTCGCCCACCGGATCTCCACTGGCATATGATCGGGCACTTGCAAAGTAATAAGGCGCGTAAAGTGGTGAGTTCATTTGATTATGTACAGAGTGTTGATTCGCTGCATCTTGCACAGGCCCTGGATCACTACGCGGAAGTAGAACACAGACAACGTCTGCCGATTCTGTTGGAGGTCAATATCTCAGGTGAGCAAAGTAAGGCGGGTATTGCAGCAGCTGAGGCGGCAGCCCTGGCTCGCCAGGTTGCGGCTCTTCCGCATCTGGATGTCCAGGGCTTGATGACAGTTGCACCACAGGTAGAGAATCCTGAAGAGGTACGCCCCGTGTTTCGCGCTCTCCGCACTCTACGGGACCATTTACGGAACGAGCTACCGGATTGTTCCTGGCGACATCTCTCTATGGGCATGACTGATGATTATAGTATAGCAATTGAAGAAGGTGCCACCATCGTTCGCATCGGGCGGGCGATCTTCGGTGAACGTATCTACAAAGGAGATCAGTAAATGAAACTCGACGATCTGTTCTTTAGCCGCCGCATCCGCCAGAATCATGCCCTGGAGCATGCCACTATCACTATTCTCAGCAACCGCCTCCCCGATCTACGCGTCAGCGCACGCTCGAGTTCGGATGGCTTTATCATCTTTGGGGATGTGGACCTGGGAGAACTGCGTATTGCGCTGGATGAAGCACTGACCCGCCTGCAAGCCGGTGAAGCGGAACTCGCGATCCATCCTAACTGTGGCACCAATCTCGCCGTCGGCATCTCATTGATAACCATCGGAACTATGCTGGGCCTGGCATCCAGCCAGATACGTACACGCGTCACTACAGCAGCAGTCTCGTCTATCGCAGGCTGGGCCGCAGCACGTCCTCTTGGCGAATATGTTCAGCGCCACTTTACCACACTACCAGATTTGCAAGGTGTACGCGTCACCGAGATCGCACGCCGCAAGTTCCTGGGCATGACTTTTGTTGAAGTACGTACGGTACAGGAGTAATTGTAATGCCATTGTTTACGCCGCCGTTTCCTATTCTCAGCTTCCTTGTGAAGTATGGCATCGGAGTGATTATCCTGGCGATGCTGATTCGCGCAATCGCATCCTGGTTTCGCCTCGACGAACGCTATGCCTTTATTCGCTTCCTGGCTCGCCTTACCGATCCGTTCATTACACCAGTACGCCGCGTTGTGCGCCCGGTGGGAATATTCGATCTATCGTTTATCGTGACATGGTTCCTGCTCGTCGTCATCCAGCAGCTCCTGCTACAGGCCCTTCCTGTCGGATGGTAAGCCCATGCTGATTACGATACGCGTTATCCCTCGCAGCAGCAGAAATACGCTCGAATGGGACCAGGGAATACTCAAAGCACGCCTGACGGCTCCTCCCGTTGATGGAGCCGCCAATACCGCCCTAATCAATCTGCTGACCGAACGTCTCTCAGTGCCACGTCGTACCATTAGCATTGTGCGCGGAGAAACCAGCCGCACCAAAACCGTGGAGATCGCAGCCCTGACACTGGAAGAATTAGAGAGCAGGTTAAAAGGGTAGATGCCTGCAATATCCATATTCCAAGGAATATTCACATTCCCTGTAGGGGCGCGATGCAGTTGTAGGGGCGCGATTTATAAGCCCCTACAACTGCATCGCGCCCCTACAACTGCATCGCGCCCCTACAACTGCATCGCGCCCCTACAACTGCATCGCGCCCCTACATTATTTTAATCACATCACGGTTTAGCCGCCAACCTGCAGATTTCCCGCCCCCAGAGCCTCCATCTGGATGTGGCCGTCCTGGCTCACTGATAGGATCAGCACGGCCTTGTTGACGGGATCGCCAGTGTTGGGATCAAAGGCAATCTGCCCGCTGGCTCCCTGAATTGCCCGCCCACCCGTAATACTGGCAAGCCCTTGCTTCAGTTTATCGGGTGTCAGCCCCTGCTTCTGCCCACCAAGCCCGTTCTTACTTCCATTCAATAGTGCTAATGTCGCATCATATGCAAGCACCACATTGTAAGCTGCACGTGTGAAACCGTACGGATTAGGCACGGGACTATTGTTAGGATTGTAGGTGGCAGGGTAGTCCTTGTAGAAGGCCGGCGTCTGAGCACTCTTCTTTAACACATCCCACTCATCAGGATAGGAGAAAGCTGTAAAGCGCAGGCGATTGAACTTGGAACCAACTCCCGGATAACCTGCCAGGTTGTAGAGCGCGTCACCTCCCAGTACCTGCAGATTGCTATTACTGGGCAGGTTCGTCAGCAATGTATTGACATCACTTGAATAGCCAGCAAAGTAGATCAAGTCTGGCTGCGGATTGCTAGCAAGCGCCTGCCCCATCGCGGCTGAGATTGAATTCACATTCCCCTTGGTGTAGTTCACCACGTTGACTTTTCCGCCACCCTGAGTAAATTGCTGGTTGAACCCATCAGCCAGGCTGCTACTATACGCGTCGCTCTGATCTTCAAACAACGCCACATTTGTGGCATTGAGCTTCTGTTTCGCATAGAGTGCTCCAACTGCCGCCTGGCTCTTATCTGGTGGTGCCACGCGGAAGAAGTACCGAGACACTCCACTCAGCTGGTTGCTCGAAGCGGTTGATGACACCATTGGAATCTTCGCTGGTCCCAGGATATTGACGGCATTCACTGTCTGGCCGCTATAAGGCCAGCCCATCACACCCACAATCGTCTGGTCCTTCTGGGCGGCCTGTACAATCTGATTAGCAACGGCTTTGACGCCATTGACATCATTGCTGCCCGAGTTCGCTATGAGCAAGCGTACCTCGACACCGCCGAGCAAAGCGCCGTTATTGGCATTGAATTCCTTTTGTGCGATGTAAGCTCCTTGCAGATTATCGCGCCCGACCTGTACCCGGTCTCCTGAACCGGTAAGCATTGTTCCTACGATCAGGGTGATAGAGGGCACACCAGAGGTTTTTACGCGCTGATTCTCCAGGTAGATCAAGGGCTCAGCGTCATTCGTCGCCTTGCTATTTGCAGAATGCCAGAGCGACTGGGCAGTACCAATATCTCCAGAAGCAAACGCGGTCGCCGCCTGGCTCTTGAGGGAGCCATCATCACTGCGGCTCGTATCGAAGGCAGCGGAACCATCGGAGATGCCAATCGTTTCGCCATTCACGGTCGTTACGCCAATGCCGTTACCTGATGTCGGAATCGTCGCAACAGGCGTTGATGGCGCTGGCGTTGCATTGCCACTTCCGCCAGTATTACTACCATTAAGACGTGGTAAAACGAAAAACGCGGCAGCAATAATTCCTACAACCACTATCAGTAACAGGAAGCTAAAGACGAGGTAGTTACCGCCACGCTGTTTCTGCTGCGCGGGAGGACGCCCATACGCTCCTGGCTGTGGAGGCGGATAAGGTGCCTGAGCGCCAACCTGCCTTTGCGCTCCATAAGGGGCGGATGGCTGTGCTGGACGTGGTCGATTGATAGGAATGGGCGCGCTGGGCGGTATAGGTGTACGTGGATTTGGTTGTGGACGTGGTGCGGTCATGGGTCCCGACGCACCAAGTATGTAGGTGCTCGTGTCGCCAGTCGAACCAAAGTGAGTTGCCAGGACCTCGTCGATATCGCGCTTCATGTCAGCCGCGCTCTGATAGCGATTAGCTACATTGATCTGCAAGGCGTGCGCCAATATACCTTCTGTATCAGGAGTGAGTTGTGGATTCAGTGTGCGCGCTGGCGGATACGCAAACGGCGGATAATCACGCGGATCGCGGTTCGTCAACACATGGTGCAACGTCGCCGCCAGCGCATAGATGTCGGAACGACCATCGGCATTCCCCTGATATTGCTCAGGTGGCGCGTATCCCGGTGTTCCCAGAGCCGAAGTCTGCTTACGTTTCGCATTCTTCGCCTCATCCGCACGGGCAATACCAAAGTCCACGAGGTGCGCGCGCTTATCTTTCGCGCCAATAATAATATTGGCAGGCTTAATATCGCGGTGCACGATAGGCGGCGTCAGGTGTGACAGGTAATCAAGTATATCGAGCACCTGCGACGCGTAGGTCAGCGCCTCGCGTTCGGGCATTGGCTTCTTAATGCGTTCCATATGGTCTTCCAGGTTTTCGCCCGCTGCATATTCCTGGACCATGAAGTACCGGGAGCGCTCCTGGAAACTATCGGTTACCGTTGGCACCAGAGGATGATCGATCTGCACCAGCGTATCCACTTCACGCTTGAAGTTGTTCACATCCTCCTGATGCTGCTGCGGATCGGTGCTGTCAGAGATCAATTCCTTGATAACAACCAGTTTATTCGAGACACGGGTATCCTTCGCCAGCATAGCAGCGCCCATGCCACCCTGTCCCAGAACCTTTTCAACCACGTAACGACCTTGCTGAAGTTGAGAGCCAGGAGCCAGCGAGCGCAGGCCCCCACTATTCCCTCCACCCGCCGTCGTCGCCCCGGGATTCGTATTGGCTGTGGGGCTCAATACAGCGATATTACTCGCGCCCGCCGGGCTGGTGGTACCGCTGGACGCAGCCGCCGTAAGGGCGAAGCCACAGTTTTCGCAAAACTCCTCTCCTGGAGGATTAACCGTACCACAATTAGGACATTTCATGTTCGTGCCTATCATTCATTCTATATAATTCAGAGTTAAACTACGTAGTAGAGTTACACATTGCAGCGCAACCCTATTTTAAAAAGCGACCCTGTTCTGGCCCCATCGGTTCCATCTGGATATGCCCATCAGGACTCACATGCAGGATCACAATCGCTTTGTTAGCCGGGTCCCCGTCAGGCCCAAACGCAATCTGCCCACTCACCCCCTGGAAGCCATTTGTACCACTAATCTGCTTTAATCCTTGCTGTACGTCCACTGGCGTAGGTTTCGTCTTCCCCGCGCTTAGCGCATTATTAGCGCCTTTCAGCAAAGCAACCATCGCATCATAAGAAAGGATAGTATCATTATCGGCGCGTGTGAACCCATACGGGCTTCCTTGATGTTGCTTTGCCGGATCAAAGTAACTTGCATAGTCTCTGAAAAACGCTGGTCTGGGCGTATAGCCCAGGATGTCCCATTCGTCCGGGTAGGCAAAGGTGGTGAAGCGCAGACGATTCAATCCACTGCCACCATGATAGCCACTCAACTCATAGAGCGCATCTCCACCCATAACGGGTGTAGACCCCGATTGCGGGTTCGATAGCAGCGCATCGACATCGTTGGCATAGCCGGAAAAGTAGATGATATCGGGATGATAGCTCGCAGCATCTGCTACACGAGCTGTAATCGTGTTGGGCTGCCCTTTGGTATAGTTTTCGGTCGCCAAAATCTTATTACCATCCGCCTGGAACTGCTGCACAAAATCTTGCGCCAGGCTCTGACTATACGTATCGGTAGGGTCTACAAACAGAACCGCCGTCTTTGCATGCAGCGTTTGCTCAGCATAACGTGCACCCACAATCCCCTGAATTTTGTTCGCCGGTGCAACCCGGAAAAAGTAGGGGGAGATACCTGTGAGAGCATCACTGGACGCTGTTTGCGACACCAGCGGGATACCTGCCTGAGTGAGTGTTTTGATAGCTGCCACCGTGCGTGAGCTATAGGGCCAGCCCATGACTCCGACAAATGTTGGATCAGCCTTTGCTAATTGTACGATCTGCCGGGCAACCTGGTCGGTGTATCCTGTCTGGCTACCAGAATTCGCAATCAGCAACCGGACTTTCACACCTCCCTGCAACGTTGCATTATCATTATACTCTTTTTGCGCAACGTACGCACCCTGCAAATTGTCGCGTCCCACCCCGGTCAATGTTGGATCACCGCTGAGCATCGTCGCAACCACAAAGGTCTCATACGCCACCCCAGAACCAATGACACGCATATTTTCCCGGTAAATGAGCGCTTCCGCATCATTCGTATCGTGCTGAATAGCATTATCTAGAAGCGCAATTACCGCACCCGGATCATTGTTATTCTGCTTGAAGCGATCAACAGCCTGCTGTTTATATTGTCCATCGGATCGCCCAGTATCAAAGGTAAAGCTGCCATCGCTTATCCCAATAGACTCGTTGCCCATCTTTGTCACGCCAATGCCACCAGGAATCGCAGGCCCCTGCGTTGGAGTAGCGCCCTTGCCTTGAGGAGTTGTATTTCCTTTGTTATGAGAACCGATGTAATTGAAAGCAAAAATACTGCTCAGGATAAGGAGAAGCAAAAGGAGTGGCAAGGCAATATACATCCAGGTACGCCTGCTACTCCTGGGCGGCTGTGATTGCGTTGGGGGCGGTGGTGCATAGACTGGCTGCGATTGATAATAAGAAGGTGGTGGCACTGCAGGCGGTGACATAACATAAGGTGTTACGGATGGTAGAGTCCGTGCCTGGCTGGCCTGAGTTGGTATCTGCGAGGCTGTGGGTAGATTGAGATTACTCGGCGTCGTTGCAGCATTAGCAGTATTTAACCCCAGGGTCCCAAACACTCCAGAGGCACCTAGCGTATAGCTACTAATATTACCAGACACCCCGAAGCGCCTCTGCAGGATATCATCAACATCTCTCTTCATCGCTGCCGCACTCTGATAGCGCTGATTGACATCGTTGGTCAGCTCGCGACTCAACACCTGTTCGGTCTCCGGCGAGATCTGCGCATTGAGCAAGCGCACAGGCGGATATGAAAACGGCGGATAGTTGCGTGGATCACGATTGGTTACCACATGATGCAGCGTCGCTGCCAGCGCATAGAGATCGGAGCGTGGATCGGCATTGCCCTGATATTGCTCGGGAGGGGCATAGCCAGGTGTCCCAAGAGCTGCCGTCTGCTTGCGACGGGCATTCTTCGCCTCGTCAGCCCGTGCGATACCAAAATCGACGAGGTGCGCGCGTTTATCTTTGGTTCCAATAATAATATTGGCAGGCTTAATATCACGATGCACAATCGGTGGTGTCTGCTGTGCCAGGTAATCAAGTATATCGAGCACTTCCGATGCGCAAAGGAGCGCCTCGCGCTCCAGCATCGGCTGTTTCGCACGCTCCAGCCGCTCCTCCAGATTCTCCCCCTCCACATACTCCTGCACCATAAAGTAGCGTGTCCCTTCCTGAAAATGATCGGTCACGTTGGGCACGAGTGGATGATCGATATGGGCGAGAGTCGACACTTCGCGCTTGAAATTACGCACGTCATCCAGATTCCTCTGTGGGTCGGAATAGTCGGAGATCAATTCTTTGATCACGACAGGCTTGCTATCCAGGCGTAGATCCTGTGCAAGCAACGCTGTCCCCATTCCACCCTCTCCAAGCACCTTTTTGACCAGATAGCGACCACCCTGTAAACGAGCACCAGGCGTCAGTGAACGCGGAATACTGCCGCTATTGCTCGCATTTGCGACTGGAGTTACAGAGGTAGTAGAGGCACCAATCTGCTTACCACAACTGCCGCAGTAACGCACCCCATCTCTATTCTCTGTTTTACAGTACGGACATTCCATAATCTTTGCCTGCCTTCTGAGGCCCAGAGGAACCAGAGGAGCCTCTAGCATAATAATTCCAGAAATTATACAGTGTCCCTTAACACAAGTCGAGTACTTCTTCAATGGTAAAAAAGATAATGATCCTCTTCGATCAAACACCTCTATAAACATGGACGTATCCATTGAGTATATACGAAATTAGAGGGGAAAAGTTCAATCGTACACTAGAGATAAGCAAACAGAACGGGCAAAAGTGCTTCTGTTCATGACACCTTCGCCCGTTCGTTTGCTTGCTTCATGCAAAAATGCTAGAGATGCTGGCAGCGTAAGGAAATGATGCCGGGGGCAAAATGATTTGCTTTCTGCAAATACTCCTGCTCGTTGCCCTCGATCATCAACTTGTGCATAACCACCACATCACCATCAGGCAATGGCTCAGCGGGTTGCAGACACAATTCCATGACTGCGCAGCCTCGTTCATACACTTTCACCAGCCCGCCAGAACCGGGAATGCGGTAGACGCGATTGTCTATAGAGGGGCTCAACACTTCAAGATAGCCAAACTTGATCAGTTGCTGATACTGGTTCTCGGACAGCATTTCGCGCAGGAGCACTTTAGCCCGGCTCTCAGCAGACAGATGTTCGCTGACCGACTCTCGGAAACGACCCACGCCTCCGTCAGGGGACTGAGAAAGGTAGTAGATCGCCAGTAAGAGAAACAACAGCCAGATACCGAGAAATAAACTCAGTGTTTGTAACATGGCTGGCGTTACTCCTCATCCACCTACGACACGTGGTACAATGACGATCTGCTCGGCGGTACGATCAAACTTCTCGATACGTTCTGCAGGCTTTCCTGTCTCTACCCTAAAGGTGGTTGCCCCCCTCATACGTTCTTCGTTAAAGATCCGTTCGGCTTCGCGAACTGCCGCCACAGCTTCGGGATCGTTTGTTTCCACTTTTTGGGAATCCCATATGATCCGGTCGTCACCGCGACGGGACATAACCCGTAGCATACCCACTGTCTGTCTCCTTCTCGTGTACAAGCTTACAATACCGAGCTTCATTCCTGGCCGCCTAAATCAGCAAGGAACACATTAGGATAGATTGAGCATAGCACGCATTCTCTGAAGCGTCAAGGGTTACGGAGATACAATTGCACGCATCTTCTGCGGCACAGCCCAATATTCCTATATGCTTCTCTCTCTATTACGCTTTCAAGCTACAAGAAGTCTCACTACGACAGCAGACATGGCAATGTGCAGGTGAACGTGCTTCCCCGCCCTGGTGTGCTCTCAACGGTCACAGAGCCGTTGTGTAGTTCGATGATCATTTTCACAATTGCCAGGCCCAGACCCTGTCCGCTACGTCCATTAGAGCCATCAGGGACTTGATAAAAGCGCTCAAAGATACGTTCCTGGTGCTCAGGAACAATCCCGATGCCAGTATCGCTTACCTGGAGCTTGATCACGCGCGTATCTTCATCAGAAAAGTCCATAGTGAGTGCGTCGCGATCCTCTACCCATGCCGAGACTGTGACCTGCCCTCCCTGCTCAGTAAAACGCAAGGCATTGCTAATCAGGTTACGTAATACCTGTTGGAGCCGTACTGCATCGGCATAGAGACGAGGAAAATCTTTCGCGATCTCCACCACCATGGTGATACCCTGGTCGCGTGCGTTCAACTCCAATTCTTCGACCGCGTTGGCGATCACGTCCTGCAGATGGATGATTTCGCGGCTCAAACGCAACTGCCCTGAATCGGCTCGCGAAGCCAATAACAGATCTTCAATTAGCGCATAAAGATGTTCGCTACCAGCCCGCGCACGCTGCATAAACTCACGCTGCTGCTCGTTCAATTCTCCGCCTATACCCTCCAGAGTCAGGTCCAGGTAACCATTGATCGCGTTCAGAGGCGAGCGCAATTCATGCGTTATCATAGAGAGGAAGTTGGCTTTCATGCGCGCGGCATCACGTATAGAGGTCACATCGCGCGCTACCAGTAGAGAAAGTGTCTTTTCTGGACTCACAATAGGCGTAATACTCAAGCCAAGTGAGCGCGGCACTCCTTGAATCTGCAGATCAACCTCGATATAGGGTAACGCTTCCTCCTTGTTCAGTGCCTGCTGCACCATACACAATTCACGGCAATAATCCGCTTCCTCCTCTTCAGCATAACCAAGCAGTTCCATACACTCCATGCCAATGACTTGTTGCGGCTCCACGCCAAAGACCTGTCCGAATGCGGCATTAACCTCAACGAAACAGGCATTGACACCCAGGAGCGCAATGCCATCTGAACTGGATGTCAGAATGGCATGCAACTGCTCCTGATCCGTACGCATTTCCTGGAAGAGCGCAACATTCTCCAACGCCGCCGCTGCCAGGGTGCTCAAATTTCGTACCAGGCGCAACTCTTCACTGTCGAACGGCTGCTTGCGTTTCAGCAAGAGCACCCCGTAGAGTAGACCTTTGGAGACGAAAGGAGTTGCTAATTCTGCCAGGGTAACGTCTTGCCCATTCT
>Ga0137366_10004428_pt1 | contig 10997 bp, 8 predicted proteins | sample SagtaG_8_FD_104938 | JGI IMG/M metagenome (GOLD analysis project Ga0137366, IMG submission 104938) | Vadose zone soil microbial communities from Sagehorn Ranch, Mendocino, California, USA - Sage1_L_60_16 metaG | ecosystem: Environmental > Terrestrial > Soil > Vadose zone | place: USA: California... | reverse complement strand
GCCCGTGTTCTTTTCGAGTACCAGGAATTCACTGGCTGTAAGAAATGCAAGGCTGGTGGGAGTCACCAACCCTGTGATAACGGTACGAACACCTAAACTGGAATCCAGCATCTCTGGTCCTGCACTTTGTGCGGCGGCAAAGTTAGCGGAGTTGAAGCTCAGCAGCAAGGAGAGAACCAAAAATAAAGTCCCCGCTTTAATCCAGATCGTCTTTCTAACCATTTCATTTACTCCTTTCCAACTATCTATGGAAGAATATAGCCCGATGAATACCAAGGCAATATCAAGCCTAGCGTAGTGACTAAGATTTAAGCTGGAGTGAGTGGGTGGGATAAGTGAGCCAGTCAACGCCATTGCTGGCGATCACCAGGCATAAAAAATGGAAGCCGTACTCTTTGGGAGCGGCTTGAGGCCTACTAATAGTTACGAATTGTAAAAAAAGATTGGATTTACTTAAGCTAAGAAATATATCTTAAGAATGTATCTACGAGGAGATTGCTTCACGATTGCAAATCCACATTTATAATTTAGTTATGAAACCATTCCTCGACCGCTTGATCCTCGGTTTTCCCGTTCTGTTTTTGAAACAATATCCCTACGCCTGGATTGGATTCATAGTGTTTGCGCCGAGCGCACCCTCAGTTGCAGCCTTGTTCCTTGCTATTGTCGTGATCGGAATCCTATCGCTGCGCTGGCAATCTGTGGAGTGGATTTCGAACATCCAGCGTCAATACGCAGATAAGAACGGCAAATTTTATGTGGACCAGCCGCCTGTTCCGTGGCAAAAAGCCGCCCGAAACATCGCTCTTTTAGTTGCAGGGAGCTTGCTGATCGCGTTCCTATTAAAAGATCAACTCGGGCTGACATTCTGGCAGTTCTTTCTTTTGTTTTTTGGGCTTATGCTTTTCTATCGTGACACATTATTCTTCGGTTCGGCGGCAACATATATCATCACCGCCACAGGGATTGCCATCCGCTTTGTTCCGGGTCATATCGACTATCGTTTATTCCTACCGTTCAAAGAGATCAGCCGTATCGAGCCGCAGGATTATAAGCCGAGCACCGATACTGACCTCTTTGCCCGCACGCGTGATATCCGAAATGGCCTGCTGATGATTCCCAAAGACCCAAGAGGATTCACCAAGCGATTGGATAAACTCTTCATTGCTCCCAAAGACGTTGACCAATTTGTGGAGCACCTGCCCTATGGCTTTGGCAAGGCTGCTTAAATTTTTCAAACCCAGGAAATCCTACGATGAATAAATCAGAATTACTTAACGATCTCTCGCCCTATGTTTATGGAACGACGCGTCTCGGCGATGACAAGATTCCATTTGAGGAGCGTGTGAGCATAGCACGCGCCGCGATGAATGCCAATATTTGGTTTCATACCAGTCACACTTATGGGGATGCGCTGCAAGTGTTGCGCACTGCTTTTGACCAGGATCGCACCCGCGTCCCAAAGCTGATCGCCAAGATCGGCTGGAAAGATATCCATGAACTGCGAGGCGTGATTCACGAAAACCTGGATTCGTTGGGGTTGGAGACATTAGAACTTGGGCAGCTTTGCTTAAGCGGTCCCCTTGGAGAAGATTATGCCAATGGCGGCGATTGCTATAAATTGTTCTCTCGATTCAAAGAAGAGGGATTAGTGCGGCGCTTTGTCCTCGAGGTTTTCCCGTGGACATCAGACATTGCACTCAGAGCGATACGCGGCGGCTACCCTGAGGGCATCGTGGATGGCTACATCTTTTATTTGAATCCTTTGCAGCGATTTGCCTCGAACGAATTATGGGATTTTCTGGTCGATCGCGGAGAACCGATAATCGCCATGCGCACGGTCTCCGGCGGAAATATACGCAGTCTGCGCGATGTGCCGGGCTATGCTTGGAAACCTTATCTGCAACAGCGCGCGGTGGAAGTCGCGCCGATCTTCGAGCGCTCCGGTATCCAAAGTTGGACCGAGTTTTGTGTCCGCTTTGCGTTTGGCTTTCCGCAAGTGCGCGCTACGGTGGGCTCCACAAGTCATTTGGATCGTTTTCAGGAATTCCTAAATGCCGCACAAAATATTGAGCCGTTGCCCGAAGACATTCAAAACGAGATCATTCAGTTGCAATACCGCTGGTCTGATGAATTGGATATCAAAGCCGAGCAGTGGACCATGTGAGGAATAGACCAGTAATTTTTGTTGTAGTCACATAATCCTTTATAATTTGTACTCTCCTCTTTTCGCATCAGATAAAATCAGAAAATGACATCTCCAATGAACATCACTGCGCCTTCAATCATTCACAAGCTAATTGATACGTTCGAGAAGAACTTGGATGAGTATCATTCCCACAAGAACGAGACAGAATTACGTCGGGAGTTTTTGGATAAATTCTTTGCCGCCCTCGGTTGGGATGTCTCCAATGAAAACGGCTATGACGAAGCACACAAGGAAGTAGTTCACGAATTTTCGGTAGAAGTGGCGGGACAGGGTAAGAAAGCAGACTATGCTTTCCGCACAGGGGCAGATAAATTTGATTTTCTCGTGGAAGCCAAGAAACCATCAGTAAAAATCGAAAGCAGTCAGGATGCTGCCTTTCAATTGCGTAGATATGGTTGGAGTGCAAAACTTCCTATTAACATTCTGACGGACTTTGAACATTTCGCCGTATACGATTGCCGCGCGAAGCCAAGTTATAACGATAAGGCTTCCGCGGGGCGAATCATGCTCATCCATTACAAGGAATATGTAGAGCGATGGGATGAGATTGTGGAAATCTTTTCGCCCGAAGCGATACGCATGGGTTCATTTGCTAAATATGCTGATGGAATGAAAGGAAAGAAAGGCACCGCAAATGTAGACGATGCCTTCTTGCATGAAATCGAACGCTGGCGGGAACTACTTGCCAAAAATATCGCATTGCGCAATGAAGAGATAGACATTGCAGGTTTGAATTACGCCGTGCAAATGATTATTGACCGTATTGTCTTTTTGCGCATTTGTGAAGAGCGCGGCATTGAACCTGAAAATCAATTGCAGGATATTACGAAAAACGAAGATGTATATGAAGAACTGTGTGAGTTGTTTAAACGAGCAGACATAAAATACAATTCGGGCTTGTTCCATTTTAAAAAAGAAAAGGATTTGGTCAGCCGCCCCGATGATCTGACTCTCACTCTTGATATTGATGATCGAGTTCTGAAAGATATTATCTCAAATTTGTATTATCCAAAAAGTCCATATGCGTTTCTGTATATTCCCGCCGATATTTTAGGACAGGTCTACGAACGCTTTTTGGGTAAGGTGATTCGTCTGACAGAAGGACATCAGGCAAAGGTTGACGATAAGCCCGAAGTCCGCAAGGCAGGCGGGGTATATTACACGCCCACATATATTGTGGATTACATCGTCAAGACCACAGTGGGAAAACTCGTCGAAGACAAAACTCCGAAGGATGTTGCCTCGCTCAAAATTGTTGATCCCGCCTGCGGTTCTGGAACGTTTCTCATTGGCGCTTATCAGTTTTTGCTTGACTGGCATTTGATTTGGTATAGTGAGAATGAGCCTGAAAAATGGGAGAAAAATAAATCACTTGTAAAAGTTGAAAATGGATATCGACTGACAACATCGAAGAAAAAGGAAATCCTGCTCAACAACATTCACGGCGTGGACATTGATGCCCAGGCTGTTGAAGTGACCAAACTCTCGTTACTGCTCAAAGTGCTCGAAAACGCCAGCGGACAATTGGGTCTCGGCATGGAGCGCGTGCTGCCCGATTTGGGAAACAATATCAAATGCGGCAACTCGCTGATCGGCTTCGATTATTTTGAAGGACAGTTGTTTCCTGATGAAAAGGAACGCGCCAAGGTTAACCCTTTTGATTGGAGAAATGAATTCAAGGATGTGTTCGCAAGAGGCGGGTTCGATGCGGTGATTGGAAATCCACCATATTTACGGATTCAAGGATTGCAAGAAAATTATGGAAATCAAATAGAGTATTTTGCAAAACTGTATATAAGCGCAGTTAAGAGATTCGATTTCTATTTGTTGTTTGCTGAAAGAGGCTTCAGTCTCCTGAAACATGGGGGTAGGCTTGGTTTTATTTGTCCACATAAGTTTTTGAACTCGGATTTTGGATCGGGTTTACGAAGTTTTCTCGTTGAGAACGGAGCACTACAAACTTTTATAAGTTTTGGTAATAATCTTATTTTTGAGCAGGCATCAACATATACAGGTCTTTTATTTTTACAAAAAACTTTCAATAAAACTTTTGGCTATTTTGAATTTGAAAATATATCTATAGGAGAAGTTTCTGAGGTTTTGGCAAAACTCTCAGTTGATGCCTGCACAAATTATGAGCTGAAAAACTTTTCAGTTGAGCCTTGGGTGTTAACAAAAAAGAATGTTCCATCTATTCTCCAAACCCTTTCTCGCCAACCTCAAACATTGGGAGACGTGTGTGATGAAATTTTAGTCGGTGTTCAATCTGGAATTGACAATATTCATTTGATGAAATTCGAGAGAAAAGGCTCGGATAACTCTTTATTCCTATTCTCAGAACGTGCAAATGAAATTGTAGAGATTGAAGCTGGACTTGTAAAACCTATAATGCGGGGGGAAGATGTGAATAGATATGAGTTTCCACAAAACACATATTTCTGTATTTATCCTTATAAATTGGTTGATGGCAAGACAAGGATAATTGAGGAAAAGGGACTTAAAGAGGAATTTCCAAAAGGTTATACCTACTTAAAAAGGTATCAAAGGGAACTTACGGAAATCCGTGAGAGGCAAAAAACAAATCCGAAATATTGGTATTCATGCCATAGAAGCCGTGATATGAATATTTTTGAGAGCGAAAGAATAATTACACCTGAAATTAGTTTAGGATGCAATATGACAATTGCTCCTCAAGGTCTATATCACAATACAAAAGTCTACAGTATTGTGCCATCTAGAGGCTGTAAAGAAAATCAGTGTTACTGGCTGGGATTGCTAAACTCAAAATTATTGTGGTGGTATCTCTCAAATACGGGATATGTATTACGTGGCGGATATTTTGTTTTCAAAACAAACTACCTTGCCCCTTTCCCCGTCCGCACCATCGACCTCTCCAACCCCGTCGAAAAAGCGCAACACGACAAAATGGTTTCGCTCGTCGAGCAAATGCTGGCGCTGCATAAATCTCTTGCTGTCGCGAAGAGTCCACAAGAGAAGGAAAGGCTCGAACGGCAAATTGAAGTCACTGATCGGTTAATTGATTCTCTGGTCTATGAGTTATATGGCTTGAGCGAGGAAGAAATAAAGATTGTAGAGGGTTAATCATGAAAAAAACCATAGATGGCGAACATTGGTATTTTGTAGACGAATCAGGCGACCCCACCTTTTACGACCGTAATGGAAACCTCATTGTCGGGCAAGAAGGATGCTCACCTATTTTTGTATTGGGTTTCGTGGAATCTGCTGACCCACATTCCATACGCGTTGCGCTGAATGATCTCCATGTTCACCTTGCTGCGAATGAATATCTCAGCGAAATTCCCTCCATGAAAAAAACAAACGTTGCATTTCATGCGAAAGATGACAGTCCTGAAGTGCGACAGGCTGTTTTCGAATGCCTGAATTCGTTGGACTTCAAAGCACAATTTGTCATTGCCCGGAAAAAGGAACGCATCTTCCGCAATTCTTTTCATGCCAATGAAGGCGAATTTTACGATTATCTAATCAGTTTGCTATTTGAAAATGTCCTGCATCGTTACAGCATTAACCATATCTATATTTCCCAGCGTGGAACTCGTCTGCGCCAGGAAAAATTGGAAAAAGCTGTTTCAGTTGGAATAGCCAGTTTTGAAAATCGTTGGAAGCAGAAAGTTACAACTAAGACTCGGGTTTTCCCTCATACAGCCGTTGGGGAACCTTGTCTGCAAGTAGTGGATTATATGAATTGGGCTGTCCATCGCGCTTTTGTAAAACGTGAGATGCGCTATTTTCGCTTTATACAGGATAAAGTAAGTTTGTTAGTTGACCGTTATGATACGGACAAATATCCAAAAAACTGGTACAACCGAAGTAACCCATTTGACATAGAAAAAGCCAGCCCTCTATAGGCTAGGCTCGGATTTCGAGCGCACGGCATGGAGCCGACTTTCACCTATAGCCGACTGGCTATTATGTAATAATTATATAACAAGAATTATCGAATTTCCATTACAGTTTTCTCATCTCAATGATGACACTTTACAAAGTACTGTACATATGTCTGGCAGATGCAGCTAACGGGCCATTCACAATTCAAAAAATCAAGGGGATTTAAAAATATTCATGACGGCATCACATAATTAAAGTCAGTTCGTTCTCTCTCTTGAAAGAAATGCCAACGAAAAAGAAAGTTAAATTAATTGCATCCAGCGCCTTTGCCTTTGTGTTCACGATGGGGATTGTCAATCTGTTTTCAGATATGACCTATGAAGGCGCGAGCAGCATCAACGGTCCTTTTCTAAAAACCCTTGGAGCAAGTGCCGCCATCATCGGTATTATCTCTGGTGTGGGGGAATTTCTCGGATATACCCTGCGATTTATATCTGGTTATATAGCCGACAAGACAGAAAGATACTGGCTTTTAACATTTATAGGATACATCATCAATCTTCTGGCGGTTCCCGCACTTGCATTAGCCGGGAATTTGCCGGTCGCGGCGGTTCTTGTAGTTGCCGAACGGGTCGGGCGCGCGCTGCGAAAGCCTACAGTAGAGTCCATGCTTTCTTACACAACAAGCGAACTTGGTAAAGGCTGGGTCTATGGACTTAACACCGCCCTCGATCAGACGGGCGCAACAATTGGTCCGCTGTTGATTGCTTTCGTCCTGGTGCGTAAAGGCGATTTCAGAACGGGGTACTCTTTGCTTTTGATCTCTGCTATATTGGCGCTCATCACTTTGACCGTTGCCCGATTCTTTTTCCCGAAACCTTCCCGTCTTGAAGATGCACCTACGGCGAAATTGCAGGGCTTCACAAATTCTTATTGGTTGTATATGGTCGCCGGCGCATTTGTCGCTGCCGGTTTGATGAGTTTTGAACTCATTTCTTATCATTTCTCAAAGGCTGGAGTTGTGCCTGAGCACTGGATTCCTATTTTCTTCGCACTGGCAATGGGGACAAACGCGATCGCGAGTTTGATCTTTGGCAGATTGTTTGACCGTGTTGGGGTAACGATTGTACTCATTGCTTTTTTTCTTTCAGCCCTTTTTGCGCCATTTGTTTTCTTGGGAAACTTTTCGGTCGCGCTGATCGGAATGATCCTGTGGGGAATCGGGTTTGGCGCGCAAGACACACTTCTGAAAGCACTCATTGCCACTGTCCTGCCAAAGGGCCGGCGTAATCTCGCCTTTGGACTTTTCTATACGGGCTATGGTACTGGCTGGCTGCTGGGAAGCGTGACAACTGGTTTTCTGTATTCCTGGTCCCTTCCTTTTATGATTGCATTCTCGGTCGCTGTGCAAATCATTGCATTGCCGATCTTCTGGATTGCGGAAAGAAGAAAACCACAAACAAGTTAAATAACTTGCAGCCGTAATATAGTAATATAAACCATTCTTTCTTACATGCCTCCAAGAGTATAATTGCTCCATCGTCCTCTTACAGAGTGCCGCATAATTATCTAAACTCAAGATTTGAATTTCAATATCCAGAAGCAATTGAAAAGTTTAGTTACGCATGTAGAATATGCGTGCAACAAGCGGTAACAGCCAAAGGAGGCACACAAATGGCATTTCAGCTCGTCTACCTTTCCCAGCAAGACCCAAAGTGGAAGAACGATGTCCTGGGCTTCGCGACCAATCCCAAGGAAACGATCGGATATGTGGGATGCGCGCTCACCAGCGTTTCCATGCTTCTTAGCGGGTATGGATTTTCAGAAACTCCCCAATCTCTCAATGAGAAAATGAAGGCGAAACAGGGCTTTGCAGGCTCTGGCATTCGCTGGAATATTGTCAACCAGGTGCACCCGCAAGTGACGCTCAAGTCGAATGTTCCCTGCGAGGGCTCCGATGCGCCGCTCGGACAAATCGATAGCTGGCTGGCCATGGGACACCCTGTGGTGGTGCGCGTGGATGCCTCGCCCAACCCCGGACTGCAATGGCATTATGTGTTGCTCTACGGGCGCGAAGGCGATGATTATCTGATGCTTGACCCGTGGCCCTATCAAGCCGGCACAGCAAAAAAAGATTATCTGATGAAGCGCTACAGCCAGGGGATGCCTCTCCGCCGCGCCATCCAGCAGGTTCTTTTCTATGAAGCCGCGGGCTCAACTGGACCGATTGTGACTCCATCCTCCACAACGACTACTTCAACGGGCACGCCTCAGCCGATGCCTGCCAGCACACCCGATAGTGGAGTCTATGCCCGCGTCATGGATTCGGTCACCTGGGGCTTGAACATCCGCTCGAGCAAAGATACGTCGAGCATGGCAAACCTGGTGATCGCGGTCCCGGCGGGGACTCAGCTCATGCTTCTGGATCCTAGTGATGCATCGAAAGTTGGGCAAAACAATCAATGGGTCCGCGTCCGTGAACCCGGCGGAAAGGAAGGATTCGCGGCCGCCTGGTATCTGGAAAAAGCTGGCGAGACGACTCCCACTCCAACAACGACACCGTCCACAAGTCCGGTGAATGAAGCGCCCACATCCACTCCCACAACAACACCCGCTTCCACGCCTTCGACTCCACCCACGACGCCTACACCCTCCACATCAACTCCGGCTCAACCGCAAAAGGATAAACTGACGCTGGTCGTATTGGATGCCGTTGGCACAAGCGGACTGCGCCTGCGACAAACCCCGTCCATGGGTGGCACACTGGTCAAAGTTTTGGCGGCTGGAACATTATTAACCGTGATCGAACCTGTGGCGAAAGCCAAAGCAAAAATAGGGCAAGCCAATCAATGGATTTATGTCCGTGAGCCGAACGGCAATCGTGGCTATGTGGGATCTCAATTTGTGAAACTTGCCTGAAACTTTTTCTTTTGCATGTGTTATGACTGAGTAATAAAAGCGCCAAAGTGAGGAGAGAATCATGAACAGTGACTTGAGAATTTCGTCTGAAGTAGCGCAAGCAGATTTGCCTGTCACGGTCTTTCACCTGCGCGGCTGGCTGGATGCGCAAAGCGAGGAACAATTACTGGAATCCTCGCGCATCGCCTACGATAACGGTGTGCGTTATTTGTTGCTCGATCTGAGTGAATTGGATACGCTCACCAGCGCGGGCATGCGCGCCCTGCAAAAGGTGTATCAGATGTTCACGCCAAAGGAAGAACGTTTCAAAGTACCACATGTCAAGTTATGCAATGCGCCGCCGCAGATCTATAATGTTCTGGGCATCACCGGCTTTTTGCAAAATATCCCGATGTATGAAAGCCTGGATGCCGCGGTTGAATCGTTTGGGAAAGAATAGATTCTTTCCATATCAGTAAAAGGCTCTTCAAAATGAGGAGCCTTTTTGTTAATATTAATTCTGTCATTGCGAGGAGTGATAGCGACAACACCGAACCCTGATTTGCTGAGCAAATCAGGGTTCGGTGCCGGGGCGAAGCAATCTCTTGCTATAGGAGGCAAGATTGCTTCGCCCTGACAGGCTCGCAATGACAGGATAAAGGCAGTCGTGGCAATATTTCGCGCATTCCATCATCGAGCATTTTCCTTACTGGTCTCAGGACAAACTCTTTCACGTATGGGCGATTTTCTTTATCAAATCGCGCTGGCGTGGTGGGTGCTGGAAAAGACAAATTCAGGAATTGCCATGGGAGCGGTCTTTCTCTTTACATTGACGCCCACAATTCTATTTGTCCTGCTCGGCGGCGCGCTAGTAGACCGGCTGCCGCGCGCCCGTTTATTATTTCTCTCCGATCTGGGCCGCGGCGCGATCATGACTCTGATCACCCTGCTGGCACTTTCCAATCAACTTGAGTTATGGATGGTCTACATTGGCAGTCTGCTCTTCGGGTTTGCAGATGCATTCTTCACACCCGCCTTGCAGGCACTCGTCCCGCAAATCATTCCGCAGGAAGATCTCACTAGTGCAAATTCCATTAATAGTTTGAGCATGCAGCTTGGACGTGTCGCAGGTCCTGCGCTGGGTGGAATCCTTGTCGGCTTTGGTGGAACGACTCTCGCTTTTGGGATCAACGCTGCATCCTTTTTGATTTCGGCTTTCACATTGATCCCGCTTCTTTCCATCCCCGCGCCGGCTCGCTCAGAAGAAACCGAATCTACACCTCAACATTTACTGGCAGATATCCGCGAGGGCTGGCAGACTACAGTTGCTTCTCCGATCCTTTGGGTTTCCATCATCACATTTGCGTTCGTCAACATCACGCTCGCCGGCCCATTTTCGGTGGGAATGCCGTTCCTGGTGAGGAATCATCTGGGTGGCGACGAAAAACTTCTTGGCTTGCTCTATGCGGTCTTCCCCATTGGGTATGCTATTTCCGGCGTAGCGCTTGGGAATGTACAGCGGCTCCGCCATCGAGGCATTGTGTCTTATATCTGTAGCGCGGTCGCCGGAATTGGTCTTGGCGTGTTCGGGTTGAAGCTTCCACTCTGGGCATTGATCGTTGCCGCGCTGGTCAATGGTGCTGCTCTTGAAATCAGTGGATTAATATGGACCAACATCCTTCAAGAACTTGTGCCGCAGGAAAAGCTGGGACGTATCGCCAGCATCGACACGCTTGGGTCGTTCGTCCTGCTGCCGCTTGGATTTGCCTTCACCGGTTGGCTGGTTGACCGTCTCGATATCGCCATCATTTTTATTGCCGTGGGAGCAGTTGCCGCGCTGGTGAGCCTGCTTCCGCTTTTGCATCCATCCATTCGAGGCTTGGACTGAATACAAACAAAATACCCCATCATTTACCAGAGCGGTGGTTGTTAATTCATTGCAAGCCGTTATAGCGATGGTGCATACTACAATTGCGGGGGATTTTTAGTTTTTATGGAAGCACACTTAACAATTAATGCCATT
>Ga0137366_10004426_pt1 | contig 10998 bp, 10 predicted proteins | sample SagtaG_8_FD_104938 | JGI IMG/M metagenome (GOLD analysis project Ga0137366, IMG submission 104938) | Vadose zone soil microbial communities from Sagehorn Ranch, Mendocino, California, USA - Sage1_L_60_16 metaG | ecosystem: Environmental > Terrestrial > Soil > Vadose zone | place: USA... | reverse complement strand
TGGGCGGGCGCGTTGACCGGCGCTTTATCCAACACGATTTGGGGGCTGGCAATCGACCCGAATGCTTTGCCGTGGTGGCCCGTCGCCTTCTTCATTGGTTTGGTCGCAGGCTTGTGTGCAAGAGCAGGCTTGTTCAAGAGCTGGTGGAAAGTTGTGGTGACTGGCTTCCTCGTGGCTCTCACCGCCGCGACCGTTTCCACGCCGATCGCCGTTTATATCTATGGCGGAATCACAGCCAGTGGGTCCTCCTTTATCACTGCTTATTTGCTCCAAACCGGGCAAGGCGTTTTGCAGGCGGTTTTCAGTACGAATTTCCTGGTTGAGCCGGTAGATAAGATCACCACATCCATGCTGGCCTTCGCCATCGTCCAGGGACTTTCCCGGCGCTTCATCGCCCACTTCCCGCGACCGGAGAATGTGGAAATCGAAGGCGGCGCAAGCCAGACGCAGTTGTATATCGCCGTCGGCGTTGTCGTTTTGCTTGTGTTGTTTGCAGCGTTCATGCTCCGCAATATCCTCGGTCCCCAGTAAATTCACCATTGCTGATAAAGAAGCCAGACGAAATCAATCGTCTGGCTTCTTTTGTCCACAGGACTGTTACACTTGTCATTTATAATGAGACCATTATGCATGAACGTCTTTCCTTCTACACAAAGCGTGATAGTCTCCTGCATCGACTCAATCCTCTCACAAAACTCACTCTTGTTTTGGGATTGCTTCTCATCGCTTTTGTCACTCCCTGGTATTGGACACCGCACGTTCTTTTATTGATCGTTATCTTCCCCCTGAGTTTTATCGGAAAAGTCAATCGCGAATTCTTTCGGGCATTCTTGCGGCTCATCATCCCCGCTGCCACGTTTCTCTTTTTGATGCAGGCATTTTTTCAGCCGATTGGGCAGCAGGTCATTTTCAAGATCTGGTTTTTGGATATTACAAAAGAAAGCCTGTTGTTCGCCTTCCGCAACGCCATGCGCATCATTGTGATGGTTTCCTCTTTTACACTCTTTCTCTTGACAACCCATCCCAGCGAATTGATGTCTGATCTGACGCGGCGCGGTTTGCCTGGTCAGTTTGCGTATGTGATCATTTCCACACTTCAGATCATTCCTCAAATGCAAGCCAAAGCACAGACAATCATTTCTGCCCAACGATCACGCGGATTGGATACCGAGAGTAATTTCATAAAGCGCGCTGGATCTGTCTTTCCTTTAGTCGGCCCCCTTGTTTTCGGTTCGCTGGTGGAAGTGGAGGAACGCGCCATCGCCATCGAAGCACGCGGATTTACATCCACGCATCCCAAGACTTCTCTTCGTGATATTCCCGATAGGAATATAGATCGGATCCTCCGCTGGTTGCTCATCATCCTCATCATCGCTTGCATTGCACTCCGAATATGGCTATCGTAACTCTCGACAACGTCACATACAAATATCCGCTCACGGATTCACCGGCATTGAAAGAGATCAGCCTGCAGGTGAACGAAGGTGAGTTCGTCGCTGTGATCGGTCCGAACGGCGCGGGGAAATCCACGCTGTGTTATGCGCTGGCGGGATTCGTCCCTCATTTCTTCAAAGGCGAATTGACCGGTACTGTTCTAGTCGATGGAAAAGACCTGCTCAAGTCAACGCTCAATGAATGGGTGCTCCATGTAGGGCTGGCATTTCAAAATCCCTTCAACCAAATCAGTGGGGCAAAATATACAGTTTTCGAAGAACTCGCGTTTGGCTTGGAAAATATCGGCATTCCACGGGACGAAATGATTTCCCGCGTGGAAACTGCGATGAAATTGACAGGGATCAGCGATTTGGCAGATCGCTCGCCTTACTCCTTATCCGGCGGACAACAACAACGCGTCGCGCTGACATCGATCCTGGTGATGCAGCCAAAGGTTCTCGTGCTCGACGAGCCGACCTCGCAGATGGATCCCATTGGCACGCGCGAAGTCTTCAGCGTCATCCGTACATTGGCAGAACAGGGAATGACGGTCATACTTGTCGAACATAAAGTGGAATGGATCGCGCAATTCGCCGATCGCGTCATCGCGCTGCATGACGGACAGATTCTGCTCGAAGGCACGCCTTCAGAGGTTTTGACATCAGATCTTCTACAAGGAAAGGGATTCGGGATTTCACGTTATACATCCACAGCAAGAGAAGCAAAAAAATTAGGGTTGTGGAAGAAGGAAACTCTACCCGTTACGCTGGATGAAGCGGCAGAGGGGTTTTCGTAATGAAGATTCAAATCTCCGACCTGTACTTCACATATCCAACCGGCGTCGAAGCATTACGCGGCATCTCGTTCATGATCGAGTCCGGCGAACAGGTTGCCATCGTTGGGCAGAATGGCGCGGGCAAGACAACGCTCGTCAAGCATTTCAACGGATTGCTCCAACCTACTAGTGGACGAGTCTTAATTGGCGATTGGAATACCAAGGAACATTCAGTGGCGAAATTAGCGCGCCGAGTCGGCTATGTATTCCAAAACCCGGATGAGCAGTTATTTTCAAAGAATGTAGGGATCGAAGTCGCGTTCGGTCCTAAGAATCTTGGATTTGATAGCGAACGGATTCAGGCGCTGGTCAAAGATACGTTGGCAATGACAGAGTTATCCGACAAAACCGAAATGAATCCATACGACCTCTCCGCCACATGGCGCAAGATGGTCGCTCTCGCTTCCATTGTCGCCATGGACACGGATATCGTTATCTTCGACGAGCCCACCACCGGACAAGACGCCGTCAACGTGACGCGTATCGCGAATGTAATTAGAAATCTGCGTGAGCACGGTAAGACAGTAATTACCATCACGCATGATATCGATTTTTGTGCCGAGAATTTCGAGCGCGTGATCGCATTGTCACAGGGAAAGGTATTGCTCGATGGAAAAGCAAACGAGGTATTGGGACAAGAAGACCTCCTCGCCACTACTTATGTAGACCCGCCGCAACTGACAAGGCTGGGCAAGAGATTGGGGTTTAAAGAAACCGTCAGAAATCAGGAAGAATTCTTGAACGCGTTGAAAATGTAGGGGCGGATCGCGATCCGCCCCTACGCTTTATACACGACCAATTCCTCATACCCTGAATCTTCTGCAAACTCACGCTTGTACACGACATCCTCAAATACGGCGAGCACAATTTCGGCCGTGGTGTAAATTTTGCATCCTGATTCCAGATGTCCGCCGATCGTTTTGCCATCCCCATCCGAAACAGAAATATGCAAATGCGAACCGTGGATTGAAACGGTCCCTGTGATGGATACGATTTCAAAAAAGCCATCATATTCTGAATAATACTCACGATTGGCAAGCCGCAGCTGAACGTGAGTCAGGCTGCCAACGCCGCTCAGGACACATCCCGCACCAATATTTTTCTCTTCCACAAACAATTGGATTGAATCGAAAAGGTCATGTCCAGGCTTGAGACGAAAGGTATAATTTCTCATGAAGTCTCTCCGTTGCTATCAATATTCTCAGAAGCCAAAGTGGGCTGCCGTTTGAAAAACCTTGCCATATTTACACTTTTGCAAGGCAATAAAGTAGAAATTTATAATTCCAGTGTGCTCATGTACAATGGAAAACGTGGAGCAATCATGGCGAAATTAAACGTACAGGTTTTCAAGAGTATAAACGAAATCGATCCGGAGATTTGGAACCGTATCGCAGCCGGACGTGGATTTCAGAGTCACAAATGGTATCAATTTGGGGAACACGCCATGCCAGATTGTCCACCCACCTATTTGATCGCCTGGGATGGCAAAGCTCCGATTGCCTGCGCGGCACTTTTCCGGGTCTCGAATGAACCGCTGCCCCTCCCTGAAGTTGCACGCCGTTTTATGGCGAGCGTTCTCAAACGCAAACCATTGCTTGTTTGCCGCTCTCCATTCGCCGATACTTCTGCCATGTTGTTACCAGGGGAACCACTCCGTGATGAAGCGCTAACGGCGCTTACTCTTGCTGCTCAAAGTGAATTCAAAAAACAGAAATGCTCCTTTCTCCTTTTTGACTATTTACTCACCGAGCAATTGAAGTATCCATCCTGGCCTACGGGATATGAACCAATAACCGTTTCAGAACCTGGCACCTATATGCCGATTGAATGGCAAAGTTTTGAAGAGTATTTGCAAAAGGGCAACAAGAAGGATCGCCAGCACTATAAGAAAAGCCTACGCGAAGCTGAAGAGAATGGCATCACACTCACAAAACATCGGACAGTTTCTGATATTGATGCAGCACTAAAACTCATCAGGAATGTTTCGATCTGGCATGGCTCTGCTCCCAATCCGTGGATGCGCGGCTTGCTGGAAAACTTTTCGATGATCAACGGCACCTGGATGGAAATCCATAAAGACGGAAAGCTTGCTGGTTGTGGTGCGATCATACGCGATAATCAATTCCAGCTTGCCACCGGGCTTGGTCTCGAAGACGACGTTCCCGGCGGCTACTTCCTCTTGCTTTACTCGGCGCTCCAGGAAGCGTTCGAACACAATGTTCGCCTTGTCCGTTTCGGAACGGGCGCGTATGATGTCAAGCGCCGGTTAGGTCTTCACCTGGAAGATACAAATCATGCCATGGTCACGATGGCAGGTTTCTCCTCGCGTGTTTCAAAACGTTTAGTCGAATCGACTTAGATCTATTGAGCTTTTATGCTTCTCGGCACATCACAGTCTACTGCAACACTGCTCGTCATTGTCCTGTTCTATGGAATGGATTTTGTTTTAATTCGTCGTTATGATCAAAAACGACAGGCAAGCGGTTCGGGACGTTCCTGGGATTTTACGCTTTTCATTTTTGTGACCGTTGCCATCCTCGTTTTACAGCCCATTCTTTTTCCACAGATCAGTTTTCGCACAACACAAGCCTGGGGATTGCTAATACAGATTCTTGGCATCCTCACGATTCTTGTTTCGCTGGCTTTGCATATCTGGTCACGTTTTCACTTGCAACAGTTCTATGCAGAGCGTGTCGAAGTCCAACCTGAACATCAGGTCATCGATACAGGTCCATATGCGTTGATGCGCCATCCGGTGATTACCTCTTTTTTTGGAATTGCAACGGGGCTATTCTTCATTAATCCCGCACTGACAACGCTTGCCACCCTGCTTTATACAATTTGGGATTTTGGACGTGCTGCCCGCCAGGAGGAAGACTTGCTCACTAAAACACTGCCCGGCTATGCAAGGTATGCGAGTCAGACTCCCCGATTCCTGCCGCGCCTTTGGAGAAGCCGATGATTCCGCTGGAAGATTTCCTGCAACTCCCCACTGATCAGGTTTCCGCCCTGGTCAAAGCCACGGGTCAAAAAGTGTGCGTCTTTCCCGTCAATGGGACGCGGCGCTGGTTCATGCTTGAACATGCGGACAAGATTGGAAATGACTTCCTGGCTGGTTATATGGACGAGTCCATCAAGAATCATGTCCAGCTCTGTTCCATGTTGTTCGATCATGGCATCGATACAGTTCTAGCTCCGGTGTTCGGTTGCGAACTCATGCACCGTGGAGACGAATACACCAAACGCGTCGGCATGGATGGTCTGGTCCGCACAGCGACAGATAGATGTTATCTGGATTTCTTCGCACAATATAATGTGAAGGTTCGTTTTTACGGGGATTACCGCGACGTACTGACAGGCACGCCATATGAGTACGCCTTGAAATCCATGTATGAAGTCACGGAAGCCACAAAACATAATTCCGGTTTTCGATTGTTCTTCGGCGTATTCGCTGATGAATCCCTGGAAACAATTGCGCGGCTTTCTGTGGAGCATTATCTGGCACACGGGGCAGTGCCGGATAAGCAAACATTGATTCGAAAATATTATGGGGAAGATCTTTCGCCGGTAAGTATGTTCATTGGCTTCGACAAATTCAGTGCATTCGATATGCCGCTGCTCTCCACAGGGGAAGAAGATTTCTACTTCTCCATCAGTCCATCTCCCTATATGACGATACGGCAATTGCGGAGCATCCTTTACGATCATCTTTATATGCGTCGTATTCCCGAGCCAGATTACACCAAATTGTCGTCCGCTGAATTGGATTGGTTAAGAAACTATTATCGCAACAACAAGGACAATGCCCTGGGTGTTGGCAAACTGAAATTCGATTTGTGGCTGCCACAAACTATGGAAGATGACAATGACAGATCTAGTCACTAAACTCATCGATGAAATCGGTCCCGGTCACATGGGCAGTACCGCCTATGACACTGCCTGGGCAGCGCGTCTTGGCGAAATCGACTGGGACCTGAGCAGTCGCGCATTAGCGTGGCTCGCCGAGCATCAACTCCACGACGGTTCGTGGGGTGCAGCGGCTCCGATGTATTATCACGATCGCGTGCTTTGCACGTTGGCTGCCATGATCGCTCTCACTTATCGTGGTCGCCGTGGAAGTGATAGGACACAGATCGAAAATGGGAAGCTTGCTCTTGAGCGTATTGTCAGTGGCGCGACACAGGGACTCCAGGCTGATCCCAATGGAGCAACTGTCGGCTTTGAGATGATCGCTCCTACATTGACAGCCGAGGCAGAAAAGTTAGGTATCATCAAACGACAGGGGGATCGTATCCTGGGACGAATCTCCAAACAACGCGCAAAAAAACTTGCGTATCTTAAAGATAATATGATCAGCCGGCATGTGACCATCGCTTTTTCTGCAGAGATGGCAGGGACCGATGGAAAGCACATGCTGGATATCCCCAATCTCCATGAAAGTAACGGCTCGGTGGGTTTGAGTCCTTCTGCCACCGCATATTTCGCTACTTATATCAATCGAGGCGATGAACCCTCTTTGAAATATCTGCACGCAGTTGCCAAACCAGACGGTGGAATGCCCAACGTATCGCCATTTGATGTCTTTGAGATTGCGTGGTCATTGTGGAACCTAAGCTTGAATCCGAATTTGGTAGTGACCGCGAAACTGAAACCACATATTGAGTTCCTCTCGAAAGCCTGGGAGCCAAGACGCGGTGTGAGCTTCGCCACCAATTATTCGGTTAGAGACAGTGACGACACTGTGATCACGTACATTGCTCTGCTGCGATTCGGCATTGAAAAAGATCTGGCGAGTGTGCTGGCTTACGAAGAAAAGGATCATTTCCGCTGTTTTGATTTGGAAGCGAATCCATCCATCAGCGCCAATATCCACATTCTGGATGCGCTAAAACAGGCGGGTGTACGCCAGAACAATTCCTCCATTCAGAAGATTTTGTCTTTTCTTAGGAAGTCAAAAGGAAATGCATCCTACTGGGTGGACAAATGGCATGTATCTGCCTACTATCCTACTGCACATGCCATCATCGCCTGTGCCGGATTTGAAAACGATTTTGTGACCGATTCTGTACAATGGCTGTTAAAGACACAAAACTCGGATGGTTCCTGGGGAACCTATATCTCGACCGCCGAAGAGACTGCCTATGCAATGCAGGCCTTATGGTTCTGGAACCATACAGTCGCCAAAATCCCCAGGTCGGTTTTCAAAAATGGGGCGCGCTGGTTAACCGAACATCTTGACCAGCCTTATCCTCCCTTATGGATTGGCAAGTGCCTTTATAACCCGCAGCTTGTCATCCGTTCCGCAGTGATTAGTGCTCTTGCATTAACCCAGCAAATCGTATGAAAGTCTATCTCGAACAGCTATTGCAAGTGCCGGCAAGAGACCCCGACGACGCACGCCGCAAAAGATTACTAAACATTCTTTTGCTCGGAACACTCGTAGCAGCCTTACTGGGCCTTCTGGCAATTGTCGTGGATGCGATTCAAAATCCACAGACAGAGTTTACGCGTGAGACACAAATATTGTTGGGTGGCATTATTGCTGTCACACTGGGAATCTTTGCGATCTATCAGGTGAATCGAAGATTTTCAGGACGCCTCGCTCCTCTATTATTCTTACTCTTGCTTACACTTTTGTTCCCATTCACAGATAGCGTCGATCAAGTAATCAATGGACGCTCACTTTTTCTGTTTACCCTTCCGATCACAATCTCAAGTTTAATTCTCATTCCCCAAGCCAGCTTTTTGTTTGCTGCGTTGAGTAGCGCCATCATTATTGGTATGTCGCTTGCAAACAGCGTTTTCCCCAATTCTTCGGCGATTACCGGCTTCTTTTTGCTTGCCTTGGTTTCCTGGCTTTCTGCGCGTAGTTTGGAACAGGCATTGCATGAACTACGCGATGTTAATGCGAACCTGGACCAGCTCGTTACAGAACGTACTCAGGCTCTTGCGGAATCCCTGGAACGCGAACGCATCGAAGCCGGACGCAACCAGGCCATTTTGAATTCCATTGCAGATGGTGTGATCGTATTTGACCGACAATGGAACGCCACGATGGCAAACCCGGCTGTTAGAAGTATGCTTGAAATCCCCTTGGAATTGATTATCAGTAAGAACTTCCGTGAGTTGATCGAGCACCCGAGGCTCCAACCTAGGAGCCGGGGTTTGTTATATGCCATGATGGAGCATGATACCCAACCGGTCGGCTTCCGCATCGAATGGAGTGGAAAAACATTGTCGGTGAGCGCCGCACAAGTCTACAACAGTCGCGGCGAGGATATAGGAACGGTGACCGTCTTCCGCGATTTCACGCGCGAAGCTGAGGTGGAACGGCTTAAGAGCACATTCGTAGCCATCGTGTCGCACGAATTGCGTACACCACTCAACGCCATCATGGGCTATGCGGAAATGTTCAGAGAAGCCGTCTATGGTCCCATTAACGAAAAACAGGTCAATATGGCAGATCGCATCATTAAGAATACCCAAAGGCTGCTGGGATTGATCAACGATCTGCTCGATCAGGCACAAATGGAGGCGGGTAAATTAACGATTCAAATGGCGCCTTTCAAATTAGCCGAGCTTTTGGATAATGTACATGGCTTGCTCGATAAATCCGCTTCAGATAAAGGATTGCAGCTCACTAGCGAAATTCAAGATAATCTCCCTGAAGTATTGAATGGCGATGCCGCACGTTTACAGCAAATCCTTGTCAACCTTGTAAACAACGCCTTAAAATTTACAGATAAAGGTTCGGTACATGTAAGGCTGTTCTATCCTTATGAAGATACATGGGGCATTGAAGTCATGGATACGGGACACGGCATCCCCGAGTCAGAGATGCCTTTTATCTTTGACACCTTCCGCCAGGTAGAGGGAACTACCACTCGCGTACACGGTGGTTTCGGGTTAGGACTGTCCATCGTCAAACAATTGGTGAGTTTGATGAATGGCGAGATCAAAGTGCGAAGCAAGCTGGAAGAAGGTACACGGTTCATTGTTACTTTGCCATTGGTTATTCCTGAATCAACAAAAAAGGATTGGACATTGTCATGAATACATTGGCGTTAATCATTGAAGACGACGAAGACCTTGCCAGCATCTTCGCAGAGGCATTGCGTGGCGTTGGGTTTGAGGTTGAGCACGTTGCTGACGGCAAAATAGCACAAGAGCGATTGAAGAACAAAGAAGCACCATACCTGATTCTATTAGATATGCACCTTCCCCACGTCTCAGGCGCGGATTTGCTGATGGACATGAAAAATGATGAGCGTTTCAATGATACGATCATCATTATTACAACAGCCGATGCGCGCATGGGTGAAACTTATGGTGAAAAAGCAGATTTCGTCATGATCAAACCGATTTCGTTTGTGCAACTGCGTGACCTGACCAGTCGATTGAAACCTAAGGATGCACAAAATTGAATAATATAAAAGAGTGTTGGTCCGCTTCCAAGGCATACCGCGTTCTGCTCATTGCAGCGATTGTGTATGCAGTGTTGCGGCTTGCCATACAAGTTTATCTTTTTGACAGTGCATTACAGCCAGAAGCGATTGCCCAGGGACAACAAGTCTCGGCAGACTTGCAACTCTCGTATATCCCAGCTGCGCAACATTTTCAAGCGCATCAGGATATTTATCTTAAGGGCTCACTCGATATACTGGAATATCAGTTTCCCTATTCCCCGGCCTTCGCGTTCTTCTTCATGCCAATCCTGCTTTTGCCAATCAACATTTTGGTTCCACTTTTAGTGGTCCTACACATCGCCGCGTATATTCTTTTTTACTCTTGGTGGAACCGCATTTTTGAAAAAAACAATTTACACCATGTAGCCATTATGTGGGCAAAGATGTTGCCGTTATTCCTCGTCTTCACCGTTTTCTGGGATGACCTGGCATACATGAACATCTATCTCATTGTCGCACTGTTCTCCACTTTTGCCATCGATGCCGTCGTGCAGGAAAACCTTGCCTGGGGAAGTTTCTGGCTGGGCGCGGTCATCCTGCCTATCAAACCGCAATGGGCATTTGTGCTGGCGCTTCCCCTGTTGTTGGGAAGATACAAATTCTTCTTGAAATTGCTAGTAGGAACCATCGTTGCCTATCTGGCAGTTGCTGGAATTACGATCCTGGCGGGCGGCGTAGTGTACGGTCTCCAGCAATATCGAGACTACTTTGCCTTTATCGCCCGTCTCTCGCGGGACTTTCCATGGTGGGGTCCCGATAAGCCGTTCCTTGGCTACAACCACTCCATCATGCAAATCGTTCTATACTATTTTGGAGTGTCTAGCACAAACATGCGGATCGCGATCATCGTCAAACTTTTGCTGCTTGTACCGTTAGGATTAATTGCCATCAAACTTTTACGACATCCCATTGACAAGCCAGGATATGAGGTTGCTGAGACTGCATTGGCATTAACCTTCGCACTTTATTTAGGTGCATTCCTCTGGCTCGATATGGTGTGGGAGTTGTCGCTCGCGCTGGTTATCTTTGCCTTTTTGCTCGGGACCATTCATCAAAAAGGAACTAACACTTTCCTTTGGATTCTCTTCGCTCCTTATGCTTTGTTGGATATCTGGCGATTGGTCAGCTATATTGTCTGGGGAGATAACATTCTTTATGAGGGTTCCTACGTATTAACTGACCCGCTAATTTATGTTCCGTGGATCATGATTCTATTGCTTGTCTTTTATGGCTTGTTACTGCAAAGGCTAAATCGCTATGCAT
>Ga0137366_10004424_pt1 | contig 11001 bp, 8 predicted proteins | sample SagtaG_8_FD_104938 | JGI IMG/M metagenome (GOLD analysis project Ga0137366, IMG submission 104938) | Vadose zone soil microbial communities from Sagehorn Ranch, Mendocino, California, USA - Sage1_L_60_16 metaG | ecosystem: Environmental > Terrestrial > Soil > Vadose zone | place: USA: California... | reverse complement strand
TAACGGGCGAACAGCAGCAGCGCCTTGTTAAACGCGATACAACAAATCCAGAAGCCTACCAGTTCTATCTGAAAGGTCGTTATTACTGGGAGAAGAGGACTGCGGAGAATCTCAAGAAGGCGATCGATCAGTTCCAACAGGCAGCCGACAAAGACCCGAACTACGCGCTCGCTTATGTTGGACTCGCCGACTGTTACTTGTTACTGGAAGATTACGTTGGCACTCCCGCCAGCGAGACTTATCCGAAAGCCAAAGCCTTCGCGCAGCGTGCTCTCCAGTTCGACAGTTCGCTGGCAGAAGCGCACACATCATTAGCGTACGTCTATAGTAATCTGTGGCAATGGGAACAAGCTGAAGAAGAGTTCAAGCGGGCGATAAAGCTAAATCCGAATTATCCAACAGCACACCACTGGTACTACCTTTATCTCCTTGATTTGGGGCGAATTGACGAGGCAATGGCAGAGATCAAACGTGCGCATGAGCTTGATCCTCTTTCGCTCGTTATCGGTACTACCCTCACGTACGCTTATTTCGTGGAGGGCGACGTGAATTCCTCAATCGCACAAGGCAAGAGAGTCATCGACCTCGATCCGAATTTTCCGAGGGCACATGAATATTTAGGTTTGGCATATCTAAAACAAGGACGTCACTCAGAAGCCATTGCCGAGCTTGAGAAAGCAGTTGAGTTGTCTGGGAGAGAGCCTCTTCGCGATCTCGGATACGGCTACGCGATTTCGGGAGGGCGTGCCGAAGCGCTCGCCGTACTCAGAGAGCTTGAAGGGAAATATGAAAAGCACGAAGCGATCGGCCAAGACCTCGCCGCAGTGTACGCAGGTCTGGGAGAGAAGGATCAAGCTTTTGCCTGGCTGGAAAAGGATTTTCAGGCTCGCAGTGGGCTGTTGGCCAGGATCAGATGGATACCACCCTTCGAGTCCCTCCGCAGCGACCCGCGCTACGCCGACCTCGTCCGACGGATCGGGCTGCAACCGTGAACGTGAAGAACTTTTTCGCCGAACTGAAGCGGCGCAATGTTTACAAAGTTGCGATTGCTTACGGCGTGGTGGCGTGGCTGCTGATGCAGGTCGCGAGTCAGATTTTTCCGTTCTTCGAAATTCCGAATTGGGCTGTGCGTCTTGTGGTGTTGCTGCTCGTTATCGGATTTCCCGTGGCGGTGATTCTTGCCTGGGCGTTTGAACTAACGCCAGAAGGAATCAAGCGCGCAGAAGATGTCGATCTTAGCCCAACGCTTACCCGCAAGACCGGTCGCAAACTTGATTTTTTTATCATCGCCGTCCTGCTGCTCGTCATTGGGATCCTACTTTTCCAACGCCTTCATCCCAATGTTTCGCCGGCAGTTTCTTCATCTCTGGAGAAAAGCATCGCCGTTCTCCCATTCGAAAACCTTAGTGAGGACAAAGCCTTCGCGTTCTTTGCCGATGGTGTGCAGGACGAGATTCTGACTGATCTTGCCAAAATTGCTGACCTTAAAGTCATCAGCCGCACTAGCGTGATGCAGTACAAAGGCGGATCGACACGCAACCTCCCGGAAATTGCGCAGGCGCTAAAGGTGGCGCACGTGCTGGAAGGGAGCGTGCAACGCTCCGCGAACCGTGTCCGAGTAAGCGCGCAGTTAATCGATGCCCGCAATGACACGCATGTCTGGGCCGAAAAATATGACCGCGAATTAGCCGATATCTTTACCATCCAGAGTGAGATTGCCCAAAAAATCGCTAATCAACTTCAAGCCAAACTTTCTCCGACGGAAAAGAGCGCAATGAACGAGCGGCCCACGTCTGACATGGTTGCCTACGATCTCTACCTGCGAGCAAAAGAACTCATTTACGACAGCCTCGTTAACCCGTCTCGCGAGAGGGAAGATGATTTTAAAGCGGTGCAGCTCCTCGACCAGGCGGTAGCGCACGACCCAGCATTTCTCCTCGCTCATTGTCTGCTCGTCTATGTGCACGATGATATATACAATTTTAACTACGATCACACTGAGACGAGGCTGGCGTTAGCCGAAAACAGTGTAAGAGCGGCAGTTCGCCTCCAACCTGATTCGGGCGAGACACATCTCGCGCAAGCGATTCATTTTTATTGGGGCTACTTCAACTACGATCGGGCGCAAGAGGAACTGGCCAAGGCGCAACGCGCACTCCCTAACAACGCGCAGATCTTTAAATTCGTCGGTTTAATCGACCGGCGTCAAGGCCGCTGGGACGAGGCTATCCAGAATCTTAAACGCGCAGTGGACCTGGACCCTCGAAATGTGGACGTTATCAGCGAACTGGGACAGACTTACGACGCACTACGCAGATACGAAGAGGCGCTCGCGATATTCAATCGTGCGCTGGCGTTGGAACCACAGAGCATCAACTTCCGAACCTATCCACCGCAGATGGCGGTCGATGCCGAGGCGAACACGGCGCCTCTGCGTGCAGTGGTGAACGCAATCGAAGCCGAAGGTCCGTCGTCAGCAGCCGAAGTGGCTCTAGACTCTTCTTTCCAACTCGCTCTTCGAGAACGCGACGCTGCCGCGGCGGCCCGTGCCCTCGCAAACATTCCTAGCGAAGGCGACGTTTATAGGTTCTTTCAATATCCGCACGCTTGGTATGAAGGCTTATTGGCTAAATTGCGACAAGACGCGCCTGGCGCACACTCCGCTTTCACGACCGCACGCGCTGAAACAGAGAAAACCGTCCGCGGTCAACCCGGGAGTGTGGCACCGCTGAGCGTGTTGGCACTGATCGATGCCGAGTTAGGCGACAAAGAGAAGGCAATCCAGGAGGGTCGCACCGCTTGCGACATGTTTCCGGTTGAAAAAAATGCGGTGATTGGGGTACTGCTGATCACTAATCTGGCTCGCATCTACGCACTCACTGGCGAGAAGGATCTTGCCTTAAAACAGTTGGACATAGTCAGCAAACTTCCAGCCGGGCCGTCGTATGGAATGCTCCGCCTTGATTCTGAGTGGGACTCGCTCCGCGGGGACCCGCGTTTCGAGAAAACCGTCGCCTCGCTCGCGCCGAAAAAATGATAAAGCTCACGCAGGCTGTTCTTTTTAAGAGGAGCCACGCTCGACGTAGATGAAAGATTGGGAAATCATTGCCGACCGCCTCGGCAAAGCCGGTTGGTCGTGGGGCTGTTCATCTGACGTTGATTCGGCTGATCGCGTGCTCTTCACAGCAGATACATATCGTAGCGACGGGAAAAGATTCATCGTCACTGCCGACGAAAAGCTGACAGCGTTTCTGGAACTCGAAAGAGTCACGCGCGACGGCAGTGAGTGTCCCGCTAATGCACGTCGGCGCGTCGCGCGATGTCGAGGCGTCGCAGTTAGGCGCGACTTGCGCCTCTCGGAGCCGTGGCTGAGCTTGTGTCCCGTTAGGCCTCAACACGTTCTTCACACCGCATGGGTACCTACACTGAGTTGACGGTCGCCGGTTACCCTCTCATTTCATCCAAGAGCGCGGTCGTTCCCGAAGTCATGACAGTCTTTCGGGAAACCGATCGGCGCGTCTTCAAGCGTCGACTGTCTGAGCGGAACCCATTGGTGTGGGGCGAATCGGAACCGAACGACGAAGTGGAAACCGCGATCGAGTACTCATGCGAGACCCGCAACGTGATCGACCGCCTGAACATCATGGGCTTCACTGCTGCGCGCGCACGGGAAGAATTTGAGCAAGGGCGGCAGAAGGAACTGGAGGAGTGTGAAGGCCGCGCCAAGGACGGCGACTCACATTTGCTTGCCGATTTGGTTGCCGCCGAGTGCGAGGTCCTCAAGAAGCTGACCTTCGACGAGTACTCCCAAGGTTTAACCAGTGTTCTCCTCGGGGGCTGGAGGCAGGCGCCTTTTGACGACCCGAATATCCCAGGGCTAGATCCCGTAGTCAGGTACATCTTGGACGAGCATTACGATCATCCATTCGGATACCTGGGCGGTGATGTCCGTCTCCTTCTCCGCCTGGCCTGCGGACTCGTCGACGCGAGCACGCAGGTAGTCCAAGACATCACCGATCTCGTCCATGCCGGGTACTACGGCCCTGACGAACCCGTTTGCGAAAAGGTAATTCAAGAGCTCACCGCAGGTCACCCCGAGAATGCTCCGCGCATCATCCTCACCGAGGGCTCCTCCGACGGAGCTATCTTGAAGGCCGCCCTGTCGATTCTGTACCCGCATCTGGCGGAATACTATTCGTTTGTGGATTTCGATTCGTCGCGATCGGCCGGCGGCGCAGGCCATCTTGTCTCGGTTGTGAAGGCCTTTGCGGGCGCCGGGATTACGAATCGTGTCATCGCATTGTTCGATAACGACACAGCCGCGCAAGAGGCCGTGCGGACCTTGGAGCCGGTAAGACTTCCTCAGAACATTGCTGTTAGGCACTACCCGCCGCTAGAGTCGCTTCGCAATTATCCAACACTCGGACCGAGTGGGCTGACGTCACTCGACGTGAACGGGCTTGCAGCGAGTATTGAGCTCTATTTAGGTGAAGACGTGTTGCGGGACGAACAGCAGGAGCTGACTCCCGTTCAGTGGAGAGGATACAGCGACACCCTCAAGCGATATCAAGGCGAGGTTGGTTCAAAAGGTCGCCTTCGCGATCGATACAATCAAAAGGTAGCGCGGTGCCAAACGGATCGCAGGGCCGTAGAGACGAGTGACTGGGCGGGCCTCGACGCAATCCTCCAGACGGTATTCAGCGCTTTCGATGACGCCTAACCAGCGTCTGCGTTTTTCGTTCCGGTTTCATCGCTAATGAGAAGTCGGCAAGCTGCAGCGGCTGAGGGGTTCCGACGATTTTAGCGGGCCCCCTACGCGACGCACAAATTATTCCGCTTCCTCAGAAAGCGTTATCTTGAATCCAAGGTTTTGCTCGAGGATTTTGGGTGGTCGCACATCGGCGTACGTGTTAGAGTTTACAAGCGGAAGCACCTCGTGAATATCTCCGCACAATCACGATCGCATTTGGAGCTTGAGATTGGCCACGTTTTGTTCATGGACGTGGTCGGTTACTCAAAGCTGCTTATCAACGAGCAGAGGGAAATCCAACGGCAGCTCGCTCAAATCGTACGAAACACCGAGCACTTTCGGGCCGCCGAAGCGGCTGGTAAACTCATTCGCCTTCCGGTTGGTGATGGCATGGCGCTGGTCTTCTTCAATAGCCCAGAAGCGCCGGTGCAATGTGCGTTGGAAATTACTGAAGCGCTCAAAAGCTATCCGCAATTGAAACTGCGGATGGGAATTCACAGCGGTCCGGTCAGCGGCGTGACCGATGTGAATGATCGCTCGAACATCGCAGGAGCTGGGATCAACATCGCACAGCGGGTAATGGATTGCGGCGACGCCGGGCACATTCTTTTGTCCAAACGGGTCGCGGACGATCTGGCGCAGGACGGATGGTGGCGCCCACAACTGCATGATCTCGGAGAGTGCGCCGTGAAGCACGGCGTCGGGGTGTCTGTAGTGAATCTTTACACCGACAAAGTCGGAAATCCGCAACTGCCAGAGAAGGTTAAAGTGGCCCAGCAGGAGCAGGCAGCGGCTGCCAGTCGCGCGCCGCTTAGCGTATTTCCGGCAATGAGCAGCGGACTGGACGAATTTGATCTGAAGTTGCTCGATGCAGTCCAACGCAACAACCATCTGACTGCGGATCAACTCGGCGAAAAAGTCTGTCTCTCGGCGGCGGCGGTGCTGCGTCGGCTTCGGCGATTGCGTGAGCGCAAAATTATCGAAGCGGAGGTGGCGGTCGTCTCACCCGATGCGGTGGGCCGAAGTCTCATCGCCATCGTGGAGGTCACGCTCGATACGCATCTCGCGAAGATACTGAAGGAATTTGAGCGAGCCATTCAGTCCGCCCCGGAAGTGATGCAGGGCTACTACGTAACCGGTAACGCAGACTTCATTCTCATCGTCATCGCGAAAAGCATGGAAGACTACAACGCATTTGTCCACGAGTTCTTGTCGAAAAAAGCGCACGTCAAACATTTCAACACGACCGTAGTTATGCACCGCGTAAAATGGGGAATTGCAGTACCGACGGCGCCGTTAGGTTGACGAGGCACGCCTGCATGATAATGAGGCCGGCACGATTCGGACGATCATCTAAGAAACTTTTAAGAAGGATGCAGTTAATCCCGAATGCTTTCGGGACGCTATGCATATGAAACTCACCGCCTTCACCATCGCGGTCGCATTGGCTACCAGCGCTGTCGGCCAACAGAAACCTGAACCAAGACCGAGCGATGCGAGCGGCGATTTGCTTTGGAAAAAGCTCGACGCCCGCGTTGAAGAAATCGCCGCCCGACTCGATGGCGTCATGGGTGTAGCGATTCTCGATCTCACCGACGGTCGGATTCTCTTGCGGAACGCTGACCGCGTGTTTCCCGCCGCCAGTTCCATCAAGCTAGCGATCTTGCTGGAATTGTATCATCAGGATCAGGAAGCGCGCGCGGGTGCCCAAGGGAAGGCCAAGCTGGATGACGTTTACACCTTCGATCCCAGAGACCTGGTCGAAGATAGCCGGATCATGGTGGGTCTTACTGCGGGCGTCACGCGGGTTACCAACCGCGACTTGGCGCAATTTATGATTGCTGTGAGCGACAACGCCGCCGCCAACATCTTGTACGATCGTGTGGGCAAGGACAACGTAAATGCAACGCTGCGCGGCCTCGGGCTGTCCAAAACGATGCTGCGGCGCAAAATGATGGATGTCGCAGCGGCTCGACGCGGCGAGGAGAACGTTGCCACCCCGCAGGAGATGGTCCGGCTATTGGAAGCTATCCATAAAGAGAAAGTGCTAAACAAGCAATCGAACGCGGAGTTGATCAAGCAGCTATCGACATTGAAAGGTAGTTATATTCCACGTTATCTGCCCGAGGGTGTTCAAGTAGCTAACAAACCCGGAGGGTTGGAAGGTGTACGGACGGATTCAGGTATCGTTTTTGTGCAAAACCGGCCGTTTGCCATAACTGTGATGACGGCCTACGACCACGACGGGAGAGCTGCCGAGCGTGACATTAGCGAGGTTGCTCTCGAAGCGTACCACTACTTCGAGATGCGCAGCAAGACCTCCGAGTATGGCCGCATACTCCCACCGCACGAACCCGCTAAGTGATGGGACCTGGCTCGAATTCTCAGAGCACCTGAGAAGGATCGACATCGACGGTCACGGTCACGTCCGCTCTGAATACGAATACTCGGACGAGTCCGGTCGCCAGCCACACTCGATTGTTGAGACGGTGGATTACACAATTTCCGCGACGCGATCCGGCTTCCACGTGCACTGACTAAATGTCGATTAACCATCGGCTTATCAAGACAGGAAATCAGGAATGCACGTTTATGAAATTCGACCGCGCAAAGATCGGCGTGGGGTCGATTTGATTTCCGATGCGCTGCCATTTGCCACGCGCTTTTCAAGTCACGCGCATCAAGGTAGAGTGCTCTCGTGACGAACGCTTCGTCAAGGCGCGCAGAGTGAATCCCAAGAACTTCTTCGCTGAGCTGAAACGACGCAATGTCTACAAAGTCGCGATCGCGTACGCAGTCGTCGCGTGGTTGCTCATCCAAATCGCGACGCAGGTCTTTCCATTTTTCGAAATTCCAAATTGGGCGGTGCGGCTCGTTGTGCTCGTCATCATGATTGGCTTTCCCGTCGCTCTGATTTTGGCATGGGCATTCGAGCTAACCCGAGAAGGCATCAAGCGAACGGAAGATGTTCGGCCTAACGAATCGATCAAGCGTAAAACCGAGCACAGGTTTAGCACGCTAATTATTGTCGCCGCGGTGATCGCAGCTGGGCTGCTGACGTTTCATTTTTCCCAGCAGCATAAAGTCGCGGCCGTCGCGCCTCCCGCATCGAACAATAAATCCGTGGCCGTTCTGCCTTTCGAGAATTTGAGTTCGGACAAAGAAAACGCCTTCTTCGCCCAAGGTATCCAGGACGAAATCATCACCACGCTCTCGAAAATCAGCGGGCTCAGAGTCATCTCGCGCACTTCTACGGCACATTACAAAAGCGCGCCGGAGAATCTTTCCGAAATTGCGGGCGAACTCCGCGTTGCTAACGTTCTCGAAGGAAGCGTGCAGAGGTCGGGCGACCGCGTCCACATTAACGTCCAGCTCATTCAAGCAGAGACCGACGCGCATCTATGGGCGCAGAGTTACGATCGCGAGTTGATCGATATTTTTAGTGTCGAAGGTGAAGTGGCGAAGCGGATTGCCGACGCTCTCAGAGCAACGCTCTCGCCACAGGAAAAAGTGCGCGTCGAAACAAAACCAACGGACAACACCGACGCTTACGTTCTCTATCTCCAAGGCCGCGAATACCAAACGCGGCCCGATAACTTCTTGCAGGATTTTCGGACCGCGGCCCAACTTTTCGAGCAAGCGATCGCACTCGACCCCAATTTTGCCCTCGCGCACGCGCGACTCTCCGCCGCGACAAGTCAAATTTATCATTGGTTCGAACCGACGGAAGCACGCAGACAAAAGGCTCGCGCGGAGGCGATCGAAGCTTTGCGCTTGCAGCCGGACTTGGGCGAAGCCCATGCCGCGCTTGGGCTGTATTTATATTATGAAGAAGCGGACTACCAGGGAGCGTTGCGCGAATTCGGCCTCGCCGCGCGGGTGCTGCCGAATGATGGCGATGTCGGCCTTTATATCGCCGCTGTGCAGCGACGACAAGGGCATTGGGCCACGGCCATCGCCGCTTACAAACATGCGGAAGCGATTGATCCGCGCAATCAAGTCACGCTCTACGACGCATCGCAAACCTACTTTGGATTGCGCGATTGGGCTGCGGCTTTGCGTGGACTTGATCGCGTACTCGAGCTCGCGCCTGATTCAGTCAATGTGAAGATTCAGCGCGGCTACACCGAATTTTTCCGGAACGGAAGTACGGAGTCAATCAAGACCGCATTGCGAAGTATTCCCGCCAATGTCGATCCGGACGGAGTTGTCACTTTCGCGCGATGGGATGTAGGTCTGATGGACCGAGATCCAGCTGCGGCGGAAAAAGCGCTAGCGCTCTGTCGTCTGGAAGCGATCACCTCGCAACCGGGTGCACCGCTTCCGAAAAGCTACCTGCAAGGCTGCATCGATCTTGTGCGCAACGATACGGCTCGGGCCAAAACTGACTTTGAAACGGCACGACCCGCGCTGGAAAAAACCATGACCGACAGTCCGCAAGACGCGACGCGCCATGCACAGCTCGGACTTCTTTACGCATTCATGGGGCGGAAAGAAGATGCTCTTCGCGAAGCTCGGCGCGCCGTAGAATTGAAACCCGTTTCGCGGGATGCGGTCGAAGGCGGCTCCGCCCAGGCTTTTCAAGCTTTGATCTTCGCGCGCACCGGAGAAACCGACAGAGCCATCGCTGAAATTGAGCGCCTGCTTACGACTCCTTTTACTGTCGACTACGCCGACGAAAGCATCACTCTTTCCGACTTGCGCACACGTTGGGAATGGGACCCGCTGCGAAATGATCCACGATTTCAAAAAATCGTGGCCGGACCGGAGCCGAAGACAATTTACAAATAGCCGACTAAATTTACGCAATTTTCTGTAGCCGCGGTCGCTGACCGCGGCGGTGCCTACGATTCAGCGGATCGATAAACCAGCAAAGCGGCGGCAATATCCTCCACCGCCATCCCGAGAGATTTGAAGATCGTGGTTTCGTTTGCGCGCGACTGAACTTTGCCCGCCAATGCTTCGCCCAGCTCGGCGCAAATCGTCGTGCCGGAAAGAATGACGTCGCCGGACTCTTTCATCGCAGCTTCGCGTGAATCGACGAACACGACGTTGCGCATCGCGTCATCATCTAACTCGCGCCAGTCTGGTCGACACGCGCCGACCGCATTGACGTGACAACCGGGCTTAAGCCACGATCCTCTTAACAACGGCGTTTTCGAATTGGTTGCAGTCACTGTGACATCTGCGCCGCGCACCGCGTCTTCAGCTGACATCGCTTTCGCGCCAATTTCTTCCGCGAAATGCTCCGCATGCTCTGGCGTGCGACTCGAGACCCGAATTTCCTCAAAATTCCTAACGAGTCGCAATGCTTGCACATGACTGTGCGCTTGCACGCCACTCCCGAGAATTGCGAGAATTTTTGCGTCAGGTGACGCGAGAAGTTTTGTCGCCGCGGCAGAAACGGCCGCGGTGCGCATCTCGGTGATCAATGTTCCGTCCATCACCGCGAGCGGCGTCCCTGTTTGCGAATCGACGAGAAAAATCGTCGCCATGTGTGTCGGGATTCCGCGCTCCGCATTCGACGCGTAAAACGTGACGATCTTTATGCCAAGTCCATCGGGAGTGAGTGCCGGCATCATTCCAAAAAATCCGCCCGGAGGATCGACAGTAATGACCGAGCGCACCGGCTGCCTCACCTTGCCGGCGGAGAAATCGATGAGCGCCTTTTCCATCGCCGGAATTAAGTCCTCCATTCGCAAATGCCGCCGCACGTGTTCCTCGTCGAGATGCAACGGCTCATTACGCTTCATTCGATGTTGGATGTTCGATGTTGGACCTTCGAGATTTCCTTTGCTCTCAACCGCGGATTACGCGGATAACACAGATTTAACCTGAAACCAAAGACCAATCTGGAAACCAAGAAACCAGAAATAAAGCAAAGCCGGATAAATCAGGAGATGAGGAAAAAAGGAACCGATGTGGAAGAGAATTTCCTGACTTCCACGTCCTCTTGAGGATAGAATCGAGTAATGTTTCTTGATCTTGATAGCATCCGCGCGGCGCATGAGCGGATTCGCTTAGACATCAATCATACGCCGGTGCTGACAAGCTCGCGATTGGATGATGCGAGTGGCGCGTCGTTATTTTTTAAGTGCGAGAATTTTCAGAAGATTGGTGCGTTCAAGGCACGCGGCGCGACAAACGCCGTCTTTTCGCTCGACGACGCGACCGCGTTGTGCGGCGTCGCGACGCATTCGTCGGGAAATCATGGCGCTGCGCTCGCGCGCGCGGCGAAACTCCGCCGCATT
>Ga0137366_10004423_pt1 | contig 11004 bp, 13 predicted proteins | sample SagtaG_8_FD_104938 | JGI IMG/M metagenome (GOLD analysis project Ga0137366, IMG submission 104938) | Vadose zone soil microbial communities from Sagehorn Ranch, Mendocino, California, USA - Sage1_L_60_16 metaG | ecosystem: Environmental > Terrestrial > Soil > Vadose zone | place: USA... | reverse complement strand
GGAGGATTGGCTGTTGTCGATGGAAATTTTCGAAATTCTCGATACAACCGACCAACAGCGAGAGTTGAAAGCCAGGATTGAGAAATTCCTGAACGAGAGAAAAGCAAAAACCAAGGACCTCTCGACATTGATCAGTTGGGGATTTCGGCTCGTCGAATATCACAAAAAGCCGGAATATCAGGCGACGCTACAGTCGTCGCCAAAGTAGGTAGGTGGGCGCGCAATCCTGAACTTTGCGACGGCGCATTTCTGGACGGGCGTCGGCCGTTAAAAGAGTCCAGGGTCAAAAGCTGTGACGGCTCCGAAGCATTTCCTCTCGGACAGCAATTTCTCGAGAAGAAGAGCTACTTGGCTGCCTCAAGAACAATTTCGCGAACGATCGTACGGCGCGGCAACGATGCTTCTGAGTCGTTAACGTACTCATTAATATAAAGCCGTCGTGACCACGGGTCACAAGCGATTCCGTTTGGGAAAGACAGCCGCGCGTTTGCGCTCGCTCCATCCACGATCCCGCGCTTGCCATTGCCGAGGATGCGTTTGACGGTTCCATCCAACGTTACCTCGTAAATTTCGTGCGAGTGAAACGCGGTTACGTAAAATCGATCCTCTTTAAAGCATAAATGCCCTAAGCCCTTTTCGGATATTGTCGCAAAGGGCGTGACGATGCCTTTCGGATCGACCTTCAACATCTTGTTGTCTCTGAAGTTGACGACATAAAGATTTCCCTCGCGATCGAAGGAAATGCCGTTTGGGCAATTGAACAGATCGCTTTTTACGAATGATGAAACAGTGCCATCTGTCGCAATCTTTGTGATCGAATTACCGCGGCAGTTTGCGACATAGACATCGCCTGTTTGCTTGTTGATGGCTATGCCTACAGGGCCGCTTAGGCCGCTGGTGACGAACGGCTGCATTTGACCTTTTCGATCAATTTTGGTGATTGAATCGCCGTAGAAATTCGATTGCAAGAGATTGCCTTCATTGTCGATCGCGTTGCCGGACGCGCCATAAAGCCCTGACGCAAATACGTCACGCTGGCCCTCCGGCGTGATCTTCCAGACAAACTCGCCAAAGTCGGCCACGTAGATATTGCCTACAAGATCGACCGTCACACCTCCGACGGCGTGACCTTCAATAACATTAGTAATCGAACGGATTTTTGTCTGCCCGCGGGCAGAAACAGTCGCAAACAGCAGCGCCAACACGAACAATAGTGCGCGACTGCGGTACCGATCTTGATGACGCACCCAAGACATAGCCGAATCAGATTCTTCCTCGCGGCTCTTCAGCACGAGATCGCCCACGGACCCCGTTTGCAATGCAACGTACCAATGGACTCGCATAGCGCGCCTCAGGATCTCTTTCGGGATCATAGATGGTGAAGTTGGTCCCGACGATGCGTCCAGAAGCACACAAAGCGCCGACCAGCTCGGTCAATTGCAGATAGTCGAGTCCCGGACTTCCTGGTGAGTCTACCGCTGGCATTACGGACTGATCGAGGACGTCGAGATCGACATGCAACCAGACTTCGTCCAATCCACGCGCCTCGAGTTTCGCGATCACCCGGCGCGCCGTGGCGTCGATGCCATCAGAAAGCACACGCTGAATCGTGAACTGTGTAATCTCAGTCCGAAGGATATCGCCATAGTAATCTTTGAAGCTCGGGCTTTCGGCGTTACGCTCCCCCAACTGAATGACGTCAGCATCGCTGGCGAGAGGCTTGCCAATCTCCGGCCAATCGGTCAGCAGCAGCTCACCTCGGCCACTCGCAAGAGCCAGGTCCATTCCCGCTGCCGAGCCCAGACGCTTTGCAGTGTTGTAGTTCCCGGGATGGAAGAAATCGCTGTGTCCGTCGATGTGCACGAGTCCTCGCCCACCGGCGCGCCGCATACCATGCAAGCTACCGAGGAGAATGCTGCAATCGCCGCCGATGACTAACGGAAATCGATGCCTCTTTAGGATGTCATGTACTTTCTCCGACAAGTGCAATGAGAACGCACGAATCGACAGACCATTGCGTATTCTCGTCCCTGCCTGCGCCTCGAACTCATAGGTCGGTCGGTCGAGTAAGATGATTTCCTCCGCATCCAGTGCGCGAGCCAGGCCCGCATCCATCAGCACTTGCGGCGCGCGCCACGTGCCGGGTTGACCGCCGCTTTCCGTCGGCCTTAGTCCAAGATTGCTCGGCGCGAGTACGATGCCAACGCTGCTAGACTTCGCTTGCGACCGGCCCGCTTGCCAACCGGCGAGTACCGTCGCGCCGGCCATCGTGGCGAATTTTCGTCGCGTCATGGAACGCTTGTTAGTTTCGCAGCGGCATGAGTGCACGCAGGCGTGAATCGCGGAGGAAAAGGCCGCCCCAGATAAGCAGAGCCAGATAGACCGGGAATAGAATGTGACTGAACAAGGGATTGCTGACTCGCGTCTGCGTGGCGATGGCGCCACCGAGATAACCAGTTAAAAGGATTGCGCCGAGAACAGCCGTGTGCGGAACTATATAGAGAATGACGCAAACCAGTAGGATGATCCCGAGGACGATAATAACGCTCTCGGGATATCCGAGCTGGATCGTTGCTTTCACGACAGGCTCCGGTTTCACTAGTTTCATGATGCCATCCATCAGCAGGAACAGCACTGGGAGCGCGCTCAGGATACGGCCGGTCCAAAGTGTCTTTCTCGAAATGCGAAGGCCTTGGTTATCTGCTTCACCCGGCGGAGCGTTGGTATTGCTTTTCATTTATTGAGTTTGTTTGTTATTTGCTGGCGTTATTGTGCGTAACAGCAGCACGCACGAGCGCTTTTAGATGCGACTCATTTAGAGCCTCACCCTCGTAGAGATCGATTGACCGCGACGCTTTTGCCTCAAGTCCGCTATTGAACAGATGGTGAGGATCCGGCAGTAACGCCCCTTTGAAAAAGTTAATCTTGATGTGGTCCTTGAATGCCCCAAGGGCGCACACGTTGCCCTTCGCGCTCCACACGGCGGTATTCCATTTGAATTCTTCGGTCAATTTTGAATCCGCATCACTGATGACATTCCGCAAGTAGGCCATTGTTCGACCGCGCCATCCGGTGAGGCCCGCAATTTGTTTGTCGATTTGTTTGGACGCGCTCATACCGGGTTCATTTTTGCCCTTTAGGTACTGCTTGAATGATTAGCTTCTTTTGTGCTCATCAGATTTTAGTTTGTGTTGTACTGCGCATTTATCTTTGTGGTTGCTACTATATTGGGTTATTAAGAATGTCAACCGATGAAATCTATTTTACTGGTTAAAATTGAGCCGCACCAATTTCGTAGCCGTGACACTATCGCCGGCGATGCAGCGCTCGATTTCGTCAATACTGTCACTGGCCGCGATCAATCGCCTCGCGACTGGCTCGACAGCTATGCACGTTTGCTTGAATGGGCGGCATTTGTGCAACTCCTGCCGAAAAGCGCACTGCGCGCATTGGCTAAGAAGGCGCAGAAGGAGCCCGCGGCAGCTGCAGCCGCGCTGGCGCGCGCAAAGGTTTGGCGCGAGGCGCTGTTTGAGTTGGTCACCCGTATCATTTTGAGACGCGCGCCGCCGAAAAGCGCCCTAGCACTTCTACGCGAGCATTGGATCACCGGCATCAAAGCCCATGAGCTACGCTTCCGCGATGGGCGCGTGCTCGTCGGTCTCCGCCGCGATGCGCTCAACTTCGACCTGATCGCATCGGTGATCGCGTACCGGATGGTCCAACAGGTCTTTTTGTTGCCGATGGATCGACTGCGAATTTGTCATGGGACGAACTGTTCGTGGGTCTTTATTGACAGCTCGAAAGCGGGCCGTCGGCGTTGGTGCGACATGGCAGTTTGCGGAAACACAGCCAAGTCTCGTCGCTTCTTAGCGCGTTCGCGAAAACGGCGAAGCGTCCGACGCTGAGGAGCAACGACATAATAGTAATTTCTATCTTCAAGATTGTAGAGATTGTTTCGCTCGCCGCCGCCCGCCATCGATGCTCCAAGCGGTGCAGTCCAACGTGCTAAGAAACCAGGCGCCGCTGGCTAGGACGACGACCGCGTATGGAAAGTGCGAGCCAAATCCCAACGAGATCGACATCGCAGTCCCGAAAATCAACAGCAGACCCAAGGCCGCAAGTACGGAATTACGCGCGCTAACGCCTAAGATAAGTGCCGAGCCAATGCCGGTCTCGCACAATGTAGCGGACACGGCCAGTGCTGGCGCCCATGATTCAGGCAGAAAGCTGTTCACTTGACGCGTATAAGTAACAAAGTGTGCATAATCGCCAAATGACACACCCGGGCTTCCGTATGCACCCATCAATCCGAACCGATCGGCAACTGACAGAAGAAACGCCAGTCCAAGGACGATGCGTACGATCGCATTCAAGCGGCGCAAGCGGCCATTGGTACACGCCAGACCTGCGAAAAGTGCCGTGATAATAATTGGATAGATCAGGAGGGACCAAGGGGCGCGATGACCGACTACAATCCAGACGAGCCAGCTAGTCTGCAGACAGAGCCCAACTACCAAGCTGAAACGTGCAACCGACCCCACGACATCGGTTCGCCTCGTAAAGGCCACTTCGCTTGAGGCATCAGACGAATTCATTTCAATTACCCTCCACGCCGCCCATCCAAAGCTGCGATTGTTGTTTCGCCGATTTGTTCGTTCGAATGCATCACCACCCCAGTCGCCTTGCGGTAGAAATAGAACGCCTCCTCGCAGCGGTCCTCGAACGAAAGATACGGTTGAACAGTTCGTTTATTCGCATTTGTACTCATAGTTTTGGTTGCTTTGTTGCAGCTGTTTGACTTGATTTTCTACGATTAGCGAAGAACGCCACCTAGGACATCTTCGCGAGACTCTTGGCCTTCACGGTACAACCACCAGGACTGGCCGACTTGTAAAAACTCGGCGTTTTTTAGGCGAGAGTTGTATGGGCGACGTCGTCAAACCACGGCGACGATTCGCGCTGGAAGAAGGACTCCGGGGCAAGACCGGTGATTCGCTTGAAGTCGTTAATGAAATGAGATTGGTCGAAGTAACCTGTCGCAGCGGCAATTGATGTGAAATCGGGCCCAGTCGCGCGCAGACGCAGGACATGCCGTATCCGTACGGTAGACGCGAATTTCTTGGGCGATGTGCCTGCCACCTTGCGAAAACGCCGCTCCAATGCGCTTTGGCTAAGCCCCACGCGCCGAGCGAGGTTCTTGATGCGCACCATACCGTGTGCTTCTTCAATTTTCGACACGGCAGAGGAAACAAAAATATCCGGTCGAGCGTTTGCTGTGCGCGCAAGCAGAAAATTCTCCACGACCTGAATGCGGCGCGCGTGGTTCGAGGCTTTGACAACCTGTTCGTGGACACGATTCAGCTCCGTGGAACTGCCAAGAATGTCCTCCAAGGCGACGGTGCAGTTGAATAATTCATCCACTGGCTGGCGCAGAAGCGCGGCGGCTCCTGTCGCTGTGAACACGGCCAACACAACTCCGCTGTTCGCGCTGTGCTCGTGGTTTCGCGCGCGGTCCCAAAGACCCGTCACGGCTGCTTGTGGCGCCTTTGTTTTGCCATGCAGAATGCAGTGGCCCTTAAAACAAAAGCCGGCCACCAAGCCCGTGTCGGGCAAATGTGAATCTTCCTGTGCGATAGGAAATTCGACGACAAGGAATCGCTTAACAAATGGACGCAGCGCTTCGCAGGGAGCTTGGAGAAAGACCTTAACAACGTGAGACGTTTCCATAACTCCTGCCCGATGCGTAATCTGGAATCTCGGCCTCAACGAGCTTCGATAGAAGGGTAAGCGATTCTTGCCAGCCAAGATAGCAAGATTCGGCAGGAATCGCGCCGGTCACGCCTTCTTGCACGATGTTCAATTCCGTCCCCCAAGAGACTTTCTTGAGGGCTATCGTCGTCTGCATTTCTCCGGGCAAGTTTGGGTCATCGAATTTGTCTGTGTAGCGGATGCGTTCGTGCGGACCGGTTCACTTTTGTCGTGAACGCGCGACGCTAATCATCCATCCGATTCCAAACCGGTCTTCGAGCATGCCGAAGCGCGGTGAGAAGAATGTTTTCGTGAGCGGGACCTTTACCTGCCCGCCATCGGCCAATGCATGGAAAGCGCGATCGGCTTCCGCTTCGGTCGGCACGGAGAGCGAGAGGGAAAACCCTTGAAAACCGAGCTTGTCGGCGGAGCAGCCGTCGGATGCCAACACTGTCGTCTGGCCGACGCGGAAGTTGGCGTGCATGATTTTGTTCTCGAAACCGGGCGGAACTGCTCCGGGCGGAGGCGGCTCAGGACTCTCTTTGAAGCGCATCATCATCTCGACTTCGGCGCCAAGGGCCTTGCGGTAAAACTCAATGGCTTGTTCGCAACTGCCGTTGAAGAAGAGGTATGATTGGATGAATCGATTGTCTTTTGTTGTGCTCATGTTGGTTTGTGATTTGTTCTTTTGACTTTTTAACTCATTTCAAAGACGAACAACGGAGTCGGTTCGGGACATGCTTGCGTTAATTTTTCGGTTTACCGACTCATGGCTTCTTGGATGTGGACGAGAGCCGTTTAGGCACACCCTCACTGGTCCGCCTTAACCACTCGATCAGGCGGTCGTAGAAGAGGGTGCTCTCCTCGATCATGGGGAAGTGCCCGCTCCGTTCGAAGATGTGGGATGTCAGGTTCGGCGTGGTCTTCAGCGCGCTGTCCCACTCGCGGTAGGGGATGTTGTAATCATAGCGGCCCAGCGCGAGGAACTTCGGAACGTCGTTGCTCTCGAGCCGCGGCCGTGGATCGTAGTCCGCAACAATTGTATTGAGGAAGTACTCGATCATCTCCGCCGAGAGATGCTTCCCCGCAAACGCCCAGTAAAAGTCGTATGAGGCGTCGTAGAAATACCGTGGACCGTTGCGAACGTAGCTCAACGCAAAGGCGTCACATGGCGAAAGTCTCTTCAACAGATCGTCAGGGAAACGTTCGATGTTCCGTTTCAAGGCGGTCTTCCGGTCCGCTGGCGCCTCGGTCTCCCAGAATGCCTTCCGCGCTTTGAGCCACCCGGGGGTAAAGTACGGCTCGACGCTGACCAGGATCAACTGAGAGACGCGGTCCGGGTGTCTTAACGTGTACTCTACCGCCACCAGACCGGGCGCGGAATGGCCGAAAAGACAGACCTTCTCCAATCCCAGACCGCTCCGGACCCGATCGACTTCCTCGACCAGCGAGTCCAAGGTGACGTTTTCGACACGGTTCGGCGAGTCAGCGCCCCAACTGTTCTTGAAGTCCACATAGACGAAGCGAATCCGCTTCTTCAACTGGTCGGACAACAGCGACGGATACATGGGTGCCGGGCCGACGACAATGCAGGCCGGACCTGTGCCTTCGACGAGATAGGGATGCGGCGTTCCATTGATGTTAAGCACACCAGACGTCCGAGGAACGGCGTTCTGAACAACGGGAGCGTCTGGCGCGTCCGTGGAGTGCGCGAGATCGGTCGAGAATGCGACTGCGACAACAGCGATGATGAATCCAGTTCTCATGACCTAATGGTAGGCCGAATTGTCTGTGGCTCATAGGACAATGTGATTGCATTCCAGGCCACCCGACCGATCATTCGGATCATGAAACGCCGACCGCGTAACGTTTGGTTCTTCTCGTTTCCGGGCTCCGAGATGCTGGACCTCAGTGGCCCGTGGGCGGTGCTCGGTTATGCGAACGAGGTAATGGGACGCGAGGCCTACACGTCCCATCTCATTGCGCCGCTCGGCCGAGAGATCCGGACTCGCCATGGGCTTGTGTTGAGAGGTGCGCGGTCGCTCGGCGACGTGGCGGACATTAGCGCACCGGATATGGTGGTCGTGGCTGGCGGCGCGACCGCCAGCAAGCTGCCGCCTTCCGAAGCCCGCGTCGTACGTTGGCTTCGGCAACGCCATCGAAGCATCCCAACCCTGGTCTCAATTTGTACCGGGGCATTTGTGCTTGGTGAGGTCGGCCTGTTGAACGGACGCCGTGCGACGACTCATTGGCAATATGTTGATGCGCTGCGAAAACGATTCCCCAAAGCTCGGGTCGTCGACGATGACATTTTTCTGCGCGACGGTCGCGTGTGGACTTCAGCGGGAATCACAGCGGGCATCGACCTGATGCTGGCGCTTGTAGAAGAGGACCATGGTCACGCCGTAGCGATGGCCGTCGCAAAGGCCCTCGTTCTGTTTCTGCGACGATCGGGGCGTCAGGCACAATTTAGCCAGATCCTGAAACGACAGGAAGGCGAGCCGGCGCGATTACGCGATCTGTCAGCGTTCATTTTTGAACATCTCAACCAGCCTCTCTCGCTCGAACGGCTCGCGCGGAATGTGGGAATGAGTGTGCGAACGTTAACTCGATGGTGTCGGCAGGAGTTCGGGGAATCTCCAGCCGCTCTCGTCCGACGCGCGCGCATCGAAGAGGCTCAACGATTGCTCGAGCAGACGTCATTGCCGCTCAAGGACATTGCCGCGCGAACTCGCCTTGGCGATGCGAGCACACTGTGGAGGCTCTTTACTCGTTACCTCGGTGTCACGCCAGCAGACTATCGAGCGCGTTTCGCAGCGTGCATTACCATAAGCTGAGTTTTGCGCAGGCCGAGGATCTCATTGCTCCTTTTCGCTCAGAATATTCTCATCGACCTGCATGCCTGCCTGAGGTTGGTTTCAATATCGATCCCCGATAGTCGGCGCGCGAATCCATCTTCGGTTTGACGACTACGCTCGACCCATAGGAGCCCGATAGCTCGCCATTTCGCGCAAAATCACGCATCATGGCAAAGTAGCCCGGCGCGTATCGGGTCGAGACGCGTTCGCCATTTGAAGCGAGTTCGTACTCGGTCATCCCGTGCTCAGCATGAGGAAATAGGGCCAGCGTAATCGGTTTACCTTCGGCAATTAGTATCTTGATGCGGCGACTCGTCTCAGCGCTCGGCGCTTCGAAGTCGTCTTCTCCGAGAACCCACAACTGTGGCGCCTCGACGGCGCGAAGCGTAGGCATCGGGTCATAGCGGAATGGCGTGCCGGGGAGAGAATCCTTAAATTTCTCGCGGGCTTCGGCCGCTGTGTACGGCAAAATGAAATGTGTGTAGTTGCCATGCAGATCTTTGTACCAAGGCTCATTGCGGTACTTGGCCCTTATCGCATCGAAACGCTCGAAACCTTTGGTGAAACCGCTTTCGAATACGGCTTCGGCTGCAGAAGCCACCTCGAGCGCCTTCGAGATCTCCTCCTGACTATGACCCTTGAGGCGCATCTCAAGCGCAACCTCCTCCTGGTCTTCGTCAATGACAGAAACAGCCAGTCCAAAACTGACAATAACGAAATCGACAGGCGCGTGCGTTGCGGCGAGCGGCGCGACCCAGCCGCCCTGACTACCGCCCTGATATCCGATCCGGGCACAATGGGTGCCAGCAATTCGCTTCGCCTCCCGCATGGCAGCGACGGCGTCATCCGCGAGTGTATCGAAATCCTGCGTATATTTGCCGTCCGATCCGCCGGTTCCGCGTTTGTCATAAACGAATGCGCCAACGTTCTCGGCCGGCAACAGTCGTTGAAGCGCATACGAGTCGCGCGCAGAATCTCGTTCCGCCCCGTGAATGAGAACCACGATCGGGACCGGATCATTGCTCTTCGGCATTACTAATCTACCCGCGAGCTTAACTCCGCCACGGCCTTCGAATACCGTGTCAGTCACATCCAAGGGGATCCGATGAGCTTTCTTACCGTCGAATTCGCTTTCACCCGTCGCGCAACGAGTGAATGACGCCGTGTGTCCGTCTGGACGATCTGTCCATCCCAATGTGCTTGTCCACGAACCGTCGCTCTTCTTATGCAAAACCCCGGTTGTGCCATCGAACTTGCGCCAGCGAAACGTGTCGCCTTCGGATCGCCCGATATCGACGATCTCTCCATCCGAAAAGCGATAGGCTCCGATTTGGCAATCTCCAGCCGTACCGGTTTTCGGTTCGTCGGCAACCACGACAGCAAGGAAAGTTGCTGATAGGGCGCAGACGATCAGTCGGCACGACAGCGAATAAATTTTAAAACACGACATCTCTGCTTGTGATGCAATTCGTCGCTAATTTGGATTCGAAATTTCTTCTACGAACGCATCGGGCATATAGCGTCCAACTCGTCATTCGTGTCATGTCGAGCGAAGTCGAGACGTCTCTGAATATTTCTTAGAGATTTGATTCGCTCACTTCCCGTTCGCTCAACCTTCGGTCTTCCCGTCTATGTCGCGGCTTCCCCAGCCGCTTCATTCTCGACTTCGCTCCGAATGACAGACTACGCGTCAGACAGTTTCGTCCTTGAAGTGGCGTTTGCCCTTTAACGCCTTCGCGTATTCATCCTTGCTCAGAATATTTTCGTCGAGCTGCATGTCAGTACGAAGAAAATTTTGGAACCACGTTTCAATACGTTGTCGGTCGCGCAGTACCCCCTCGGTGATGTAATTAGCGTCGATGTTGATGCAGATCGCGCCAACGATTCCAAATTCCTTTCGTTTGATTGGGATCGTTGTGCATTTGAATTTTCGCGCGCCGATGTTCAGCTCGTAATTCAATTTCTCTTCGTTGAGGAGTTGCCGGCGTTTGAGATCAATCAACAGATTCGTTGTGCCGTCCCGCAAATGCCGGCCCGTAACATTGTTTTCGAGAGTGATGAGCGAGTGCGCGGGATCGGCTAAATTGTGCAGCAGGATCTCGATTCCAGTATTCGGAAACGATTTTCCGATCAGGCGCACAATCCGCTCGTAGTTTTCGAGGAATTCGTGCGTGTCGTCGGCGATTGTCTTGCCGTCATACTTCTCGAATAGCTGCGCGTAAGCCTTTTGCTCAGCGGGTTCGAGTTGGGCGCGCACATTATTTTGCTCACCGATGAAAATCAGTTGCCGCGCCGCTATGTGGTCTTCGTTTTTGAGAAAATAATGGATACCCAGGCGAAAATCCTTTAAATCGAACTCGCCGAAATTTTCGCGGGTGACCGTGAATGGATAGAAATC
>Ga0137366_10004421_pt1 | contig 11006 bp, 7 predicted proteins | sample SagtaG_8_FD_104938 | JGI IMG/M metagenome (GOLD analysis project Ga0137366, IMG submission 104938) | Vadose zone soil microbial communities from Sagehorn Ranch, Mendocino, California, USA - Sage1_L_60_16 metaG | ecosystem: Environmental > Terrestrial > Soil > Vadose zone | place: USA: California... | reverse complement strand
GCGTCCGGCGCGCCTACGAGGAGCAGGACGAGGTAAACAATCTTCTCGACGAAGTAGAACAGCGCATTTTCGCCGTGGGCGAAGACCGCTTCAAAGGCCAGATGCTTTCCATGAAAGACCAGGTGATGGAAGCGATCGAGGCGATTGAGAAGCTCTACGAGCGCAAAGGTGGTATCACGGGTATCTCCAGCGGCTTCATCGAATTCGATCGGATGACCAGCGGTTTGCATCCTTCGGAAATGATCGTGATCGCGGCCCGCCCGAGCATGGGCAAGACAGCGCTCGCCATGAACATCGCCGAGCACGTCGCAATCAATGAGAAACTGCCAGTCGGGGTCTTTAGCCTGGAGATGAGCAGCCAACAGCTGGTGCAACGGCTGCTTTGTTCGCGAGCGCGTGTGAACCTGCAGAAAGTCCGTGATGGCTTTCTTGGCGAACGCGATTTCCCGAGCTTGACCGCGGCCGCTTCAAAACTGGCGGAAGCAAAAATTTTCATCGACGACAGCGCGAGCCTGAGCATTCTCGAATTGCGTGCGAAGGCGCGCCGGCTCAAAGCGCAACAGGACGTGCGGCTCATCATTGTCGATTATTTGCAACTGCTGAGATCGACCTCGCGCCGCGCTCAGGACAATCGGCAGTTGGAAATCTCCGAAATTTCCGCAGGACTAAAAGGTTTGGCCAAGGAATTGAAGATTCCGATCGTGGTGGTGGCGCAATTGAATCGACAACCGGAACAACGCACGGGCGGTAAACCGCGCCTGAGCGATCTGCGCGAATCCGGCTCCATCGAACAGGATGCCGATCTGGTCGGATTACTTGTCAGGCCGGAGATTTACGAGGAAGACGAAGAAGCACGCGCGGAAAAAGCCGGCGAGGCGGAGTTGATCATCGCCAAGCAACGCAACGGGCCGGTCGGTGAGATTCCGCTCACGTTCCTGAAAGAATTTACCCGCTTTGAAACCCGAGCCCGCAATGGGAGCGAGCCGGAACAGGGGTTTTAGAAATCGTTACACCGATAAACCGTTGAAGCGGTGATAAGGCCAATCCGCGTTAACGATCCAATGCCTCAACGAATTAACGATTGAGCAGACTTTTCGCTGCATCAATCACATGCTGCGCGTCTATCCCGCGCTCTTTCATTACTTCCGGGCCGGGCGCGCTCAAGCCGAATTGATGCAGACCGATGACTTTCCCGTCGAGCCCGACGTATTGATACCAAATCTCAGTGACCCCGGCTTCGATCGCGACGCGTTTCCGGCATTCGTTAGGCAGAACTTCTTCACGGTATTTTTGCGGCTGGCGATTAAAACGTTCGAAGCACGGCAACGAAACCACTCGTATGCCATCGCCCAGCTGTCCCGCCGCCGCGAGCGCGTGCTGCAATTCGCTCCCGCACGACATGATAATCAGGTCGAGTTTCCCTTTTTCCTTCTTCGCAATGTAACCGCCACGGAGGACTCCTTCGCGACGCAGATTTACGTCGACATCGTTTAACATCGGCACGGCTTGGCGCGTGAGCGCAAGAAAGGTAGGCCCATCCGTGCGCTGCATGGCTCCTACAAATGCGCCTGCGGTCTCTTCCGGATCGGCCGGTCGAATCACGTCAATATTGGGTATCAACCGCACTGAGCTCACTGTTTCCACCGGTTGATGAGTCGGACCATCTTCACCAACGCCGATTGAATCGTGCGTGAAAATATAGGTATTGGGGAGCTTCGCCAGCGCGGCCAGCCGAATGGAAGCACGACAATAATCGGTAAACACCGTGAACGTCGCGCCTGACGCGCGGAACAGCCCGTGATAGGAGATACCGTTAAGGATCGCGCACATCCCGTGTTCGCGAATACCGAACCGGATATTGCGTCCGGCAGGGTTATCGCGATTAAAATCACCGCCGCCCTCGATGTAGTTCATTGTCGATCCGTACAGATCGGCGCTGCCGCTCATCAGTAATGGCATTGCTTGCGCAATCGGCTGCAATACCTCGCCGCCGGCTTTTCGCGTTGCCAGCTTCGCATCCTTGGGAAACTCAGGAATCTTCGACAAGAGATCCGAGGGAACTTTTCGATCCAGACCGTGAGCGAGCATCTCCGCCTTGTCAGGATTTTTCGTGCGCCACGAGTTGTAGGTTTCTTCCCACTTCTCGTAGTCGGCGAGCAGCTTCTTTTTATGTTCGGCAAAATAATCGTACACCTCTGGCGAGACGAAATAATGTTCAGCGGGCAGCCCGAGCGCCTTGCGTGCCGCATCAACGTACTTCGCACCAGCCTCTCCATGGGCTTTGAATGTGCCTTCTACTTCCGGGACTCCTTTGCCGATAAGCGTGTGCGCGATGATGAATTGCGGTTTCCCGTTGTCGCGCCTCTTTGCCACATTGAACGCATCCAGGAACTGTTGCATGTCGTGACCGTCGATCTCCTGCACATCGAAGCCGTATCCCTCCATACGTTTGCCAGTATCTTCGCTCTGCGTTTCCTTCGCTGGGGCGTCGAGCGTGACGGCATTTGAATCGTAGATGAAAATCAAATTATCGAGGCCCCAATGGCCGGCCAGCGCGCATGCCTCGGAAGCGACGCCTTCCTGCATGTCGCCGTCGCTGCACAAACAGATCACATGCTGATCGAAAATCTTGTGCTCATCCGTATTGAAACGTGCCGCCGCCATTTTTGTCGCCACGGAAATCCCAACCGAGTTGCCGACTCCCTGACCGAGTGGCCCCGTTGTGCATTCCACGCCCGGCGTCTCGCCAAATTCAGGGTGCCCCGGCGTTTTGGAATGCAGTTGGCGGAAACGCTTGATCTCCGACATCGGCAGGTCGTAACCGCTCATGTGCAGCCAGGCGTACAGGAACATGCTGCCGTGCCCGCCGGAGAGGACGAAGATATCGCGATTGATCCAGCGCGGCTTGTCTGGGTTGTAATTTAACGCATACCCATAAAGCACGGCGCCCATCTCGGCGCAGCCGAGCGGAAGTCCAAGGTGACCAGATTTCGAAGCTTGCACTGCGTCCATGCACAAACCGCGTGCCTGGTTCGCCGCCTCCGAGAGAATTTTAATATTTAGACTCATGGAAAAGGAAGGAAGATTCTTAATTTCAGGTTTAAAGATTGAAGACGCGAATCTCTATATGGCCAAACATTTGCGTTCGACAATGTATTTTCCGCTGCTGAGCTATTGGAGGCTGTAAATCTGAAGATCGGAGGACTACTTCACCCGTGAATACGCCATCACTACTTCAAATTGTCGAGCGGCTCGAACGCCTGGCAGGCAGGTTGCCTTCCAAAATTCGAAAGGCTGTTCTTAATGAGCTCACGCCACTGAAGCAATTATTCCTCCAGCAACGCCCGCCGCGTTTTCTTTTTGCAGGCTCAGCGAAGGTACCTGCGAGGAAAATCATCTCGGCCCTATTTGGTTCGGCGGAGTTCGTCGCGCCAGATACCGCTGCCCCGCTTTGCCGCTGGTTCGAGGTCGACTTTCCTGAGAGGGGAAAGGTATCGATCATCGACGTCCGCGGGGTTGACAATTCTGCCGCCATCCATGTCCGGGACGAACTCAAATATCGCGCTGCAGATATCATTTTTTTCATACGTGAGGAGCGAATCGCCCAGGAAATGGAGAAGCGCGAACTGGGCGAGTTAAACAGCTATCTTAGCTGGAATGAGACATTGGAAACAGATCGCAAGATAATCGAAATCATCGTTCCGCCGTACGAGAAGCACGACCTCGTTGCGACACGCGACGAACACGCACTCGAATCAAGTCTCGTGAAACGTGGCGTTTTTTTGGAAACGTTGAGGTTAATCCCCGTGGATAATAATCAGGGATTTGAACTGCCCCCTGCAGAAGCGCGACGGCTTATGTCGATCCTTGCGCGCGAGTTACCAAACGAAGCACGAATGGAAATGATCCGGATATCTCGAGATCGGGAGGCCCAGCGTGAAGTAGCGCAGCTCTTGGTAAAATCCACTACCGCAGTCTCCGCTGCCATCGGCGCACAACCGATCCCCCTCGCCGATCTACCGATCCTAACCAGCCTGCAACTGACGATGATTTCCGGAATCATGTATGTGAGTGGGCGCGAACGCAGCTTGCGTGCTGCCGCAGAATTCGCCGGCGCACTCGGTGCGAACGTTGGCGCAGCGATGCTCCTTCGTGAAGGGGCCCGCGCGATCCTGAAGTTCTTTCCGGGTTGGGGGAACGTTGTATGCGGTCTGGTAGCAGGCTCGGGAACGTACGCGATCGGTCGCGCGGCAACCGCGTTCTTCATTGAAGGCGTGTCACTGAAGGATGCGCGTCGCACCTATTTGGCGAACCGGAAAAGACGCCGAGAATCGTAAGAAACTCAATGAACCAATAAAGGTATCTGTCGACACACTGATCATATCAGGCAAATACCTAGTAAATCGCCTGTGAATAACTTGTGAATAAAAATCCTAATTATTGCATATTTTGCTCACACGATTTTGGGAACAAAGAGACTAGTTTCGCTGCGCTTGTCGCGCCCTCGCCGGCGTTCCAATGAAGCTCTCCGACATTCGGGCGACGCTTCAAGAAATACACGTCTCGCCGGTCAAAACCCTTGGTCAAAATTTTCTGCACGATCAAAACCTTGCCCGGTGGATTGTCGATCAGGCGCAGATCACTTCGGACGATTACGTGCTTGAAATCGGGCCCGGCTTGGGAGCGTTAACAGAACTCCTTCTTGAAAAAGGCGCGCGCGTTCTGGCGATCGAGAAAGATACCCGTCTTGCCAATTTTTTACACGAACGTTTCGCTCATGAGCGACTGGAAATACTAAACATCGACGCGCTTAAATTCGACGCTCGCAACTTATTTATGCATCGACGCGTGAAATTAGTTGGCAATCTTCCGTATAACATCTCAAGCCTGCTACTTCTAAAGTTCCTCGCGCCTCAAAGCCCTATCTCGCTGTGGTTGTTCGTATTACAAAAGGAAATGGCAGCGCGTCTTTCCGCAAAGCCGTCTACGCATGATTATGGTGCTCTGACATTGCGCATCCAGTTGCGCCATCACGTAAAATATCTCCGTACTGTTTCTGCAACTGTTTTCTTGCCGCGACCTGAAGTCGATTCCGCAGTGGTGCGAATCTTGCCGCGAGACCCGCGGGAATTGCCGCCGCACGACGAAGAGTTGCTTCTGGAATTGATTCGCCTCGGTTTTTCCCAGAGAAGAAAGCAACTAAGAAAGTTGCTTCGGGGGCGAGTCGATGACTGGGATACCCTCGCGCGCCAGCTCAACATCGATCCCAAAGCTCGAGCTGAAGAGCTCTCATTACTTCAATGGATCGGGGTGGTGAATTTCATCGCCCCGCTACTGTGTCCCGATATTGGCCTGACGAACAATGAGCGTCTCCCCGTCGTCAGTAAAAACGATAGAATTCTGCGCGATGCCAGCCGCTCCCAGGTGCATGGGGATAACTTGCGCCATCGCGCCGTTCACATCTTGATTTTTAACCCGACCGGCGAGGTTTACTTGCAGCAGCGCTCGCGCTGGAAAGACCGACATCCCTTGAAATGGGACTCGAGTGCTGCTGGTCACGTAATCGCCACGGAAAGCTATGACGAAACAGCTCAACGCGAGTTGAAAGAAGAATTAGGCATAAGCGTTTCTCTTAAGAAGATTGTGAAGCTTTCTGCCTCGGAACGTACCGACTATGAGTTTGTCTGGCTTTATCGAGGGGAAGTAGTCGGCAATCTGTCACCGAGCCGAACAGAGATCGAAGCTGGCGCATTCTTTCCTGAGAAGATCATCGACGGTTGGGTGGCGGCGCGACCAGAAGACTTTGCCCCGGGATTCATCGAATGCTGGAAAGTCTATCGTCAGAAAAACTGCAGCAGTCGCGACACGCTTACTTAAATCCGACAAACTTTCTCCGAGGCAAACGGCGCAGAGCCGTTCGTTTGAATTTTCGCGCGGCACGCTTCGCCTTCAGTTTGCCGCCGTAGACAGTATCGCTAAACATCTTGGTCACGATTTTATCTCCGCGAAGGAAGTGGACCTGAAAACCATGCGTTTGTTTCTTCGCGCGCGCTTTTGTGTCGATGCGACGAATGTTAGCCTCCGAATCAGGATTGGGACGTCTTCGCATTACGAAAGCTAACTGAACAATCCTAGCAATCAACGAGGCAAACTTGCGGGAGCGCTGCGGCCGAATGCATCCGGAGGAGGCAGATTCCAGGAACGCCATTTCTTATCGTATTCGTTGGCAGCCAATAATGCGTAGCAAGGGTGCCGTTTCGCACGAAGCCAGGTGATCAGCTTTACAAGATTTTTCTGTGCCATTGTCGTGCAGCCAGTGGTCGGCCGATTCACGCCGCGGCGGATGTGAAAAAAAATCGCGCTCCCTGCGCCCGGCACTGGTGGATCGGAATTGTGGCGGACTTCGATGAGCCAGTGATAAGCAAAATCACCGGAACGCATCTTTTCGTGCGTGTAATTATCCGGTGGATTTTTTGGATCAATCACGATGTGCCGATTGTAATTCGGCGATCGCGGGTCATCGCTCCAAACGTCTGCCTCAGTCACTTGATGGTATGGATAGTCGCCGCCGGGGGGCAAGTTCGCCTCATAACCAAAAACCTGACCAATCTCGAAAACGCCTGCAGGAGCGCGACCGTCGCGTTCTTTCTTCCGAAGGCCCGGCTCGTTTTGTCCGCCCAGCCCTGTGCCCCACGCAATGCCATTTTTGCCAAACAACACCGGAAACGGTCCAGCCACGGCTGTCCAATCTCCGCCACGTGCCCGTTCAAAAAGTCGCAGCTCGCCGCGCATGGAATTCGATGTGGGCGCAATACCGACGATGAGCTGCGTACAATCGTCAGGAACACCATCGGCGTAAGCGTGAATGCAAGCCACTATCAGCAGGCAGGTAGCGAGGCAGCGCGAGATTGACATCAGAGTTCAGAAGGGAACGCATTTTCCTGGCTGCGCCAATTGTTTTCACATCTGTGGCGGCGGCGGGCAGCGATTGTTTTTCTAGCGGCTCCATCAGGTTTGAGCCCAATCCTATCGCGTATGAAAACATCACTATCGTTCGGAGTAATGCTCGCTGTTCTGGTTGCGGCGATTGCTTCTACATCGGCTCAAACCCAGAGCACGACAGTTCGAGTTAGCAAGCTCGTTGGCACCAAAGTAAAATCCTCGCAGGGCGAAGAAATTGGTGTGGTTAAGGACGTCATGATCGACCGCAGCACGGGGTGCATGGCTTATACCGTTCTTTCCACCGGCGACGGTGGAGCACGTGCTGCCGGCGGCGGCAAACTCGTTGCAGTTCCGTGGGCAGTTTATTCTCCTACAAGCGACGTAACCGCTCTCACTGTGACCGTGGATCGAGAGCGAATCTACAGCGCGCCGGTGTTCGATTTTGCGCGGATCGATGAATACTCGAGGCCCGATTACATTACCAACGTCTACAGTTACTATGGGGTAAGCCCGGGAGCGGAAGTCGGTGCTGGGGTTTCCCGAACGACCACAACGGGCGCCACCTCCGGAGAAACCAGCGGCGCTGGCGCGGCTCGCTCGCCGGTCCAGGGCGCCTCACCTGCTGCAACCACTTCCCCGGCAACAAGGTCGCCCGCGGAGAGAGAGTCACCGGCTGGCAGAGCATCGCCCAGTCCGCGTGCGACCGCAGAAAGACCTCACGCTACGGCATCACCTCGCGGACGGGAGGGTGAGAGCCCCGCCACTAGAGAAGAGCGCGGTACGAGAGCCAGACCAGGGGAAACCGAATCCCCGAGCAGCGGAACCAGAGAAGAGCGCGGCACAAGAGCCAGACCGGGAGAAACAGAATCCCCGAGCGGCGGCGCTGACCTTCAGAGAGAACCCTCTCGGGCAACGCGGGAGTCTGCACCTGAAGCAGCAAGTCCGAGTGAAAGAACCAGGGAAGGAACACAAACGCGTCCTCATAGGAAGCCAGAGAGGCCCGAGAGCGCTTCTCCCCCACCGGAACCCGAAGAGTAAAGAATAACTAATCCTTCGTCTGCGCGAATTCACCTGCGGGTTAAAGTGCGCTCGCAGGACGGCGTGATTTGCGGGGTGTCATGTGTGGGCTTCGACAGCAGCCGTATCTGCAGGAAGATATTTCACGCCTATGAGCCAGGCCACGCCGGAGAGGAGAATTATTCCGGACACGAACAAAAACGCCACATGCATATTCGTGTGACCGCCAATGTATCCCAGCAGCCAGAACGCCTGCACGTCACCTAACGCATGGATCACGAAAATATTTGCCGCAAATGCCGTCGCGCGGACGGCCGGCAACGAAACGTTTGCGAGAGCAGTGTTTGAAGGACCGGTATTTAGAAACAAGAAAAAGATCGCGAGGAACATTGGGATCCACGCCGCGGGGAAGGGAATGTAAAGGGTCGCAATAAAAAACGGACAGGCGATCAGCATTCCGATTCCCGACACCCAGAAGTAGGAACCAGCGAAACGCGGACGCAACTTGTCGGCGATGACGCCTCCCAGAAGCGTCGAAACCAGGCCCGCGACTACAGTGATCAGGCCAAAGATCGTCATGCCTACGTCCGGACTTTGATTGCGATAACGCAGATATGCCGGTACCCAGAAGCCCAATCCGCCGGTCACGAAAGTCATCAATGTCATCGCGATGCAGTTGATGAGATAGGAGCGAGTGCGGAACAAATCCAGGTAGTCACGGATGCTCCGGCGCGCTGACCTTTGTACCAGATGATCTGCAGTGACACGCGGATCGCGTTGCCAGAAGCACAGCAGTCCGAGCAACAACCCTGGCGGTGCAACGAGATAAAATGCCCAGCGCCAGCCAAGGTGAGCGCCGATCGATCCGCCGATTACGTAGCCGAGCGCGCTACCGACCGGAATTGCCGCGCAAAAGATCGCCATGATGCGACCACGTGTTTCGATCGGGAAAAGATCGGCCAAAATCGTCGGCGCTGCCGGTCCGTAGCCGCCTTCGCCAACTCCAACGCATACGCGAGTTGCAAAGAGAATCGCGAATGTCGCCGCCAGGCCGGAGCCGCCGCTCGCAACGCTCCACAAAATCACAGCGGAACCAATGATGATCCAGCGCGAGAATCGGTCGGCGAGCAGTCCCAGGATTGGCGCGCTGACCATGTAAGTGACGAAAAACGCGTCGCCGAGCAGACCAGTCTTCGTCATCGCATTCACGTCGTTCGCTGCAAAAAAAGTTCCGCGAATATCAGGCTCGAGCGCCGCCAGAATTTGCCGGTCGATGTAATTGAAAAGATTGATGGCCAGCAGAAGGAAAAGTGCCGTTCGCGCGCCGCTGAGCGGAGTTTTCGAGGCAGATTCCATTGGCAGTTGTGATTGCAGTTTGCCGAGCGCCAATTGTAAATGATAAACGATGCCCAGAACTCATCCCTTAAACGACGTTGTCATGTTGAGCGAAACCGAAACATCTCTGATTTGTTTCTGTGAAAATCGATTCAGAAAATGATCAGAGATTCTTCGCTTCGCTCAGAATGACATCATAAGATGGCTTGCAGTATGTCCGCCGCTGAACGCGCGCTTTATTTTTTCGGACGATTGCTCGTGCGCTGCTTTTATCGGGTCACCGCTCTCGGATTGGAAAACATGCCCGTCGGCGGGTTTCTACTGTTGCCTAACCACATCACGTGGGTTGATGCCATCATGCTGCAACTCGCTTGCCCGCGCCCAATTCGTTACATCATCGACCAGGAGTATTATTATCAACCGATTCTACATCCGCTTCTGCGCATGCTGGGTTGTATTCCAATCAATGTTCGGCATTCGCGTTCCGCCATTCGCGCCGCGACTGAAAAAATCGCTGAAGGCGAGATCGTCTGCCTTTTTCCCGAGGGGCAGCTGGAGCGCAGCGGGGTTCTTTTGCGATTGCAGCGCGGTTACGAATTGATTGCGCGCCACGCTAATGCGCGAGTCGTTACGGTTTGGCTCGATCAGCTTTGGGGTTCGATTTTCTCATTCCAAGGCGGACGATTTTTCACGAAATTTCCCCGGCGCATCCCGTATCCTGTCATCATCGCCTTTGGCAAACCGCTCCAGGGCGAGGCCGCCGACAATGCGGCCGTGCGTGAGGAATTACTTAAACTAGGTGAATATTGTTTCAGCCGTCGGCCGTCATTAGATCGACACCTTGCCGAAGAATGTGTACGTGGACTGAAGCGGAGACGGTTCGCGACGGCGGTGATCGACGGAATCGATCATAGCCAACTGAGCCGGTCAAAGCTGCTCGGCGCGGCAGCGGCATTAAGTCGCTATCTCCGGAAAGAATTTTCTGACAAACGCATCGCCATCGTTTTGCCTGCAAGCAAAGCATCGATGGTGGCCAACCTGGCAGTGACGCTCGCGGACAAGGTTCCTGTCGATCTTAATTTCTCTTTGGGACGCGTAGCGAATGAATCTTGCTGCAGGCGCGCCAACTTACTGGTCGCAATTTCAGCTACGCAATTCATGGAACGACTCAAAGATTTTCCGTGGCCGGAACGCGTTTTGAAATTGGACCAACTCATGCCGCAGTTGAAACTCCAGATCGTTTTCTGGTGGATCGTGTCGATCCTGGTTCCTGCACGTTTGCTCTTGCGTCTGCTGCAAATTCCAAAGGAAGGCGGCCACAGAGAAGCGGTTTTGCTTTTTACAAGTGGAACCACCGGAGAACCAAAGGGCGTCATAATCAGCCACCGCAACATCGTCGGAAATGTCTGGCAGTTTCGGCAACTGCTGGATGCACGAGAGAGCGACGCCATCCTCGCGTCGCTGCCGTTCTTTCACACCTTCGGATCGACCGTCACGCTCTGGTATCCGCTCATCGAAGGTGTGCGAATTGTCACCTATCCCAACCCGCTGGAAGCGGCGAAGAACGCAGCGTTGATCGAGCAATACAAACTAACGTTCCTTCTGGCGACTCCCACTTTTCTGCGCATGTACCTGCGCAAAGCCGAACCGCATCAGCTTCGCAGCTTGCGCCTCATTATCACCGGCGCGGAAAAGTTGCCGCTCGATCTTGC
>Ga0137366_10004416_pt1 | contig 11014 bp, 14 predicted proteins | sample SagtaG_8_FD_104938 | JGI IMG/M metagenome (GOLD analysis project Ga0137366, IMG submission 104938) | Vadose zone soil microbial communities from Sagehorn Ranch, Mendocino, California, USA - Sage1_L_60_16 metaG | ecosystem: Environmental > Terrestrial > Soil > Vadose zone | place: USA... | reverse complement strand
TCGCGGGCCGGCACTCCAGCCCGAGCCCATATGCGCTTCCTCAGCCTCGCGCCGATAGAAGTTGATGCCGCACTTCGAGTGCCGATACCATTCGGCCGTCTCGTCGTTGTGCATACAGTCAGCCGGAGGATTCACGAGATACCGTGCGAGCGGAGACTCTTCCTCGTATCCCAGAATGGAAGCCCAATTGCCAGCGAGCTTTACATCCAGGCCCTCGAAGTCCATCTTCTCTAGAAACTCCTGCCTGCTTGGGAATGCGGTACCAGACCAGAAGAGATCGGGTCCGTCACGGTCTGCATCCGTTGGCGGGTAATGCACGGACGGTCGGTACGAGTGCGGCACATACTCTGCTGGCGTGATGTCCTGAAACAGTTTCAGATTCGTCGGATCGTTGATCAGATTCAGGTCTGCATGCGGTGCCAACTCAAGCTGGCGTCCATCCTCGTATGGTGACTCGGTATGCAACCACACAACTTTGGTTCCATACTGCCGAGCCATATCGACCGTTTGCAAATCATTGAACAGTGAGAAGACAGAGAGCAGAATGTGTGGCCGGATCTTGTAGAGTCCAGCAGCCAATCCATTCATAGCGAGTTTCGCGGCATCCTCGTTCGTCAACGCCTTGTGAAACTTTTTGTCATCCTTGAGTAGATAGGCGTTGTCATAGAAGCACATGCGCTCATCAAAATTGAAGACATAGACATTGCAGCCCAAGTCTTCGAGAGCTTCTTTCCAGCCGTTGAAAACATCGGCCACACTGTAGCCTGGCCCAGGATGCGCAATCAGAACTCTCAAGCAGACCACCGCTTAGTCTCAGCCATAAGCAGAATCCTATGCGAATCCTCCCCAATCTCCCTGATCTCGATTCGTCCATCTGCACGTTGCATAAACCATTGCAACTCTGCTCTTGAAATCACGTCATTGTTATTGTGATCAAACACCACGTAAGTAAATCGTTCCCCACCGGGATGCTCGATAAGCTGGAAGTAAACTGACATTATTCGATCCCTGTCTCCACAACGAACTCGGCTCCGAGATAATCGACGCCGAAGTAATTGACGAGGCCCGAGTTTCGGACCCTTCGCACCACTGCGAAATCGACCGTGCCATTCAGCGTTTGATCAGCCTCGATTGCAGCCTTCACCGAGGTCGTACTCTCCGGGTCCATGAAGTCGTCCAGCTTGTTTTGAGCAGCCCGATCGACCACTGGATTGACGAGCACGAGAACAACGAAGACCGGGTCGTGCGAGCCCCCCTGGAAACTCGAATCATATTCGAGCGATTCCACTCGCACGACACCGACCGGTGGCTCCGTGGAAACAACCACGTCCGAGCCGCGCAGGCCAGGAACATTGTTGACCTTATCCTTAAGAGCCAACCGAATCGCCTTCACAGATGCAGTCAATTACTTTCCTTTCTTGGGCGGTGGTATCCGCTGAGGCGGATATTCCTTGATGGTTGGATTGGGCGGCTGGCTGCCCGGACGAGGCGGGCGCTCGTATGTTGAAGGCTTGGTTGGTGCCGGTTTACCTGCCATGATCTACCTCACAATACGAAGACACTGTACTTCCGATAGGGCTGGAGCAATTCCCTAGCCTTGGGATTCTGTCGAATGCGAACAATCCCGAGATCGGCAATTCCGCTTGCTCCGAACGGTGCATCCTTGAGCTTGAAGTGCTCGACAGCTAGGAGTCGGGATGCGCGACGTACTGCATCCGGGATCATCGGCCAACCCCAGACACCCTCAATTTGCACAAGGTTCGTTCGCCGTAGTGGCGTGTATGTCACCGGAAACAATCGAGTCCCTACCGCTTTGATTTCCGTGTACGGTTTGGATTCCGGCGCTGCATTAATATTTGGCGTACCGTCCTCAGTGAGGAGCTGGTAGTCGGACGCTGACCAAGAGGTTTCAAAAGTGCCATCTGCATTCTCATCCGTCTTGATATTGGTGATTGACAGAAGGTCTATAAAAGGCCCAAGCTCCAAACAATAGCGATCGTTCGCCACTACTGTTCGAGTGTCCGTCATCCTAAAGAAATGACGTTCCGTATAACCATCAATCCACCGTGAAGCGGAGAGAATACCGTCAAGAATATCCTCGTCATCTTGCGTGTCGCTTTGGTCAAGCCCCATTGATCCCTTCATCTCAGCCATCGTGACATAGACGTTGGCAGTTGCGTCCGGCCGAGCAAAGAGGATTCCATCCGTGACTTCGACTGCTGCCACAGACGACGTAAACTTATACAACCAGAGTCCCGGCTGATCAACAACAAACGTAAAGGAATACTCTCCAACGCCCGGCTCGTCAAACGCAGCACCACTAGGCCCAGCACTCCCGTCCGGCTTGGTGCTGCTGAAATTGACAGTTGCGTCAGTGAGCGCGTTGTTTGCGTCACGCAGCTCATAATCGAGCTTAGCCTTATCGCCAACGTCATACGTTCTACTGCTCAATGGAGTTTCACGCTCCCCTCAACGTGTTCCTCTGTAACTTTCCCATGCTCAGAGTCTCCGATGTTGCCATGTCCAGCGGTCCCGCTCGGATCGACCGAGCCCGTCGGACCGGAGGTCGAGCCCGAGCCAGCAACCCCTCCCTGCACCACACGACCAGTCGCCCAGACCTCAGACGGTGGTGCAATAACAATCCACCACGGCCCGTAGAACCGGTTACGGAATCGAGCTTGCGGGAGACCCGGACGGTACACGCGCCGGATACGATGCACGATCGGCGGCATCGCTGGGAAGTTCTGCCCGTGCCAGAAATACCGGCCGCGCCGTGACGGCGGCAATCCCGCACGCTTCCGCGCGATCATTGTCGGACAGACGGCCGGAGGAATCAGCCGCTCGAAGAATCGGCCACGCCGCTGTGCCATCAACGGTTGGCGACGCCGTGTCATAAATGATGGCGGTGTGGTCACAACCACCGCGACGACCACGGGCACAGCCGGGAAGAAATGCCCGCGTCGTTGCGCCACAAACGATTGACGACGCCGTGTCAAAAATTGCGGCGGGACCGTGACAACCGGCGCTGCTGTGACTGCAAGCGGGAACGGGAAGAACCGGCCGCGCCGGATCATCAACGTCCGGTGCTGCTGCGCCTGCTGAATCAGGTTTGGTTCCCACACACCAGGCGGGAAATTCTGGCCAGGGAAGAGGAACTGTCCACGCCTCGGACGCAGCATGAGCCGGCGCTGTGCCGGCGCAATCAGGTTCGGTTCCCAGACTGCCGTTGGAGCAGTGACCACGACCGACACGACCGGGAAGATCACGCCGCGCCGAGGAACACGCAAACTTTGACGCCGCTGTGTCAAGAGCTTTGGCGGTACCGAGATTGTCGGGCCAGTGGAGAAGAACCGACCACGCCGAGCAGGGCCAAGCGATTGACGCCTGCGTGTCAAGAATTGTGGCGGCACCGTCACAACTGCCGCAACAACCGGAGGCGAGGTAAAGAAGAACCGACCGCGCCGAATGTTCGGGAATCGGTTTCTCGCCTGCGGCTGCTGAATGATCGGTGGCACCCACGGACACGGCGGGAAATTCTGCCCTGGCCAGAAGAACTCTCCGCGTCGTGTGATCGAGATTCGACGCCGGCCATCACTGTGCTGGAGAATCCAATCTGGTACGTAAATTACCGGTGCCGCAGCCGTAACCGGAAGATCATCGTGAATCCTGGTGATACGAAATCGCTTCGGCCGAAATGGTCCCTTGCCTGGCCAAAGATGACGGGTCCGGAAACCAATCGGAGGATTATCGAGAATTTCAATGCTCGCCAGTGACCAGTTTTCAGCACCGGGCGCTGTAAGCCCAAGCGTTTGCGAGCCGGGAGCTACAGCAACCTGATACGCGAACTCGCCCGTATGGTCAGCCGCAATGAAATCGTAGCCCTCTTCGACTGGCACTGCCGAGGTTGTACGGTACGCACGCGAGGCACCATCGACCGCGTTCCAGTCGGTATTAACCCACGACACGACCGAGTTGACGCCAACCGTCGTCAGTGTGGTCGATGGCGCCGTGCCGGCCACACTCGTAAGGGCCGTCGCTGGAGTGGCTGCAAGCCGAGCGTTCGCCCAGCGTTCTACCACCATCGAACGACCATTAGTACCAGTACCAGCAGCCGGCGCAGTCAGCGAAATATTGTTCGAGATGCCAGCAGCCGAGTCGGATACCACAGCCGTCCATAGGCCAATTCGATCACGGCTAAGAGCATCATCAAGCTGACGTTGGGTAAAGAAGATGACCGAACCGCTATCAGTTGGCCCAGCGAAGTTGGTGCCATCGCCATGACTGCCCTGCGCCTTGACCACGATGACCTCGCCAACGGCCGGCGTGAACGTCGGCGTGGTCATCGTATTGCTATTATTTCCCTGTTGCAGGAAATAGGAGGCGATTAGCGTAGGCACGCAGGCCCCCTAGTTAGTTCAATAGAAGAGCAACAAAGTTGTTGATCTTGACCGTATTCAACGCGTTCGATGTTCCGTACGCAGCACAGACCGCAAGCAACCTTGACGCAGTCGTGTCAATCGTCACCGTGCGAAGCGCCTGCGTGCTCGGGATCGGCTCCGGCCCTGTCGTCTGATACCGAGTCAGCGACGTACCAAGATCGAAATGGCCCTGCCCAACAATTGATCCCGTAGCACCAATGTTTACAACCTTTCCGCGATAGGTAACATGAACTGGCCAAGCTGTTGCCGTACCCGTAGTGATTGCGGCCGACTGCGCGAGCACCGTACCCGTTGTACCGCCAGCGGCAGCATTCCACATGAATCCCATCGACAACGTCGGAGTACCCGTTGTCGAAAACTCGCCGTCAGCTTCCAAATAAATGACCGATCCGACGTGCAACATTGTCGGATCAACAATTGGGAGCGGAAGCGGGCTGACATCTCGAAACGTGGTGAACGTTCCGATAACCGCACCGACTGCGGGATGCGCCGGGTCAAGAAGGTTCACCCAACCTTGGCTTGCCATTTAGACCACCTTCTTATCAGACCCAATCCACCGCAATCTCTTGGTCTTTATTGTTGTCACGAATGTTAGCAGCCAACGCATCTTTAATTACGGTCACAGTATCAAGACTTTTGAAGTTGGCGTAACAAACATTCTCGGTAATTACATCTCCGTTCGCGGCGATCAACACATACTGTCCTTCAACTTGCGCACCATTACTACCGACACTCAACGCCGTAATCCTCGCCGTTGCTCGATCACCCAAAGGCATTTATCTTCACCCCCCAAGCAAAAGGCCCGGCAATCCACCGAGCCTAGAATAGCAGGGTTGGAGCGTTAGGACGAACCCGGTTTCTCATCCGGGATTCCTTGCGCGTGTGCAAGGTCTGTCTTCGCTCGTTCGCCGCATTCCGTAATTTTCTTACCGACACGAATAGCATCATCCGGTGTCAGTTGCATAATCACCTGTAATCCTGAAATGCTTGTCTGTACGATGCAAACACGAGTGAACATATCGACATCAACATATTGCATGTTCCACTGCTGCGTCACTTGCTGCTCAGGATTGGGTGGCAGAATACTCATTCACTCGCCTTTCTCGCTACGGCCCGAACATCGCATGCATACGTTCCCTGCAAATGCTCGATCTCGATCTCGACAAACCCACACTCTTCGAGTGCAAGCCGTAACCATTCCGGCTCGATATTCTGGTAGTGCTCGCCCTCTTTCAGATTCTCCCCGTCAACTCCAGAGTGCGGACCACGACCAGGCCCAGCCATCGTGGTCACAAACATTCCACCCGGACGCAATGCTTTGAACGCTGTTTTACAGATGAGCGGCCAAGCCGGTGTATGCTCGAAGACTTCGGTTGCCAACACCATATCCCACTGTCTCGTCGGCTCCCACGTTGCCGCATCCGCAACGATATGCACATTCTCTCCAGGAAGGATATCGAGGGTTGTGTAGACCGACCTCGGGAACAGCGCTCGCGGCGTCCCGTTGATATCACGACCACCGAGATCGAGGATCGTGATATTCTCATCGGTGGCAAATTTCTGCACCCATTCCAATGCTGCTGTATGCATTACCGTTGCTTTCGGAGAATGATCTGGCCCCAGCGATACGTGATGTCCTCGACTCCAGAATTAGCATCCTGGTCGAGCAGCAGTAGAAATTCTTGTGCCATATGGAGTGTCGGAAGATTGTAACTATCTTCCTTTCCCCAGCTCGGTAATCCCACCATCCAATCTTCGATGACGTACCACCCACCGGGAGCAACCAACGGCCACAACAAATCGAATGACGCTTTCGTCAGGTGACCCTGGTGCGAACAATCATCGACGATCAGATCGTACGCTTCGGCGTATTCTTTCAGTGCCGGAACAAGGCGCTCGTCATCTTGCAGAGAAACAATCTTGTAGGTTCCCACCGGCCACCGAGACTGCTCTTCCTGGTCAACCCCAACAACAATGCCCTTCGGGAAAAAGGTCAACCACATATCCAACGAGTCACCGTGCAACACGCCCAGCTCACAGACTCGTCCCGCAGGACCAATCTCAGCAGCCATACGCTCATACGTCGGCACGTATCCCCAATACACCTTGTCAGTTTTGAACTCCATCACTCACGCACCCAAGTAAACCGAGACCGATTGTATGGCCAATTCCCGACTTCCCGCTGTGTCGGTCCCCACTTCGGACTGATCCCCACGGTGTACTGCGGCCAGTAGTCATAGTGGTACAGCACCCGATCGAGGACCACTGGATTGTGCGGGTACCCGTCTGCGATCATCTCAGAAACCCAATGATAGTCAGCATCATAGGAATCACCGAACTTATGTGCCCGAGCCTTTTCCACGAGGATCGGACACTTGTGCATGACGTGACGCAAGATCAAGTCCAGCCGATACGGCTGGTGAACGGCAGTACGAGGATCACTCACGTACACTTCGCGGTACCGTCCGTCCACTGTGTAAAGAACCTTGTAGCCAATATAGTCTGGATCTCCCTCGCCTGTCTCTTCAAGAATCGTAGCAACGTAATCGGAAACGACGTTGTCATCATCGTCAATGAGGACACCGTATCGACCATTCGCCATTGCGAATAGCTCGTTGAACTTTGCGCCCATCCCGATCTTCTCCGAGGCATGGATAATCACTTCGACCTCGGGACAGAGCTGCGGTTCCAGCGTCCAGAGCAGTCGAGAGAGCAACGACCGCCTGCTCGCAATGGTTGGGATAAGAATACTTAAAATCGGCGTCCTTACGGAAGATATTTGTGACATCGTCGCTCGAATTCCCTCTTGTCATCCTCAGCATGATCACTACCAAGCTCGTAGACCTTATCCGGCTTTCCCTTGCCCCAATAAGGATGCAGGTGCTCGACTACGGACCCGAGCGCCATTGCCCAGCAGTGACGATGCTTCGCGGCAGTCACGATCTCGTCATCGACGAACCAATGGTGATAGCCCTCGTAAGCAATCGTGCCAGGCTTCCCCCAGCTCGCACCCGGAGCCTTGATATAGTCACGCCGGATCAGCAGGTGCGTTGCATGGTCACCAATGAGGACACGAGGATTCCCAAGATCGTTGGTACCAATGACATGCACGTCATCTCGAACTACTGACATCGCACTGTCAAGCCAGCCAGCATGAAAGCTCACGTCATCACCGCAGATGAATACCCATTCCTCATTCGTCTGCTCGTAGCCGACGTTCACCTTCTCAGAGAATCGGCCCGGACGATCGAGATCCCGATACTCGTTGATGTCGATGATCTCGGCTCCGGCCGCTTTCCAGGCAGCAGCAGTTTCGAGGTCGTCACGGTCATAGATTGCATAAGCCCGCGCGAGCCCCGTTGACGCTCGCAACGATCGCATAAACGGCTCTGCGTTATACGGTCGCCGCATGACTGGCACCAAGACAGCGACTTCCTCTTCTGCCGGCTCAGGAATCCACTCTTCCCAGAATTGTCGCTCACCAACCCATACCTCTTTGAAGTGCGTCGTCTTGACCGCAGTGTTGACATAGATTGGAATATCTAGGTTTCCAGCACGAGCGCAGAACGAAAGATCCTCACCCATCCATTCCGGTTTACCGTCATTGACAATCCGAATCTGGTCATACCAGTGGCGTCCCTTTAGCTCAATCTGCATGCGCTCAAAGACTGAGCGATGAATCAGAATACAGGCAGAGCCCAAGCCAGAACAGCGAAGTAACGTATTGATTGGATAAGGTCCGATCGTTTGGAACCCTCGAACCTGCGGTGTGTTGTACCAATTGAAGATGACGGGGATGGTATGGCAAATCTTGCCACCCATACCATCTTGTTCATTCGCCACGAACGCGAACGCGAGTGCGCCAACGATCGGCCGTTCCTTGGGATCAGCCACGTCGAGCAGACGATCTACGATGTCAGGCTCGAAGCCCATATCTGTGTCGATCCAAAACAACCAATCGCTGTGCGTCTTGTCAAGGAACTCTTCGACTGCTCGATTCCTCGCTTCCGCAAGACCGCCAGAGGAATACTGAATGTCGATGAATTCGTTGTCAACAACGTTGCGATTGTGTGCCCGATCCCAAGTCACCAATCCGGTTACACTACGAAACCAGGAGTAAGCGACTTCCTCACTATGAACGTAGGCAACCGAAACCCGGTCAGTCAATTGTCACCTCTTCGGAGGAACAGCACCACGCTTCTCGTCAGGAGCCGCAGTCGCAGTCTCCCATTCAAAATCGACGTGATCATCGACCTCGCCGAAGTAATCCGGGTACCGCTGCAACAGCGGGTGCCCTTCCCGAACCCGAGTGATGTCCTTGTGAAAGGCGTAATACTCGCCGTCGATATTCGCTGACCCGGATTCGGTTGCAACGAATACCTTGCCCGTACCTTTGCGTGCCATGACTCATCTCCTAGGGATAAGCAGGACCGGAGGGATTCTACACCCTCCGGTCCCGACAGGGCGACCAGGCCCCGTTACTCTTCCCACTCCACCGCCACAGAAAGCTGGTGGTTTGCGGGCAGTGCTGTCACGCGGTTGACGATCCCGATCACGTTGGCCGTACCAACATCGGAGAAGAATTCCTCCAATTGCTCCCAAGGCAAGTCAGCACCAGACTGCGTGTTGAATGCCACCTTGAAAACGTCGGTCGCGGTTGCACCGAGCGTTGGCTGCACGGACCATGCCGAGTCCACGCCAGTAATTCCTGACGCGGCCGATGTCGGGTCCATCTTCGAGCCGGCAACGTTCGTGGTCTGTGTTCCCCGAGCAGTCCCCCGGTTAATACCAACCACAACCTGCTGCGACTGAATCGAACCCGATGTCACAGCAATTCCGAGCGTCACACGACGCAACTTGAATCGAACCGCTGCACCTGGCACAATCGTTGCCGCCGCACCATCGACACCCAAGGCCGCTGCGGAGAGAATTGCCGCGTTGTAACGTGCCATGTCTCCCCCTTACGGCTTCTTGATAATCGCCGAAGCGGCATTCCACTCGGACGAAATCTCGACCGGGCCATCCACCTTACCGGACGCCTTGAAGTCCGGGAAGATGTAGCCATACCAATAGTTCGCGGATGTCGTAGAAGTTGGGTAGAGATAGAACTTGCGCTGAATGCCGTCCGACGCAGCAGCGTAGGTCTGCACGGTCTGATCATCGTAGAACCCGCCAAAGGAACCGCTCGCGTCCGGGAGCCCGACCACGTAAATTTTGTTCGGGTCATTGAAGCACGTCACGTCTTCCTTATCGGTGTTCGCGTTGATCTCCCAGGCATTGAGGAAGGCAACCGCCTGCGCCTCCGTGTCATTGGAGGCGAGCTGCATGTAGACCTTGCCGAAACGCCCATGCCAGCGAGTCATTAGCAGCTCACCTCCCTCTTAGCCATTGAGAACGCGAAAGGCGTTCGCGTGCAGGACCGTCCCGTTGTTACGCCAGAAGGCGTAGAACCCGCGCTGCCCGGTCGGCCGGTTGGAAACACCGAAGAGATGCGGGATCACTTCGATGTCCATACCGATGCGATCCACGACCACGTAGTAACGAGGATCGCCCATCACGAGCAGCTTGTTACCGGACGCCTGCACGGCCATCGCCGTGTCCTCATACGCGGGGTAACCGAGCACGTTCCACCCGGTTGTCCCCGGCGTCGGAGGATTATTCTGAATCCCCATCTGGAGATTCTGAATCCAGATTCCGGCACCACCGGACGTGTCGAACTGACGAATCTTGTTGAACACGTTACGGTTGCCGAGAACAACCGAACGCGGCCGGAATCGCGGAGGCACAGCCTCTTCCAGCTTGTAGAGGTCACCGATCACGAACGAGCCCGACGTGGCAACGTTGGTCCCCGACGTGGCACCCGTGAGCAAGCCCATCGGCATACCGGTACCCGAACCAGTCGTGAATCGAGAAGCCTCCAGGTCATCCTTGGCGTCAGAAATCACCTGCGCCAATTCAGACTGGATCGCACCCCAATCCTGCGTCAGTTCGATGGAGACTGGCACGAAGCACTGCGCACGCTGCATGAGCAGCGTCGGCTGCGTCAGAGTGGTCGGCGAGTTGTCCGACGCCTCTGTCGCTTCCGAAGCGTAGTCAGCAGACGTACCCGGTGTCGTGACCGCGCGCCATTCGTTACCGGTAATCTGCTCTGTACGGCAGACTGCACGGAACGGGTTGACGCTCCAGTTGGACGACGGGATCAGGGTCGGGTCGAGCGTGTACGGCACCGCGAAACCACCAAGGTTACCAGTACCCACGGCCATTGCACGAACAGCGTCAACTGCACGCTGCTCTTCCAATGACAGGTTGGCAATGCCGCCCATGCCGCGCAGCAACGAACCCATCATCTTTGCGAATGCACGCCGATAGGCCGGATTACCCGTGGTGAGAATTCGCCGGGCCAGCGGCCCCAACTCGATCTCTTCCTCGTCCGCGCGCCGCAGCAAACGCAGAACGTGCGCGCGAGCCTTGTCCTCGTCGATCTCCGGGTGTGGGAAATGTGCCAGCTCGACCGCGCGTGTTGCACGGTCACGCATCTCACGAGTCCCCGACTCGGGATCAAGAGGATTGACTCG
>Ga0137366_10004415_pt1 | contig 11014 bp, 9 predicted proteins | sample SagtaG_8_FD_104938 | JGI IMG/M metagenome (GOLD analysis project Ga0137366, IMG submission 104938) | Vadose zone soil microbial communities from Sagehorn Ranch, Mendocino, California, USA - Sage1_L_60_16 metaG | ecosystem: Environmental > Terrestrial > Soil > Vadose zone | place: USA: California... | reverse complement strand
TCGGCGCACCCCAGTAACGCTGGCGGGAAATCAGCCAGTCGCGGATTTTGTAATTGATGCGTTCGCGCCCGACGCCTTCCGTGGCCAGGTCGGCCACAATTCGCTCACGTGCTTCGCTACTGCTCAGACCATCGTAAGCGCCGGAATTGACCATGATTCCCTCGCCGTGATACACCATGCCACCCACCAGCAGCTGATACGATGTGGCGTGTAGTTCGTCAGCGATCTTGGCGATGACGTCTTGTTCGGTCAACCATTCGACGCTAAATTTACCTTGCTCGTTGGCTTCTAGCGCCGTTGTCTGCCTGGCGTCATCAACGAGCTCAAACAGCAACGCATGCGCCTCGATCTGCCGCGCGACGCCCTTGCTGTGGGCAAAATAGTGGTGGTGAATACGCCCGGTTTTGCGTAGCAGTTTGACATTGATATAGCCGGTCTCCTCGGCAATTTCACGCCGCGCAGTCTGCTCGAGGTCCTCATCCTCTTCGCGGCCACCTCCGATGAACAAATGACCGCCAGCTTTACCCCAGTTGATTGACAGATACTTATTAGTCCGGGGATTATGCACAATGGCAACGATGCTACGCCGGAATTCCGGGTTTTCCTGTGGCTGGCCCGTAATCGGCTCGACCACCTCGACGATGGGCAGCTTGAATTTGGTCGCAAAGGCATAATCGCGCTCGTCATGCGCCGGCACTGCCATAATCGCGCCGGTGCCATAACCCGTTAGCACGTAGTCAGCCACCCAGATGGGAATGGGCTGCTTGGTCGTCGGATTACTGGCATAAGCACCGGTAAACACGCCAGTCTTCTCGCGCTCGGTGTTCATGCGGTCGATGTCGCTTTTGGCCGCAGCTGCGGTAACGTAATCCTCGACATTCTCTCGCATTTTATCGGTCGTGATGTGCTTGACCAACGGATGCTCGGGCGCCAGCACCATAAAGGTGGCACCGAAAATCGTGTCGGGGCGAGTGGTAAAGACCTTAATCTTGTGCGAGCTGTCCGCCACCGCAAACTCGATCTCCGCGCCGCGGCTCCGGCCAATCCAGTTGCGCTGCATGGCCTTGATGGCATCCGACCAGTCCAGGCCTTCCAGGTCGTCAGCCAGGCGATCAGCGTATTGGGTGATCTTGAAAAACCACTGCTTCAATGGCTTTTTCGTCACCAGGTTGCCGCAGCGCCAGCAACGCCCGGCCTCGACCTGTTCGTTGGCCAACACGGTTTTGTCAGTCTCGCACCACCACTGCAAACTTTCCTTTTGATAGGCCAGGCCGCGCTCAAACAGCAAGGCAAAAAACCACTGGGTCCATCGGTAATAGGTTGGGTCGCTGCTGCCAAATTCGCGCGTCCAATCAATACCGATACCCATCTGGGCCAGCTGTTTCTTAAAATGCGCCGTGTTGGTCTTGACTGATTCCTGCGGGCTCACGCCGGTCTTGATAGCATAGTTTTCGGCCGGCAGGCCAAACTCGTCCCATCCCATAGGGTGCAGCACATTCTGGCCGCGCTGCCGGGCAAAACGCGCAATGGCGTCGCTGATGGTGTAATTGCGCACATGGCCCACATGCATGGCAGCACCGGATGGATACGGAAAAAAGTCCAGAATATACTTTTTGGGCCGTAACGAATCGGCGTCTGCCTGGTACAGACCAGTTTCGGCCCAGACTTTCTGCCATTTTGGTTCAATTTCAGATGGATTGTATCGTTTCATGGGTTGCTCCTGCTCCCTAGATTACTGCAAACTGCGAATGAATGACAAAGGTAACTCCCCTAAGGGAGGAGCAGTCGTTGAGCCTGCGAAACGATATGTGTCATAGCTGTTGCTTATTATACAAGACTATGCCAGCTTTGCCAGTTACTCCTCCACAGTGTCTTGTCCGGCGTAGCGGTCGAACATGGCTTGTTTCTTGGCGATCCATTCGGCGCTTTGACGGACCAGTTGGTGGTCTTCCGTGGTTTCGTGCAACAGTAGCTTGATAGCTTCCTCGGCGAATACGCCGTTTTGCGAGCCCTTGGCCAGCACCACGGCATGCGGATGCAGCACCGAGTGTGCAAAAGCGCCGGCCTCGTAGGGACCACGGAAGCTACGTACCTGACAGCCACGCTTGGCGGCCGCCGGTGCTAAATACCGTTCGGCCTCATCACCAATGGTTATCATCCAGTCCAGTAGCGTTGGGTCACACACGGCGCCAATTTCTTCGTGAGCTTTTTGCGAGAACTCGCCCAGCTCGTTCATCGAGCCTAGGATAGCAATCTTTTGTTTGTTGGGGAACAGATACAGCGTCTGTAGCGCGGCTTTGGCGGCGGCCGGGCTGGAATTGTAGGTATCGTCAATAATCACCGAATCGAGCAGCCCGCGCAGCAAGTTCATACGCCCCTTGACCGGACGAACGGCGCTGAGCTGCAGCTGCAGCTCCTTGGCGCTCAGGCCAAGCTTGATACCAACCACGCCAGCAGCCACAGCCGCTCTGACGTTATGCTCGCCCACCAGCTGCAGGTTCACCGGCTGCTGGCCAAACTCCGGCGAGACAAATTTGCCCACAAAGCCCTTACCTGGCTCAAAATTTTCCACAAGGTAGTGGTACTCGGCCACGCCGCTGGTACCATAGGTATCGATATTGCTGTTGTCTACAAAACGCGCAAAGGTCTGGTCGATGTCGTCGCGATTCACAATGACCAACCGGCTAAAGTTCGCTACCGACAGCTCCTCTTCGGCCACCGCGTCAATCGTCTTGAAATATTCCATGTGTTCCGGCGTGACCGCTGTTACGACTGCGACATCGGGGTGCAGATACTTACGGAAATGCGCAATATCGCCTGGATGGTCAGTGCCCAGCTCTAGCACAATCACCTCGAACGGAAATGGCCGATGGACCTTGAGCTCCATGTACCATAACTGGCGCAGCCACGTGAACGGATTCTTCAGCTTGGAAAGTGGCGGCATGGGCAGGTCAAAGATAGTCATCGGCACGCTGACCTCGGCATTGTAATTGCCTTCCTGAAACAGCACCTTGAACCGGCCGCTCAGCACGGTCGCAATGGCCAATTTGGTGCTGGTTTTGCCCACACTGCCGGTCACTGCAACGATCTTGGACTTGTGACGTTTCAGAAAGCGCCGCGTCTGCAGCTCGACCAGAAATAGCAAGATACCTTTCATTACACACATTGTAGCGCAAAAAGGTCTTAGTGAGTCGATGCTGGTGCCAAAATGTCGCTGATACCCTGGCTTAATACCGAAATGTCGAGGGCGCCACGAGGACGAAGCACTGTTTGTCGCTGCTCGATAGCTGTCTCCGGCTTCAGATTTATCACGACTGTTTGTGTATCAGTGCCGGCCTTTGTGTCCCACTTTATCTGCTGGAAGGTTTTGGTGCTCCGCGCAATCCACACTTCTGGTTGGAACCCGCCAAAATCCATAGCGCGGGCCATGGCCAACTGGTCGTCGGTTACGGCAAGTGATTTCAAATGAGCGTCTTGCAGGGCCTGCAAAAAGGCGGCCAACTTACCATGGTCGAGCGCCAGCTTCAGGTGCTGGCTGCGGATAGTGTTGACATCCTGGTCGGCATACTGCCTGTCGACGATGAAGAATGGGTAACGGAGATACAACCGCTGAAGCATCGCGACATCTGTAGAGGTAACAGTGCCACCACTTTGCACGTACCACTTGCCATCCAGAGCGCTAAGCCGAGCTTGCTGATCGGCTGTCGGCGTCATTGAGGTGCCAGTTACAGTGCCGAACAGTTGACCCAGATATGCCAAACCGGCTGTCTGTACATAGGTCGCGTCGTTCAGCACATGCACCTGCGCGCCCAGAGCAGCATTGGCTTGGCCCAGGCTGAACTCGGCTACGGCGTTTTGCGGATCAGCCGGATCGGTGTACGCCAAGAAACTACCAGTTACCGGCGACGTACCAGGCTTGGTACTCTCGATACTGAAATTTCCCGCCTCGCCAGGCCCTGTAACCACCTGGTGCACGGCCGCACCCAGCATATAGCCCGGCGAATTACTGACAGACTGATAGATCAACAACGTCGACACACCAAGCACGACCAAACCACCGAGCAGCGACAGCGTGACGACTAACCACGTCGACATTGCCTTCTTCTCTGCCTCATGATGCAAACTGACCGTTGCTGAAGGCTTGGGCTCGACGTCGGGTACGGGCAATGTAGCGCTTGCTCGAGCAGCAGTCGAATCAGATCGGCGCGGTTTGTGAGAAAACGGTCCCATAGCAATCACCTCTGTAAGCAGGCAGCTCTTTCTTCCATAAGTATAGCAGATGAAGCCATCTGCCCAGGCACAATAAGTTCTGGTGGAGATAGGGAGACTCGAACTCCCGACCTCTTGCATGCCATGCAAGCGCTCTAACCAACTGAGCTACATCCCCTTGCTACAGCAGGTATTGTACCAGAGGTCAGCGTAAAAGGAAAACCACCTCGGGATCGAGCTGGTTTCCTGTGGCGAGGCTGTCGCGCGCCCACCCGTGACTCTTTTGGTTTTTTGGAGAGTTTGTTTGTGTTACGAACGGCCGCAAAGAGTCACTTTGCGCGCCAGCTTCATGTCTTGATAATGTCATAACTGTAAGCATGTTACAAGTTTTTTGGAGTGCCGCCCACCCGTGACATGGGCGGGCGGCGCTCTTGGGTCTCAGTCGACGCCCAGGCCGCGAAGGTTGTCGCAGAGCTCCTTCTCGTCGGAACTGATCAGCACTCGCCTGGCCTGCGCGTAGTACTCACGGGCTCGCCTCGTGTCGCCGGACAGATGCAGGATTGCCGCACGCATGTAGTAGTAACGGCCCATGAGCTGGGTACGAGCCGAGCCCATGCCCATCCGCGCAGAGTAGCGCGGGAAGAGCTCTTCGATGTACGCGGGAAGCAGGTGGGCCAGCAGCTTCGCCATGTCTTCACGACGAATGCTGCCGAAGTAACCCTTGTGAATCAGGGTGTACGCAGCCGCGATCTGATCACTGACGCTCTCTCTGTCGAAATGTTCCGACACAACAACCTCCGATTGGGTAGGAGTGCATCCATTCGTACAATACGATATCCTATCTGTCTATACAAGCTTGGTTAAACTTGCACATTTACAAAGTTATGCTGTATTGTTATAATTGTATCGCTCATACCGAAGCAAGCCTCTTATCGAGGAGGACAAGCGAAGATGCCAGCATTCACCAAGGGGGCCATCAGCGTAGGCCAGTGGGGTCAGCTCCAGGGCTTTGTGCTGAGAAACACCAAGAAGCTGCCCTCGGAGGGCAGCTACGTCTCGAAGCTGTTCAAGCCCGTAAGGCTGCCCAAGGAGGGGCAGTCACGCAGCCAGATGGACACCGCGGCGTTCACACTGACCGACCTCAGCGGCAAGTGCCACCTCGAGCTGACGATGCAGAGCGGCGAAAGCCGGGGCTTTGACTGCGGGCCACTCACGGCGAAGAATGCCTCGGGTACGGCCATCCAGCTCTGCACCCTACGCTACGGCGACAGGTCGCACCAGCCGCAGGTATACGAGTACCTGCACGGGATCATCACGGGCAAGGGGCGAGCCGGTCACCCCTGGGCCGGCACCACCGTGACCCTGCACGCCGACCGGGTCGAGATCTCGTACGACCAGTCGGTCGAGGGGGCGGACATGCACGCGCTGCCGCCCGGCCAGAGCGGCCGCAAGTCGAGGCTCCCCTGGAAGAAGCAGTAGCCTGGACCAACACCCTACTGGGCGCAGACCTCTGTATTATTCGAGGTCTGCGCCCAGGGGGTGCAATATACGTACTTCAAGAAAAATTTTGATATTATTGTTACGACATATACTTGGATGGGGAACCTCTTACATAAAAAGTAGTTGATGTAGGACACGATTGTAAAACATAAAAAATGTTTTCTACTACTTGACTTTTGACATTCTGCCCTCTACTATACTTAATGTCCATACCTGTTCGCTGTTCTTGCGGAGGGAAGTGCGCGTATGACCGCCAATTTTGGTGTGTGGTTCAACCTATTCCTCATCCTGTTCTTCACCAGACCGTGGGCCGAGTCGGACGTCCTGATGTTCATCAGGTCGACCATGGTGATGGGCGCCGTGGCAGTCGGCCTGGGCGTCCTGTCGTGGGGAACATTCAACGGCTGGATCAGCCACCTGAGCGGCAAGGTCGGCGCGGGCGCAGCTGCTGGGGCGTTGATGTGCATCATCCTCGCCTACATCATCCAGAAGGCAGACATTCCGTTCGTCCCGAACAATGTCGAGACGATGATGCGTTACTTCCTCTACATCTTCGGTGCGGTGCTGATGCTGGGCAGCTCGGACTGGAATGCCTACTTCACGGACCTGACCGGTCTGATCAACGGCAAGGGTGCCGGGATCGAAGGCATCGCGAAGGACATGCTGAACATCCTCACCTTGGCCAGCAACAACAAGTAAGTCTGGGCGCAGACGTGAGGACACTGGATCTCCCGCCCGCCACACCACAGGCGGGCGGGGATCCAGAATACCCAACCTTATACTTTTTTCTGCCGTGAGCCCACCAGCGGCAACACCCAAAATGCCATCACCAGCGCCAGCAGTACCGCAAATCCGCACATAATCGACGGAATGCCCGCAAGGGTCGCTGGATCAATCGTATTAACGATGGCCGTTGGCAGCATGAACAGCACATAGCCGGCGATAAATGCCTGCAAAGCTTTCCGGCGTGTGGCGGGTACGCTCATTGCAAACCGATAGCTCAAGCCAACCGCCAGCAACAACAATCCATAATAATAAATGGTATATAGATTAGCTGCTGTGCTCCCCAACTGAAAAATCACGTAGTTACCCAAGCACGCACTGCCAGTAAACACATTGCTGGCGAGCAAGAAGTAGCCCATAAAGGCCGCTGCCGCCATATACGCACCTCCGATAACCAAGCGATTTCGCCTGCCAGCGAGCGCATAGCTCATATGCACCCCGAGGGGCGGCAGCATGGTGATGGCCACATAGCCAATCCGCGCCCAGACCATAGCCGAAAGCCCCAGCCCGCCACACACCATATACTCGGCTAGCTGGAATACCGCCAGAAACGAAAACAGGGCGACTGCCAGCCGGCCGATCGTATTGAGCTTGTAGCGCAGCCCCGTATACAGCGCCAGGCAAACCTCAATAGCAAACGTAGCCAGCATAACCGGTGGCGAGAAACAAAACAGCTTACCACGGTGTCGCTTAAACATGACTGCCTCGCTTGATTCGCTTGCTCGCCTCGGTCAATTCTTGGGCGCCCAGGTCAAGCGAGGTGTGGTCAAAGAATTTGGCCTCCCGCTGCTGTGGCCCAAACCACATCGACAACCACTGGTGGCTTGGATTGCTCTGGAGCTCCCACTTTTCTTCCCCTTGCTCCAGCGCCTGACGGAGCGGCGCCGTATCAGGACAGTAAAAGGCTACGTGATCGAGCCCGAGCGGGTCACTCGAGCCAGGCCGCAGTTGCATGACCTGCAGTATAGGCACCCCGTGCAGCGGCTGCTTGAGGAGAAACAGCGCAATTTTGCGGTTGTCGACCGTGCCGACATGGCCTTGATCGGTCAGGTGAAGTAACCGGGCAAACCGCAAGCCCAGCGTCGCTTCGTCCGGTACTTTCCAGCCAGCATGCATGGGCTGCAATTGATCAAAGGCATACCCGTGGTCCTGACTGGCGGCCCACGCCTGCCATTCCTGTAGATACGTCTCAAGTTCGCTCCCAAATTCGTCCATGTTACCCCCTCAGTAATGTTTCGAGTTTTTTCTCGTCTATCTGTTTGGCGCCCAGCTCGGCCGCCTTCGCTACTTTGCTTTCGCCTGGGTTTTCGCCCACCACCAGATAGGTTGTTGTTTTGCCCACGCTGGTTTGAAAGGTGCCGCCGAGCGCGCGGATCTTGTCCGCTGCCCTGTCGCGGTCCATACGGCTGAGCGAGCCGGTAATGACAAAGCTCTGACCGTGCAATGGGCCGGTGGCCTTGGACTGATACACCGGCTGCACACCCACGGCTTTGAACTTTTGCAGCAGCTTCTGATTGTCCAGATCGGTAAACCACGCCACGACCGATTCGGCCACGACCTCGCCAATACCCTCGACCTGCAGCAGATCGTCCAGCGTCGCGTGTGCTAGCTTGTCGAGCAATTCAAAGGCTTCGCTGAGGTCAATGGCGGTCTGTGAGCCGACATGCCGGATGCCAAGCCCGTAGATAAAGCGCGGCAAGCCCGGTTGCTTGGCGGCGGCGATAGCACTGATGAGGTTTGTCGCCGAGATTTCGGCAAAGCGCTCCAGCTGCAACACATGCTCTTTGGTCAATCGATAGATATCAGCGAGATCATGCACCAGCTTGGCATCCACCAGCGCGGCGACGTTCTTCTCGCCCAGGCCTTCGATATCCAGCGCCGATTTGCTGGCGAAATGCTCCAGCGCTTGTTTGAGTAGCAGTTTGCTGGTCACGCCCTTCACCCGGTAAACCGCCTCGCCTTCTGGCCGCGTAAACGCTAGCTCGGGATATTGTCGCTTCAGCTCGCGGCTCATGTCGAAGGGCTTGCTGGATGTAGGGCGCAGCTTGGGCAAAACTTTGCTGACCTGCGGGATGATGTCACCGGCCTTGAAGATAATGACGGTGTCGCCGACGCGGATATCCTTGCGGGCAATTTCGTCAGCATTATGCAAGCTGGCATGCTGCACCGTCGTGCCCGCCACGACCACTGGGTCAAAGACCGCCACCGGTGTTGCGGCACCGGTGCGGCCAATGCTGATGACAATGTCGCGTACCACGGTGGTCGCCTCTTCGGCGGCGTATTTGTAAGCTACCGCTGCCCGCGGGGCCTTGCCAGCCACACCCAGCTGGCGATATTCTGCGCGATTATTAAGCTTGATGACCAGACCGTCGGTGTTGTATGGCAACTGGTGGCGTTTAGCCCCCCACTCGTCAACAAAAGCCATAATCTCGTCCACGTCTCGCCGAACGGCCGATTGCTGACCGGCTGCAATGCCCAGCGCCGCGATTGCCTGGTAGGCGAAATCATTCGTCGGCACTTCGTCTGGATCGTTGCGCAATAGTTCCCAGCCACGAAAGCGCAGTGGCCGCGCCGCAGTCAGCCTGGGGTCGAGCTGACGAATACTGCCAGCGGCAAGGTTGCGGGGATTGGCGTAGGCTGGCTTGCCCTCGGCTTCGCGTGTTTTGTTCAGAGTCTCGAAATCTTTCTTATAGATGATAATCTCGCCGCGGATTTCTGTCCGCCCTTTGCGAAACTGTTCGAAGCCTTTTGCCTGGCGCAGCTGGAACGGCACGCTTTCCATGGTGCGTACATTGGTGGTGACGTCTTCGCCGACAAAACCATCGCCGCGGGTCACGGCCTGCACAAGCTTGCCATCTTGATAGATCAACGCACAGGCTAGACCGTCGAGCTTGAGGTCGATGAAAAATGCCGGTTTGGCCTCGGGCGCGAGCTTTTGGATACGCTTGATCCAAGCCTCGACCTCATCGCGATTGAACACGTCGTTCAGGCTCAGCATGCGGGCCTGATGCTGTACCTGTGTAAAGCCTGGCAATGGCCGGCCGGCCACCCGCTGCGTCGGGCTGTCGGGTGTGACGAGGTCCGGAAATTGCGCTTCCAGCTGAGCAAGCTCGTGTTTCAGGCTGTCGGCGGCTGCCTCGCTCATGATTGACTCGTCCAGCACATGATAGTGGTAGCGGTAGTCGTTGATGGTGTCGCGCAGCTGGGCTATGCGCTGCTTGGCTTGGGCGTGAGTGAGCTGTTTCATAACAGTGACCGATATAATCTATAAATATACACCGAACTATACACCAGCGTCAGCCCAATAAGCGCCTGGACCACAATGGGCACCAGTGGCAGCCAGTCAGCCCGCAGCCAACCATCCAGTAAAAAGACCGGTATGAGCACCACGCCCCACAGCAGCACGGCGTGCACGGCCAGCACCAGCACTCGCAGCACCAAGCTCCACCGATGGTTCATCACCATACCCCGTGCCGTTCGCAAAGCCTGCCAAGGATACGTGCCCGGAAGGGCTACTACGATGAGTGCCGTAAGCGAGCTCACCACCAGATATGCCGACAGCAACGTCAGCGATGCCGCCGCAACTGCAAAAGTCATAGACTCCACGCCGCCAGTCAGCCAGCCACCATTGAGCGCGGTCGCGTAGGCAAAAATCCCCACCGTCGCGGGCAATAGCTGCAGCGCCACTACAGCCAACACCACTAGGGTTGGTACAATGGGCGTCCCACTGTTATATAGCGCATCGCGCAGGCGGATTTCTTTGTCCGCGCCGAGCATTCGCGCCGCCCAGACAATCGCCAACCAGAAGAAGAGCAATAGCGTTGCAGCCATAAACTGCTGCAGTTCACCCGGTGACGCGCTTAAATTGCCCGTAAGCGCCGCACCAAACAGCGAAAACGCCATGCCGAGCGCGCCCACGTCACCATTCACCACCTGCATCGTGGCGTCCTTGAAGGCAACATAATCCAGTTGAGAGATGCCGCCGATCAGCACATAGCCCAGCACAGCGTATAACGCTCCCAACCCCAGCAATATTTGCTTGTGCCGCAGGATAAAGCTCCAGCTTTCGACCTGCAGTCGCCACACAGCTCTTAGGTCGGCTGCCGAGACCCGCTGCAGTCGCGCCCGCGTCAGTCGGAATGCATGATGTGGGCTGCCAGGGGTGCGCACACTCACTCGCTGCCAGGTGCTGACCAGCCGTAAGCGAAGCGAACGCGTGGGTTTGGCCTGTGGTACAGACCGGCGTGGACTCTTTTTCGCTGCGGGAGCTTTAGTTCGAGCCATCAGATACGGTTACCCATGGCTCTCAGCTTTGCGATACGCTCCTCGATCGATGGATGAGTGCTGAGTAAGTTTGCAGCGAAACTCGGCCGCAGCGGATTGGCGAAAAATAAATGCGCGGTGGCGGAACTTTGATGAAGAGTGGTTGAACCAACGTCACGGATCTTCTCAAGGGCATCTGCCAGTCCCTCAGGATAGCGGGTAAGCAGCACTCCACTGCTGTCGGCCAAATATTCACGCC
>Ga0137366_10004414_pt1 | contig 11014 bp, 10 predicted proteins | sample SagtaG_8_FD_104938 | JGI IMG/M metagenome (GOLD analysis project Ga0137366, IMG submission 104938) | Vadose zone soil microbial communities from Sagehorn Ranch, Mendocino, California, USA - Sage1_L_60_16 metaG | ecosystem: Environmental > Terrestrial > Soil > Vadose zone | place: USA... | reverse complement strand
TGTTTTCTTCTGTGCAACATGAGGTTTGTAGTTTTGACAATCCCGACTTGTCGGGATTGATCCGTAGTCATAACTTGTCCCGACTTCTCGGGAGACTACGGATAACATGCAAAGAGATTCTTAATTAGGGAACACCTGCCTGCCGGCAGCTACGCTTTACCCAAATTTTGAAAGGGTAAAAAATAATAAGTTCTTTGACATAAACATTTGACATACATAAGATCACTGTTAAGGATTTCCCGTTGTCTCGATACAACCTTAATCTTCTTTCTTTTGTTTGTCCAAAAGAAAGAAGCAAAGAAAAGGGCAGGCAAATCCGAATGCTCCGCCGGATTTGCCACGCCCGCGCACAAGTAATTGCACTAGTGTTAAGAAAATTCTTTTGTTATAGTTACTTTCTCTTTTATTGACACCCCACTTCATTCCTGAATCAGAACATAAAAGTTCTGGCCTTTATTGAAGATTCTGCGGGCGCTGCATTTTTCGCTTGCCTTGTTGAAATAAGAAAATTCATTTGAGTAGGCGAAAAATGAGGCGCTGGATCACCCACTCGGCATAGAGTCCCCAACTGAAAGAATTTATGCCGTCTTGTTTGTTGTTCAACTGAAAGTGTTCGCTCGAGTTCAAGTTCGCCTCGCCGAATTAGCATAGGAAATCGTCGCGAGAGGAAATGCGCCGCATTAAAATCGGCTTGAACTTTTGGGTCCACCTTTTCTTTCAAGAGAAAAGGTGGAATATGATTTGTCATGCGGCAAGCGTTTATGAATGAATGACTCAAAAAATTTAGGTAAGGATAAGCTGCCGGCAGGCAGGGAACACAAAGTTTTCACAAAGGGCACTAAGCACACTCCTACTTTAAAAACGAAATTATCTTTGTACAAATCGTTTCTGTCTTCAATTAACGTAGTGCTCAAATTCCTTGACATATTTTTAACCTTTGCTCATCTTGCCTTAATTGGCTTTAATCTTTTTGGCTGGATCTGGCCAAAAACAAGAAAGGCTCATTTAATAACTGTCGCCGCCACGGCTTTTTCCTGGTTCATACTCGGTATTTGGTTTGGCTGGGGTTACTGTCCAATTACCGATTGGCAATGGAAGGTGAAAGAGAAATTAGGAGAAACAAATCTTCCCAACTCCTTTATAAAATATTATGCTGATAAGATCAGCGGAAAGAATATTGATCCTCCCATTGTAGACACTGCGACTCTTATTAGTTTTTTAATTGTCATTGTGCTTACGGTTTATCTAAACTTTTTTAAAAGAAAATTATCAATTCATAAATCCTAATTCAGAATTCTCAAAAACTTTTGGCAGTTATTTTGCATTAGTGATTTTTGCAAATATCTCCTTATGCAAACGTTAACTCCCGAGATGAGGTTGAAACAGGAACTGGTGAACAGCATCATGCATGGCTTTGGAATTTTATTTGGCATCATTAGCATTCCAATTCTTATTACTCTTTCCGTAAAGGGCAACAATCTGAATGGCATTATTGGTTCAAGCATCTATGGCTTTTGCTTTTTAATGGTATTTACGTTTTCTACTTTATATCACGGTTTTCAGCATGAGAGGGTAAAACGTGCATTGAAAATCTTAGATCATATCAGTATTTATTATTTGATCGCCGGTACATACACTCCGATGATCCTTATTTACAATCACAATAGTTTTGGAATTACTCTTCTTTGCGTATTGTGGTCCTTAACGATCATCGGCACTTTTTTCAAGATTTTCTATTGCGGCAGATGGGATGTTATTTCTACTGCTATTTATTTACTGATGGGCTGGAGCATGCTGGCAGGGGGAAATGCATTCTTTCTAAGAATGCCCACTGTTGTTTTACAAATGGTAGTTGCCGGGGGCGTTATTTATAGTTTTGGTGTCATTTTTTATCTCTGGGACAGGTACACCTACAGCCACGCTCTCTGGCATCTTTTTGTGCTGGCGGCCGCTATTTGTCATTATGTAGCTATTCTTTTGTCAGTATAAGATTTTCACAAATAATAAACTTGAAACTGCTATTTATTTACAACCATTTGCCTTGAATTTTCGACATTAGAGGTTAGATGATAAAAAAAATCTCTCCCATTCTGATAATCGTCTTTCTCTCATCTCCTGTTTTCTCACAAAAAATAGACAGCATTTCTTTTCATTTATATACAGATAGCCTGAAAAAGGGACAACATAATTATATAAATATAGACGGGAAACTTTCAAATGGCCATTGGCTGCCACTGACTGCAAAAGAAATTCAATTCTCTTCTTCATCCGGTGAATTTGAAGGAAATGACCTCGTTCTACCACTTAACTTTAAAGAAGAAAAAATACAAGTGAAAGCAAGACTTAAAAACAACCCTGCAATCTGGAAAGAAATCACAATTTGGGTTAAAAAATTACCAGATCCGGTTCATTTACCTACCACTGAAGAAATATTAAAAAAGAGCACTCCAAATAAAAAAAATCTTCACTAAAATTTTTCAAACACGAGGTAATTTATTTCAGAAGCTCAGCAAACATAAGCGGCAATCCTGGTAATAAGGGTCAACAAAGCGGACGGGAAAATCAATCGGGTACGCGCAGCGGCGATACAAGAAACCAAGGTCAGCAAAGCAATATGTCTGACCGGGACCGTGAAAAAGGTCAGCAGGAAAGAGTCTCTTCCGACAGGGATAATTTATCTTCAGACGAAGATAGGGATACCGAAGGTTCAGAAAGAAATCAAACATCAAACAGCGGCCAGGATGAGTAACCGTTAAATTGTATTAATACATTAAAAAGAGCTGGCTGGGGGAAACCGGTCAGCTTTTTTATGGACCGGCAATAAGCGAATAGGAAAAGGCAAACCTATATAAATTCATTAAAGAACAACTATTTGTTCAACAAAGATTGAAGATGAACGGAACCTCGCAACAAAAGGCAGATAGCACTTCATAGCCGGGCAAAAATTATCATTTTGTCCTACTTTATTTTTTTTCCTTATTTTCATTCCTTTAAATCGCTAAAGATGAAAACCGTTATTGTTCCCATTGATTTTTCCACTCCTTCCTTAAATGCTGCAACTTATGCAGTAAAAATGTTAGCTGGTTCATATGACACCAATCTTATTTTATATCACATGTATGAAAAGAAAAATGAAGAGAAGGTGGTGGATGAACAGCTTATGAATTTGCAAAAGGGCTTATCACTGGGCAGCCCACTACGAATGGAAACTGTTGCAGTACATGGTGATGACCTGATCCATGAAGTAGAAAGAATAGTGAATCACCGGCATGCAGATCTTGTGGTAATGGGCATTACCGGGAAAACGGCCATGGAACAGACCTTTGTTGGAAACAACACATTAAAACTGGTTGAAAAAAATGTTGTGCCTGTTCTCATTATTCCGCCAGAAGCCAGCTTTAGTGAAATAAAAAATGTTGCCATTGCCTCTGATTTTAAAGATGTACGATTATCCACACCCTCTATTCCTATTAAATCAGTTCTGGAGCTTTTTCGTCCTACTCTGCATATCGTGAACGTTGACAGCAGCCACTATATTTCACTTACTTCGGAATATCAAAAAGAGAAAGCCATAATGGACCAAATGTTCGCCGATTACAATCCTGAGTATTATTTTATCGGAATGTATGATTTCCTTGAAGCAATTGAGCAATTTGCAAAGGATAAAAATATTGATATTCTTATTACAATTCCCCGTCAGCATTCTTTTTTGAGCAGGATTTTGAAAGGAACCAGCACAAAAAAATTAGTTTATCATAGTCATATTCCTATCCTGGCCGTTCATGAATAGTGAATAAACAATAATGAATAGCCAATAGGCTCTTAGTTCCCATTATTCATTATTAATTACCTCTTTAGTATTTTTGCAGGATGATTGAAATTGAAGGCCTGCTTCTTAAAACTGCCATATTGGATACTTATAAGTTTGCCGATATGCTCCCGGCTAATTTCTATATCCCCGATTAATGTCCTGTGTATAGTGATGCAATTTTTTTTCTCTTTACGCTATAAATAGATCATTATGTCGAAGTCGAATAATAAAATATCTGTTACATCTGAAATAGGAACACTGAGAAGATTATTGGTTCATAGTCCTGATAGTGGCCTGGGTAAAGTGGTTCCATCCAAGGCACAGGACTGGTTATTTGAAGATATTGTTCACCTCGATACTATCAGGCGGAAAGAATATGATTATTATACAAAGATCTTATTGTATTTTCTTGATCCTGCCAAAATAAAAGGAAGACTGTCTGAAATTAATGATAAGAAGAATCGGCGTAGCTTTTTTAAACCTGACAATAAAAACTTTTTCCGTTCAGAAAAAGTAATCGAGCTGGAATGGCTGCTTTCAGATATATTGAACAATCATGAAATAAAACTGAAGCTGCTAGCCGCTGTATGTGCCATAGAAGGATGTTCTTATACAATACAAAATGATCTTTTATCTCTAACACCACAACAATTATCCAAAGTATTCATCAGCGGCACGGCCAATGATGATAGAATGATCTTTCCTCCCATTCCGAATTTTATTTTTACCAGGGATATCGGCATCGTTATAAACGATTACATACTGCTGAATAAACCGGCAAAAAAAGCAAGAACAAGAGAAGCCATGCTGATGAAATATATTTTTTTTAATCATCCTCTTTTTGCAGGCTACCAGGATAAAATTCTTGAAATTTCAGATTCCCCTTATCATTTCCTGATACCAAGAGATAACGATGAAAAAAAAGTAACACTGGAGGGAGGCGATGTAATGGTCATTACAAGAGATCATGTGCTGATTGGTGTCAGTGAACGTACAACCATGGAAGCTGTTCACCAGGTGTCCAATTTACTTTTTGAAAAGAGTATTGTAAAAAAGATCACGGTAATTAAGATACCCAAGAAAAGAGATTACATGCATATTGATACAATTTTCACACAGGTAAAAAAAGACGTATGGGTAATGCTGGGCAATTTTTCAAGAAAAAGAATCAAAATGGAAGATGCAGATCCTGTTCAAAAAGTTTTGGAAATGGAAAAGAAAGACGAAAAGATCAAGATCATTCAATTCAGAAAAAAAAATATTGATGATCCTGTTTATTTTGATAGCCTTGAGGAAGTTCTGACAGATATCAGTAAAAATGACCTGGATTGTGATGGCAAAATAAAATTTATATATTCAGGAAACAATGAATTTCCCTTTGATGCCCGGGAACAATGGACTGACTCCTGCAACCTGCTTGCCATAAAAGAAGGGGTTGTTTTGGGATATGACCGGAATGATAAAACAGTGGAAGCCTTTAGGGAACATGGATTCAACATTGTTCAGGCCGATGATCTAGTTAATCAGCTGGAAAATAATAAGATCGATCCTGAAGAGATAGAGAATACAATGATCCTGATACCATCTGCGGAATTATCCAGGGCAAGAGGTGGCTTTCATTGTATGAGCATGCCACTGCTGAGAGATGATGTTGATTAAAAAAGTAAAAAATTAAGAGGCCAAGCCCATTCGATCTAAGTTTTCAACTTTTGAATTTTGAATTAACGTGCAAACGACTTCGCATATATTGATGATACGTCCCGTAAACTTTGCATTTAATGTGGAGACTGCTGAGAATAATGCTTTCCAAATTAAAAGCAGTTCTGAAGATGTACATGTAAAAGCCTTAAAAGAGTTTGATGAATTTGTTTCCTTGCTTCGTAAAAATAATGTAGATGTTACAGTAGTTGACGATACGCCAACACCTCATACTCCTGATTCTCTCTTCCCAAACAACTGGGTATCTTTTCATCATGACGGAACATTACTATTATACCCAATGTATGCTCCAAACAGGCGGGCTGAACGAAAAGAACAGGTACTTGAAAAAATTTACAAGCGGTTCAAGATCACAAACAAAATTGACCTGAGCTATAATGAAGAAAATAATCTTTTCCTGGAAGGAACGGGGAGCATGGTTCTTGACAGAGAAAACAGGATTGCTTTTGCCTGTCTTTCTCCAAGAACTGATAGAAAAGTTCTTGATGAATTTTGTAAAAAGATGAACTACGAAGCCGTTGTTTTTAAGTCGGTTGATGATGCCGGGAATCCAATATATCATACAAATGTAATGATGTGCGTGGCAGATAAATATGTGGTGATTTGTTTAGATTCAATTCCTGCTTGGGAGGAAAAAGATGAAGTGATAACAACAATTAGAAAAACAGGAAAAGAAGTGATTGATATAAGTTATGAGCAGTTGAATCATTTTGCAGGCAATATGCTGCAAATAGAAAATAATAAAAAGGAAAAATTGTTGGTGATGTCAGCACAAGCTTATCAATCCTTAAGCGGGGAGCAGGTTCAAAAATTAGATAGCTATAACAGGATCATTCACTCTCCACTGACTACAATCGAAACAAACGGAGGAGGGAGTGCCAGATGTATGATGGCAGAGATTCATTTACCCGTTCTTTCTTAAACAATTTTATGACTGGCTTAAAAATTTTTATAACCCTGGCATTTGTGATCATATTCAGCAGTCTTTATAGTCAAAAATCCTACAACGATTCTCTGCAATCCTATATTGATGGGTATGTAAAAGATCATGAAGTTGTGACCGGCGACGATAAAAAATATCTCCGGTTTTTTCCAATTGATGAAAACTATCGGGTAATTGCTGATTTTGAAAAACCAACCGATAATAAATGGTTTTCAATGGAAACGTCGGGGCATGAAAGGAAAATATATAGAGTATATGGCAGTCTTTCGTTTACCATTCATGATACGCTTGTAAGATTAAATCTTTATCAATCTCAAAATTTATTGACTGATCGAAAATATAAAGATTACCTCGTCTTAATGTTCACCGATAAAACTTCGGGTTATGAGACATATGAAGCAGGCCGTTATCTTGATTTTAGGCTGGCTGATATAAGAAACAAAAAGGTCATTATTGATTTTAATAAAGCTTATAATCCTTACTGCGCTTATGTAAAGAATAAATATAATTGCCCAATTCCTCCCGGGGAAAACAACTTACCCGTAGCTATCCGGGTGGGTGAAAAAACTTATGGCAAAAAATCAAATTAATTCGTTGGGTGGCATCAAAAAGTTCATTGTCGCACTTCTTGTAATTTCAGTAATTCTTTTCGCTTTGTTCAATGTAAATTGTTCCATATACTTATCCGGCATTAAACAAAAAAATTAGTTAGCCACATTTTTTTCACAATCTTCGACTCCTTCATAGAAGGGTGTATCATTGTTAGTAATTTTATTCGGTCAAGCAAAACATTTCTTCCATGCAACATATATGTAAGCCTGTCCTGTTTTCCATTGCAGTAATTCTCTCTGTTTTTTTGCATGGGCAAAATAGCTTCAAATTAAAATACAACAACTCCTCGGTATATGCAGGTATTGAAGTTGGCTCAAAAGGGGTAAAGATGAGTGTGATCGAAATTGGAAAAAATGCACAGAGCCGGGGTGCTTTTAATGTTCTAAAAGACAGTTCCATAAACACAGATTTCATTTCTTTCACTCAGTCAACTTTTCAGGCAACATTGGGTGGGGTCTGTGATTTATATTCAACTTTGACGAACCTGTATAAGATACAACCCAAATATGTTTATACACTAATAAGCAGTGGGGTTAAAATGCAGGCTGAAAAAGCAGGTAAGACGGATTGGATAAATAATCTGATTGATTCATTCAAATTAACGATCAGGGAACCTGAACGTCAGGTGTCAGTAATAGACGTATTGCAGGAGGCAAGACTTTCACATCTGGGCATAGTTCCTGAATCCAGACGCTATAATACTTTTTTGATAGACGTAGGCAGTGGCAACTCGAAGGGAGGTTTTTTCCCAAATGGCAACACAAATGATTTCAAGCTTTTTCAGATTAACTGGGGAACGAAGAGTGTTGCAAATGCAACAGAAAAAAGATGTGGCGACGACAACGGATTGACAAATTTTAATAAACAACTATACCGGGTACTTTCAGAAGCAGAAAATTCGGAGATCATTTATGCAGTAAACGAAAGCGGCTCATATCCAAAAAGTGATAATGTAGCTTTCAGCGGCGGCATCGCCTGGTCTGTTGCAACCCTGATGTACCCTGAATTAATTGATAATTCGGTGGTGGCCGTTACATTTGACCAAATGCTGAAGTTTAATGAAAGATTGTACAACAATTTTGCTTCCGTTTCTGAAACCTCTCTCGTTAGAAATATATTAGACAAATCCCTCGATAAAGAAGCTATTTCGCGGGAAATAAAAAGGGTACACCAGGTGTTTGATCAAAAATCATTAATGGCCGGTACGGGTCTTTTGCTAAAAGTAATGAGACAGTTTCAATCTATTTATGAAGGAAAACAATTTTATCTCGTAAAAAACGGACAGGTTGGATGGATATCCGCATATGTTGACCAAACTGTAGGAAAATAAAAATAAAGAATATCTTCTGCTATTCAATATATAAATCAATTCCGCTGTTTGACCTATGAATGACTCAAAAAATCTTTTGCTTGTTCTGATTTCTATGGCTTTAATGGGTACATGGATCTATCATTTATACGATAAATCACATTATACCAGCCACCAGCTTGCCGTATTGGTAAAGGATACATTGGCAACGCAAGAAGCCATTCGGGATTCTCTCCAAAAATTATTCGATGAAAAAACGGTTGAACTGGACACAACAAAAACGGTTGCAAATTCATTGAAAGGAACTTTGGACTCAACCATGACAAAGATCTTTGTTCTGCGCCGGCAAATCAGTGATATTTTAAAGAACAGGGGTGCCACAAAAGCAGATCTGATAAAAGCGAGAGAGCTTATAGAAGAATATAAAGAAAGAATAGAGGAAATGAAAGCTCAGAACGATGATCTTGAAGCGGAGCGGACAAGATTAAATGAAATATTGGCCCAATTGAATGATCAAATGAAAGGCTTGCAGGATAATATCCAAAAAATAACGCAGGAGAATAAAGAGCTTTCAGAAACTATCAATGAAGCTTCAACTTTTATTGCGTCAGAATTATCCCTATCAGCAGTCACAACAAGACCTGGTAAGAGAGAAAAGGAAACCATGACTGCGAACAAGGCAAATAAATTTATTCTTTCTTTTGCCGTTCAAAATAATATTACAAAAAATGACTCTTATGATGTGTACGTGGTCATCACTCAACCAGACAAAAAAGTTTTGCAAACCGATGTGTGGGGTGCTGATTATTTTGTTTCAAAAACAGAAGGAACAAAACCCTATACGGCGAAAATCCATTTTGAATATAATAAAGGAGAAAAAAAGAAAATTCTTTACACGATACAACCCGATAATTTCCTTCCCGGCACTTATACATTCCAGGTATATCAAAACGGGATTTCCATTGGTGAAACGACGAAACAATTAAACTAAGTAAAATAAAAAACTTAGACGGTTGATTATCCTTCCTATGGCAATTCCAATAATTTTTATTGAGGCTACCAAAAAATACGAGACAATTCTTATCACTTATTCAAGTTTCGTATAACTTATTTATTGCAAATTATAACCATAGCTTATATAGTATAATCCACCCACTTCCGGATTTCCAAAGGCACTTCTATAGTATTTGTTCAAGAGATTGGAAGCTCCGATCTTGAACTGGCCTTTCGAGTTTGTAATCTTCCAGCTTATTTGTGCATCCAGTGTCCCGTATCTCGGAATAGTGCCTGTTCCAAAAGTTCCTTCCCATAACAATGCATCCTGCCACCTCCATATTATATTAAACCCAACATTTTTAGATACCCTGTCATTACTTAAACCAATATTATACCTCACTTTCGGCGTATTAAAAAAAGCAACAAAACCAGTGGGAACATCATTTAGTTTATCGCCCGAAACATTTGCTGATAAATGATACCCGCTTCCGCATTCGTAATCAGCGCCGATTCCCCATCCTACAGCATTTACCCCTGTTGGAGAATTGACCACGAATGAGTAATTGGTCGTAGTAAAAGGACTGGCTAACTCCTTAAATTCTATGGCCGGATCCGCACTGGCAGATTTCCCCCTGCCTACAGCAACCCTGGCAATAAAATCTTTATACTGGCTATAATATATATAGGCATCAAACAACAATTTTTTTGTAAAAAGTCCTCTATAACCCAGCTCATAAGAATTAACCGTTTCAGGCTTCAAATCAGGATAAGAAGCTGGTACCAATAAACCGGGATTGGGAGTGCCATTAGCTATAGAATTTCTAAAAGCAACAACGCTTTCTGCAGTTTTTGCTGGTTTAGTATCAAATTCGAAAAATGACCGGAATACCTGACCCATACCAATTAACCGGTTAGCACCACCGGTCAGCAGATTAATGTATTGATCCTGGGTAGACGGAAAACGATAAGCTTGCTGATAGGATAATCTGAAATTATTGTCTTTGGCAACTTTTACAAGTGCAGTTGCACGGGGTGTAAACCGGCCATCGAAATTTTCATTTTTATCATAGCGACCGGATAGTGTTAATTTTAAATGCTCATTAATAAACCAACGCTGTAACTGCACATAGGCGCCAATTTCGTTTATTGGTATTACGCCTGCTGTGTCTGCAAAAATGCTTCCATGTGAATTGAGACGAAATTGACGGAAACTTGCACCCACTAAAATCTCAGCAACATTATTTAAATACGGTGTGAGGTTAAGCTGGCCTTCATAATGATACATATCTGTTTTGTCATCGAATTTAGCACCACCATTACCGATGGTGGTATTTTTTGCATTTTGAAAAGCCGTATTAAATTGAGCAGTTCCCGGCAAAAATCTTCCGGCATCTGCGGCACTTCTTGACATGGTGTGAGCCTCTATATCAGGTACACCCTGTGCTTTCAGGGCTGAATATGTCGCAGTATAAAGTCCAAACCAATCCGCATCACTTCTCCATGCACGATTGATAAAAAGAGCGGCCGTGGTCGCTGTGTATGCATCACCTGAATTTTCCTGCACGGTATATGCTTTCAAAAACCAATTTTTTCCTTTGAATTCTAATTTATACTGACCCATCTT
>Ga0137366_10004412_pt1 | contig 11017 bp, 7 predicted proteins | sample SagtaG_8_FD_104938 | JGI IMG/M metagenome (GOLD analysis project Ga0137366, IMG submission 104938) | Vadose zone soil microbial communities from Sagehorn Ranch, Mendocino, California, USA - Sage1_L_60_16 metaG | ecosystem: Environmental > Terrestrial > Soil > Vadose zone | place: USA: California... | reverse complement strand
CCCGGCCACAACCTGTTCGACCTGTGGTGAATTGGGCAACATAGTAATCACTATATCCGAAGCCATAGCGACAGCGCGAGATGAGGGAGCTAATTTAGCGCCAGCTTTGAGTACTTCTTGTACCTCTGGCTTCTCTGGATGACGTGCATAAATTGTGACGTGATGCTCTGCTTTGAGCAAGTTAAGTGCCATAGGCCGTCCCATGACACCGATGCCAATAAAACCTACCTGCATTTACAAATATCCTTTCTCACATGGGTACTTTACTCCATTTCGACGATGATTGCCCCGCCTTTGACGACATCGCCTTCGTGATAAAGTACTTTTCGTACTTTGCCTTCATAGGGTGCTATGATCGTATGCTCCATTTTCATCGCGCTGAGGATAACGAGTACTTGCCGGTGCTGCACTAACTCACCATCGTGAACCTGTACTTTGACGATGGTTCCCGCCATGGGAGCAGTAAGCGCTTTTTGCAGGTGGGCGACGTTTCCGCTATGCGCAGCCGAGTCTACATCTGGTGGTTGACGTCGTTCGAAACAATAATGTTGCCCATCTAAAATAACATGCGTCTCGCCTCCAGATTCTCGTACATATACACGCAATTGTTTTGTTCCCCACCGGAGTAGCATAAGATCATTATTGCCAAAGACGCAACTGATTTTTTCTGCCGGTTGTGCATCGACTTGTGTATTCCAGGCGCCCGTTTCATCTTGTGATGAAGAGATAGATACCCTATGTTTTTCCTCTTGATAGGTATAGCTAATGCTTCGCGCTTCGCCGATTATACGCCAGGGGCCAAGGATATGCCAGGGGTTAGGGGGAGATTGACCATTCCTAACTGACAAATCATCTCCAGGTCTAACCATATCAAACATCGCTGCGGCTAATAATGCATGATGTAGTGTTTCTTGCTTCGAAGTCCCTTGTTTTTGCCTGATTTTTTCTTGTGTTGATGGAGTTGTACTGATGAGTTCATAGTCTTCTAGAAAACTGGTAAACGTGAGTCCTTTCTGGAACGCAGGGTGTGTCGTAATTGTAAGCAACAACGCGGCATTCGTCTTGACTCCAAAGACTACTGTTTGCCTGAGTGCCGCTTGCAGGCGTTCAATTGCCGTTCTACGATCTTCACCATAAACAATCAATTTTGCAATCATTGGGTCGTAATATTGTGTAATCTCGTCGCCGCTCTCTATGCCACTATCAATACGAATGCCAGGCCCATCTGGTTTAATGAAGCCTGTAACTATGCCGGTAGATGGTAAAAAGTTATTTTCAGGATCTTCTGCATACAGGCGTACTTCGATAGCATGTCCGTGAGGGTTGATCTGTTCTTGAGTTAAACCGAATGGTTGACCTGCGGCTATTTGTAGTTGATGGCGCACCAGGTCTATGCCTGTGACAAGTTCGGTTACAGGATGCTCTACCTGCAGGCGCGTGTTCATCTCGAGAAAATAGAATTGCTTATCGATATCGAGCAAAAATTCAAGGGTACCGGCATTGACGTATCCAGCAGCGTTGGCGATACGTACAGCGGTTTCTCCCATTTCCGCTCGTAGAGCAGGAGTCAATGCAACAGAAGGGCTCTCTTCCACTATTTTCTGATGGCGGCGCTGGATAGAACACTCACGTTCGCCGAGATAAACCAGGTTGCCGAATGTATCGCCCAACACCTGGATCTCGACATGTCGTGGATTCTGAATCAAGCGCTCGAGAAAGACCGTGGCATCGCTAAAAGATGCCAGGGACTCGCGTTGCGCACCAGCCAGTTGCTCTTTGAAATCGGTGAGAGCTTGTACGATACGCATACCTTTGCCGCCACCACCCGCTGAGGCTTTGATAAGTAAAGGAAAACCGATGCGTTGTGCTTCATTTATGAGCACAGCTTCTTCCTGGCTCTCACCATCATACCCAGGGATAGTCGGTGCACCAACGGATTGTGCCAGTTGCTTTGCAGCGATCTTTGATCCCATCAGGCGCATCGCTGGTGCAGGTGGGCCAATGAAGATAATTCCTGCCCTTTCACATGCCTCGACAAAGTCTGCATTTTCGGAGAGGAAGCCATAGCCGGGGTGAATAGCCTCTGCCCTACTTTGCCTGGCGACACTAATGATGGTGTCTATACTCAGATAGCTTTGTGTAGCAGGTGCAGTACCTATATAATATGCTTCATCTGCCTCTTGTACATGCAGTGCATTACAATCGACGTCAGAGTAAACTGCCACAGTTTGTATACCCATCTCGCGACAGGTTGCTATGATGCGGACAGCTATTTCTCCCCGATTGGCAATTAAGACTTTTTTGAACATCATGTAATACCTGATGTGGAATCTGGATATCCCTTGCGGATGTCCCTACATTTCCCATTTACTATGTCCAGCTAAATAAGGGTTAACCTCTACGCCTATCTTTTTTCCAGGAATGCGCGCAATCTCTCCTGTGCTTCCGCACTTACTCGTAATGTAGCAATCGTCTCGGTGGTATACTTGCGTGCCGTATCGCGATCCATGTGTCCTACATTCAATGCCAGGGCTTTACAGGCGCGTATCGCTAGTGGCCCGCTGCTTAGTAACTCGTTGACTGTTTTCCCTACTGTGGCATCGAGTTCTTCTGGTTTCGTGATGACATGAACCAGGCCAATCTCTTGAGCGCGGGTTGCGCTGAAATGTTCGCCTGTCACAAAAAGTACGCGAGCATGCGTTTCGCCGATCTTGCGTACCACGTAGGGTGAAATAACTGCCGGGGCGATACCTAGTTTCACTTCGCTAAAAGCCAGCCGGGCGCCTTCGACTGCAATAACGATATCACAAACAGCGAGTAAACCCAATCCTCCTCCCATAGCAGTGCCATTCACACGCGCCACCACCGGACAGGGAAAGGTATTGATGGTATCAAAGAGATCAGCCAGGCGTAATGCATCGTTCAGGTTTTGCTCCTGCGTGAAGGATGCCGATTCTTTCATCATGTTCAGATCAGCCCCGGCGCTAAATGAGGGTCCCTCACCTGTCAATACGACGGCATGTAGACGCGTATCGGCGCTCAGATTGGTGAATGCTCCATGCAAATCCAGGATAAGCTGTGAGTTAAATGCGTTATGTACTTCGGGCCTCCGCATAGTGATAGTAGCAATCCTGTCCTGGTGGCTTCGCTCAACAGTGATGTGCGTATATGTTGGCATGTTCTCACTCCTTCACATTCTGAATACCCCGAATGGCGTATCTGGCATTGGCGCATTCAAGGATGCAGCAATGCCCAGAGCCAGCACTTTGCGTGTATCGCGAGGATCAATAATCCCATCATCCCATAGGCGAGCGGTGCTGTAGTAGGGGTTGCCTTCCTCCTCATATTTATCGAGAATCGGCTGCTTGAAGGCTGCCTCTTCCTCCTCAGTCATAGTTTTGCCACGTGCGGCCAGTCCTTCCTTGCGTACTGTTGCCAGCACACTGGCAGCCTGTTCACCACCCATCACTGAGATACGCGCATTGGGCCACATCCATAACTGCCTTGGTGAATAGGCTCGTCCGCACATACCATAGTTGCCCGCACCAAATGAGCCGCCAATAATTACCGTAAAGCGCGGAACATGTATGTTGTCTACCGCCATCACCATCTTGGCTCCATCCTTGGTAATGCCACGGTTCTCATACTGACGACCTACCATAAAGCCGGTGATATTTTGTAGGAAAATCAACGGAGTCTGACGCTGAGCACATAGTTCGATAAAATGAGTTGCCTTCAGTGCGCTCTCCGAAAAAAGGATGCCATTGTTGGCGATAATACCTACCGGATAGCCCATCAGCCGGGCAAAGCCACAAACCAGTGTCGTACCGTAAAGCTCCTTGAATTCATGAAAGCGACTCCCGTCGACGAGACGAGCGATTATCTCGCGTACATCATAGCTCTTGCGGTTATCTTTTGGGACTATACCGAGCAGTTCATTGGGATCAAAGCGCGGCGGCTCAGGTGTGTGAATCTCCCAGGGAATATACTTTCGGCGGTTGAGATTTGAGACGATGCTTCGGCAAATCGCCAACGCGTGTTCATCGTTCATTGCATAGTGATCAGTGACGCCTGAGGTGCGACAATGGACATCAGCACCTCCCAGATCTTCGGCGCTGACCTCTTCGCCAGTCGCGGCTTTCACCAGCGGCGGACCACCCAGGAAAATGGTGCCATTGCCGCGCACAATCACCGTTTCATCGCTCATAGCGGGAACATAAGCTCCCCCGGCTGTACACGAACCCATCACTGCTGCAATCTGTGGAATACACTGGCTAGACATGCGAGCCTGGTTATAGAAGATACGCCCGAAGTGTTCGCGATCAGGAAAAACATCGGCCTGTAAGGGTAAGAATGCGCCGCCTGAATCGACAAGGTAAATGCATGGCAAATGATTTTGTTCGGCAATCTCTTGCGCGCGTAAATGTTTCTTGACAGTCAGTGGGTAATAGGTGCCGCCCTTGACTGTGGCATCATTGCCAATGATCATGCACTCCTGTCCTTCGACGAGTCCAATTCCTGTCACGATGCCTGCCGATGGAGCTTCGTTATGATACATGTTCCATGCTGCTAATGGACTCAGTTCCAGGAAAGGCGTATCGGGGTCGCATAGCCACTGAATGCGTTCGCGTGCAAGTAATTTGTTGCGTTTACGGTGTTTGGCGATTGCATCTTCTCCTCCGCCCTGCTGCACCTGTCGCACACATTCGTTAAGCTGATCCAGAAGTTGCAAGAAATAGGGTGTATTTTCTTGAAATTCGGGACTATTGCGGTCTATGCGAGTCTCGATGATACCCATGTGAAAGTCTTTTCCTCTCGACAGTGCTGTCACGGACGCAATACATGGCGTCTCCTTATGCTGTTTGCAGCATAGCACTGCATAGAAGGAGCGTCAAGGCTCTTTCTGACATCTCGTAGGGGTAGCGCGTCGTGTTGACAAAGACCCCTCCATCGTGTACTATACAAGTCGTGCGGTACCGAGAGAAGAAAATGCTTTAAGCCCGCCAATGGGGTTGAAATGGAGGGTTTGAGTTTCCTCCTAAGCTTCTTCTCGTACAATATTCGGGTGTGGCCAAGCGGTAAGGCAGTGGACTTTGGATCCACGATCCTAGGTTCGAATCCTAGCACCCGAGCCTACTTCATGGATGATGAGAACTTAGTTGATTGCGTCAGGGCAGGGCAAGTGTTGGCTTGACCCGTTATCCCCGGGGGCTAAAAACATCACAATAAGGTTTACAATTTTATTATGGACACATATGCTGCCGTAGTGCTCGCTGCAGGCAAAGGCACCAGGATGCGTTCAACTCTGCCAAAGGTGCTTCACCAGGTGGTGGGGTTGCCACTGCTGGCGCATGTAATTAATGCCATCGACAGCATTCGCTCCACTTCTGCTTTTGCCCAACTCCAAGCTACAACCACCGGCCATCTTCCTATCGTCGTACTGGGACACGAGGCAGATCAAGTTGAAACTGCTTTTGGTGAGCGTTGTCTCTATGCTCTCCAGGAGGAGCAATCAGGCACCGGTCACGCAGTACTGGCCGCAGAGAAAGTCGTAAATGAGTTAAAACCTGCGCCTCAGACGATCCTGGTTTGTTATGGCGATACGCCGTTGATAAGTGGCGAGATACTTGCTCGCGTTCTGTTTGAGCATATCACAAACCAGGCAACACTAACTTTCCTCACTGCAATCGCTGACCATTCCTCCGACTTTGGTCGTGTACTGCGTGATGTGGATGGTCAGGTACGCGAAATCGTTGAGGTCAAACGTGCCACCGAAGAGCAAAAGCGAATCATCGAAGTCAATTCGGGAGTCTACTGTTTTGATAGAAGCTGGCTCTGGCCGAATTTACAAGCGCTGCCCAGAAATGCTTCGGGCGAATACTATCTGACCGATCTGGTAGGTGTAGCAAGCTCACAGGGACGTAAGATTGTAACCGTGAGCGGAACACTTGACGAGACCATCGGTGTCAATGACCGCGTGCAACTGGCTGCTGTTGAACGGCTGCTACGCCTGCGCGTGCTAGAGCGTCTTATGTATGCGGGCGTAACTATTATCGACCCTACAAACACTTATATCGATGCTGATGTGGAAGTTGGGCCTGACACGCTCATTCTTCCTGGTACGATGATCACAGGCAAAACAAGCATTGGATCAATGTGTCGCATTGGACCTGGAACGACCATCGATCAGTCCGTACTTGGAAATGGTTGTATTGTACGAAATTCGGTATTAGAAGAAACAACGCTTGAAGATGGGGTACATATTGGGCCTTACAGTCATTGTCGTCCCGGCGCCTACCTTGCACGTAATGTACGTATGGGCAACTTTGGAGAAGTGAAAAACTCCTATATCGGCACGGAAACCGACATGCATCACTTCAGCTATGTTGGCGATGCTACTGTGGGTGAGCATGTGAATATCGGTGCGGGCACAATTACTTGTAATTATGATGGGGTTAAGAAAAATCACACCACGATAGGTGACGGTGCCTCCATCGGAAGTGATACAATGTTAATAGCCCCGGTAACCGTTGGTGAACATGCCATTACAGGAGCTGGATCAGTAGTGACCCGCGATGTCCCTCCTGGATCTGTGGTTGTAGGCGTACCCGCGCGTGTGCTTAGCATGCCTCAGCCATCAGACAATTCCGCGAAAGAGGAAATCGAAAAGGAGTGATCGATCTTATGGACGGCACTGGCCTGGCCGGAATTGTTGTGGCGGCCCTATCGGTCGTCCGTGCCTCTGCTGCATCTCAAGTTCCACAATTCGATTTTGAAGCGTGGTTGCAACTGATCGTACTGATTGTATCATTAATTCTATGTGCCACGGCATCTGCTGCTGAAACTGCGCTTACCTCCGTTAGTCGCATTAAACTCAAGAATCTGGTAGAAGAGGGCGACAAAAAGGCACTTGAGATTGAACGACTGATATCGAAACCGAATGTTTTCCTCTCTACCATCCTGGTCGTTAATAGCGTAGCTGTGATTGTTGCTTCCAGCATGACTACCGTGCTGGCTCTCCGTTTCATTCCAGATTTTGGTGAACTTATTGGAACTATCCTCATCTCTCTGATTGTGTTGATCTTCTGCGAGATTACGCCCAAAACTGCCGCTGTGCAAAACCCCGTACGTTGGGCCCGCGCTCTGGTAAACCCTGTACGTGCTGCCGCCTGGCTGCTTCACCCGGTGGTTGTGTCGTTGAGCGCCATAACAAATACCCTGGTCCGCCTCTTCGGTGGTCAAATCAAGCATCGTGGTCCTTTCGTGACTGAAGAAGAACTACGCCTGCTGGTGAATGTTGGCGAGGAAGAAGGAGTGCTCGAAGAAGAAGAAACTGAGATGATTCACAGCATCTTTGAGTTCGCTGATACAACTGTGCGCGAAGTGATGATACCCCGTATAGATATGGTAACGCTGGAAAGCGATGCCACCGTTGATGAGGCGGTAGACCTGGCTTTACAGGGCGGCTTTTCTCGTATCCCTGTCTATGAAGAAACAATCGACAATATCATTGGTGTGCTGTTTACCAAAGATATGCTCAAACAGTTGCGCGAAGACCACAATGCCTTACCTATACGTGAGCTTGTGCGTCCGGCATATTTTGTGCCTGAGACGAAAAAGTTAGACGATTTGTTGCGTGAAATTCGTCAGAAGCGCACCCATATGGCTATTGTTGTCGATGAATATGGCTCGGTCGCAGGGCTGGTGACTATCGAAGATCTGGTCGAGGAAATTGTGGGTGACATTCAAGATGAGTATGACCGCGAAGAGAACCTCTACGAGCAGGTCACTCAATACGAATATGTCTTCGATGCCAAGATTAATATTGACGAATTTAATGAGCTGATGGGTGCTGACCTGGAAAGTGAAGATTACGAGACCCTGGGAGGTTTTTTGTTGGCTCAGCTCGACAAGATTCCTGTGGCGGGTGATACTATCGCCTACAAGGATCTAGCTTTCACGGTCTTAACTACTCGTGGACTCCGCATAACCAAGGTGAGAGTAGAACGTGTACATACATATGATACTTCGAGCGATTCTAAACAGCCAGGGAAAGAGCAATCTGGTCCGTTGCTTTTGCCGCCTGCTAAGGAAGTAGATAAAACTGATACGCAGAATAAGACGGAGCCTCCATCGGAACCACATCCGCGCTATGAAATAAAAGAGGTTTGAGCGATGATATCCGCGCTACCTGCTCTTCCACATGTAGTACGAGTCGTAGAAGTTGGTCCTCGCGATGGTCTGCAAAATGAAAGGGCGCTCATTCCCACCGGAAAGAAAATACAATTCATTCACATGCTTGCTGAAGCGGGTCTTCCAGTTGTTGAAGCCACTTCATTTGTTAGCCCACGCGCTATTCCTCAGTTGAGCGATGCGAGCGAGGTTATGGCTGGCGTGGCACGACGGCCCACAACATCCTATGCTGTGCTGGTTCCGAATTTGAAAGGCCTGGAGCGTGCATTGGCGGCTGGAGTTCGCTCTATCGCCGTATTTACAGCCGCTAGCGAGAGTTTTACACGCCATAACATCAATGCCACCATTGCGGAAAGCCTTGCTAATTTTCGTCCTGTCGTGGCATTGGCCCGGCAAGAAGGAGTGACTGTTCGTGGCTATATTTCGACAGTTTTCGGTTGTCCCTACGAGGGAAGAGTAGAAGCCCGGCAGGTTCTCAATGTAGCACAGGCACTTTTAGAGATAGGCGTGCAGGAACTTTCTTTGGGTGACACGATTGGCGTAGCGACACCGAATCAGGTGGTGGATATGATCAGCCTCTTACTGAATAATGGCGCTATTCCTATTGGGCAATTAGCTGTACATTTCCATGATACACGGGGCACTGCGCTGGCAAATGTGCTGATGGCGTTGCAATTGGGTATCAACATTGTTGATTCTTCCGCAGGGGGCCTGGGTGGTTGTCCCTATGCTCCGGGGGCTGCTGGGAATTTGGCGACCGAAGACCTGCTTTACATGCTGCATGGAATGGGTATCCAAACAGGTGTAAACCTGGATAAAGTAGTTGCAGCTACAAATTTTATTGCTCCGTTGTTGGGTCATGCTCCAACGAGTAAGTATTACCAGGCGGCAATGAGCACAGGTTAATGCGATTCCAGGTACCTGATTGCTCCCGCTAATTGTATATCTCCACTGCTGAGAATTTGTTGCAGGGTCATATTTCCCTGATTCTCATCGTTAGGCGTGAGGGGATTAACGTTTGCGTTTAAATTCACCTCGATATTAGGCTGGATACCCTTATCGCGGATGAATTGACCACCAGGTGTCAGCCACTCGCTTGTCCCCAAAAGAATGGCAGAGCCATCAGATAAGTCAAATTCATCGAGCACGGTGCCTGTGCCAAAGGTTTTCACCCCCAGAATGATCGCACGATGGTTGTCCCGCAAAGCGCCGGAAACAATTTCTGCGGCACTTGCCGTATTACTGTTGGTCAGCACCACGATCGGTGTAGTCGTATCAAAGGGATGCCCATTCACCGGTTGCGGCGTTCGTTGGCCAGTGCTGTTCTGTTCCAAAAGCACATTCCCTTTACCAACAAATTCACTGACTACGTTAATGGCTTCCTGGAGGTATCCTCCGGGATCATCGCGCAAATCAAGAATGATCGATTTCGCTCCCAATTTTTTGGCCTTGTTGAGCGCATTTTTGAGCTGATCTGAGACTCCTTCAGAGAATTGCGTGATTTGAATATGCGCGATGCGAGTCTCCGGAATATAGTGTAAGTTAACTGCCGAAACTTTAATCTCTACTCGCTTCATTATAAACGTCCGTGTCTGATTTGTTGAGGGACGTTTCACAGTGATGGATACATTTGTGCCAGCAGGTCCCTGAATGAGCGGAATGACAGTATTTAGATCCTTTCCTATCGTGCTCACGCCATTGACAGTGACAATGATATCTCCTCGTTGAATCCCTGCTTTCTCTGCTGGTGCCCCGGGGATGGTAGAAGTTATGGTTATTTGTTTCGTTTTAGGGTCTTGTTGCAGGTATATGCCGATACCCACAAGAGTACCACTCAACTGCTGTTTTTCGGCTTGTACATCCTGTGGCGTCAGGAAACGGGTATGACCTTTATCATTCAACACGCCCAGCATAGCGCGAATTGCCTGGTAAGACATCTCCTTATAGTTCACCGCTTTACGATCAACATAGTTTTGGTCCACGGTGTTCCAGGCCTGTTGAAAGAGATTAGCATAACTTTTAGATTGATCGCGAGGATTGAAACTGGTGTTTGTATATGCCTGGTGACTAAACCATCCGCCCAGAAATGCAATGATCAGCAATGCTGTAGTGACTACAATTTGCCCGAAAATCCGACGAAGACGACGTCTCGAATCAGGGGAACGTTCTTCTGAGGATGTCTGCTGCTGGGTGGCAGTATCCGTATGTGTTGTCGAAGTTGGATTGAACTGGTCTTCAGGTGCTGGCGTTGGATATAGATTATCTGGCTGTTCGTACCAACGTGGATCGTCGTAATTACTCACCGGTAGCCTCCCATACTTGTTTCGATACATAACGTGACGCGTAGACGTGCCAGCGGTATTTGCATCGATATCATTGCCTGATCTTTGGATACTTTTATTATTAGCGTATGCCTTCTGATCATTGTTGTTAGTAGTTTCTGCAATAGTTCTATCGTAGTTATTCATGTTCGGAAAAGTCAACGTTTTTACTTTATAAAATACGGCTTTTTCAAAGTGTCTTCATAAGACAACATTTATCATTACCAGTGTAGCTTTCATTTATCAGGAAACCTGCACGAAAATGTAAAATATTTGTAAAGACTTACTGATAGCATTTGGTAGTGGATCAAATTGAATTGCGAGAGAAGCTAGTATTTCAAAAAACAGGAGTGTAGTTCACTGAACTACACTCCTGTTAATCAGTATCACAGATGCTTTTCTCTATGCTGGCTCTCCGACCAGGTGAACAAGACCTCTTTTTACTCGCCTGGAGTGACCGTCGCTGTCGCCTCGGTGCTCTCTGGGACAAGTGCGGGTGTTGG